>Ga0080004_1161475_pt1 | contig 10656 bp, 7 predicted proteins | sample WasSprMetagenome_FD_69207 | JGI IMG/M metagenome (GOLD analysis project Ga0080004, IMG submission 69207) | Sulfidic aquatic microbial communities from Washburn Spring, Yellowstone National Park, USA - WS (SPADES assembly) (version 2) | ecosystem: Environmental > Aquatic > Thermal springs > Hot...
CCCAGCCCCGTGCGGGTCGCCACCAACCCGCCCGCCGGCGGCGTCCCCGCCAGACCCTCCGCCGGCGCCGTCACCAGTAACCCGTTCGCCGGCGCCGTCACCGCCAGACCCGTGCTGGTGATCAGCAAACCGCCCGCCGGCGGCGTCACCGCCAGACCCTCCGCCGGCGCCGTCACCAGCAGTCCGCTCGCCGGCGCCGTCACCGCCAGACCCGTGCTCGTGATGCCCAGGTTGCCGCTTAGGTCGGTGTTCAGGGCTACATCCTGGCTCCCGAAGATTTTGATACGTGCCCGATCGGGATTGTCCTGGAAAATTTTAAAGTTCGGCATCTTGATCCCCCCGCCTGGATAATTTTAACGTTTTCCTATAGGGTATTCTGTCGGGGAGTGGAAGGTGACGCTCCTCATGCATACACTGGAAGATAAGGAACGGCGGGAAAGTGTGAGGGATTATGGCCCCTAGAGTAAGCCTGTGCATGATCGTCAGGGACGAGGAACGAAACTTACGCCGTTGCCTGGCCAGCGTGGCCGGGGTGGTGGACGAGGTGGTGGTGGTGGACACCGGCTCCGCCGACGGCACGGTCCGGGTGGCCAGGGAATTCGGCGCGGCGGTGTACACCTTCCCCTGGAACGGCAGCTTCGGCGAGGCCCGCAACGCCTCCCTGGAACCGGCCACGGGGGACTGGATCCTGTTCCTGGACGCCGACGAAGAACTGGCGCGGGAAAGCGGGCCGGTGCTGCGGCACCTGGTCGCCAACGAAGCTGTGGAAGGCTATTTCGTGAAGATCGTCAATTACCTGGGCCACGAGGGGTGGGTGGAGACTTCCCCGGACCTGGTCTTCCGCCTCTTCAGGAACCGCCGGGACTACCGCTTTCGCGGGGCGGTACACGAACAGATCGCCGACGTCATCCTTGAAAAAAATCCCGGGGCCCGGTACGAGGTGGCCGAGGACCTGGTCATCTTCCACTACGGTTACCTGGACCGGCAAATCCGGGAAAAGGACAAGAAAAACCGGAACCTGGCCTTGATCCAAGAAGAAATGCGCCGCGCCCCCGAAAACCCCGTGCTCCGCTACCATTACGGCGTGGAGCTCTACCGGGCGGAAAGGTACGAGGAGGCGGCGGCGGAGTTGCTCCGGGCGGCCGCCGCCTGTCCCCCACAGGCCATCTACCTGCCCAAGTTATGGCGTACCGTGGTCCTGGCCTACCAGGCCGCCGGCAGGCACGACGAGGCCCTGAGGGCCGTAGAGACCGCGCTCGGGCTGTTCCCCGATTACGCGGACCTCCACTATTACGGCGGCCTGATCTGTCTGGAGCAAAAGCACTACGGCCGGGCCTACGAGTTCTTCTCCCGGGCCCTCGCCCTGCCGGGACAGCCCACCCACTACGCCCCCTTTGCCGGAACGCAGGGCTTCAGGACCCATTACCACCTGGGCCGGCTGGCCGAGGTCTTCCTGAATGAAGAAGAGGCCATGCGCCATTACGTCTCGAGCCTTCAGGACAACCCCGCCTTCACCCCGACCCTGGAAAGCATCGCCCGGCTCCTCAGGCCCCGGGAAAACCCCGATGTCGCCAGGAACTGCCTGGAGCAGTTGTGTGAGTTCTGCACTCCCCAGGCCCACCTCCTCATGGGAGAGATCCTCTTTCGGCTGGCCGCCTACCGGCTGGCCCTGGAATACCTGGAGAGGGGCACGGTGGGGCAGGAGGTGCAGCCGGAAGTGCTCCTCTGGAAGATCATCTGCCTCATGCAGCAGGAGCGCTATCTGGAGGCCCTGCGCCTCTTAGACCGTTTTACTCCGGGCCACCGGCTCTACCCCCTGGCCAAGCTCAACAAGATCCTGTGTTTCTGGTTCCAGGGCCACCGCCGCAAGGTGCGCCCGCTGGTGGACGAATTCCTCGCCCTGGGGGTTTCGCCGGACACCGCCGCGGTGCTGCGCCTGCTCGGGGATTCCCTCGGCAGGCGCAGGGGCCCCGCCGTGGACCTGGGGGAGGAAGGGATGACCCTCCTGCTGGAAATCGCGCTGCGGGCCCTGGACCTGGGCAAGAAGGACCTGGTGGCGGCCCTCCTGGCCTGTCTCTCCGGAGAGTGCCGGCAAAAATACGCCCGGGCCATCGGCGAGTTGTTCTACCGCTATGGCTACCAGGAAGAGGCGGAGCACTACCTGCGCCTGGACCTGGAGGCCCACGGGCCGAACGCCGCCACCCTGTATCTGCTGGGTGAACTGAAGGAAAGCCGGGGGGCCCACCTGGAGGCCCAGGATTACTTTCGCCGGGCCCTGGACCTGGAGCCGGAAGAACCCCGCCACTACGTCAAGCTCATCGGGGTCTACGAGGCCATGCGCCGGGAAATCTGGCGGACGGCGGTGGAAAGGTACCCCGCGGTCTTCCGGGAGGCGGACGGTCCTCCATGAGCCCCACCGTGGCCCTGGCCATGATCGTGCGGAACGAAGAAGCATACCTGCCGGCCTGCCTGGAAAGGGCCAGGAACGCGGTGGACGAGGTGGTGATCGTGGACACCGGATCCCGGGACCGCACGGTGGAAATCGCGCGTCGCTACACCTCCAAGGTCTACCACTACCCCTGGCAGGACGATTTCGCCGCTGCGCGCAACTACGCCCTGGAGCACGTTGACAGCGAATGGGTTCTGTGCCTGGACGCCGACGAGTTGCTGGACACCACCGACGGCGACCTCCGGTCCCTGGTGGCCGACGCCGGCGGTTGCGAGGCCTTTTTCCTGCCCCTCCACAATTTGACCGGGGAGACCTCGGGGGATTTCCAGCGTTTCCCGGTACTGCGGCTTTTCCGCAACCGGCCCGAGTACCGCTTTCGCGGCCCCATCCACGAGCAGGTCATCCTGGAACGCCGGGAGACCGTGGGAGTGGCAACGGCCCCGGTTATCTGGCATCGGCCCCTGTCGGGGAGGGAGCGGCGCCGCAAGCGGGGGCGCAACCTGGGCCTCCTGCGCCGGGCCCTGGCCGCGGACCCGGACAATCCTTTTCTCCTCTACTACCTGGGCGTGGAATGGCTGGGCCTGGGCCGGGCCGCGCGGGCCCTCCCCTGTTTTGAACGCGTCCGCCGAGAACTAACCGACGGCCACCTGCTCTTCCGGGCGCCCGCCGTACGTTACCTGGTGGCTTGCCTGCGGGCCCTGGAAAGGTACGACGAGGCCCTCTGCGTCTGCCTGGAGGAAAGCCTGCGCTACCCGGAATACACGGACCTTTTCTTCGACGGTGGCGTGCTCTTCGAAGAAAAGGGCGAATACGAGGTGGCCATCAAGTGGTTCCAGGAAGCCCTCAATTGCGGCCGGCCACCCCTCCTGTTCGCCCACACCAACGGCACGGAGGGCTTCCTTTCCCTCTACCACCTCGGGTACTGCCACGAGAAGCTGGGCCGCACCCAAAAGGCACGGGAATTTTACGAAAGGGCCCTGGCCGCCAATCCGGCCTATCCCTACCCCCTGTACAGTCTTTTCCTGCTCCTCTTCACCACGGCGGGGCCAAAGGCCGCCCTTGATTACTTCCGGACCGCCGGGCACCTGGGCCATCCCGAGCGCGCCGCGATCCTGGCCGACCTGTTTTTCGAGGCCGGCCACCCGGAACTGGCCGATGCCGCTCTTAAGGACACCGCAACCGAGGGCCGGCCCGACGGCCACACCCGCCTGGCGCACCTGTGCGTGTACGCGGGCAGACCTGACGAAGCCCGCTCCCTGATCCGGGGGCTGCGGGAGGCCGGCACATGCCCGGACCCCCAATTGGTTACGGACGAGGCCGTGGCTCTGATTCTCAAGGGCGATTACCCCGCGGCCAGAGCCGCAGCCCTCTCCCTCTGGCGCCGTCCGGAGGCCCGCCACCGGGCCCTGGCGCTGCTGGGCCTCCTTTCCCGGCTTGCGGGCGGGCCCGGGCGCTGCCGTCCGGAGAAGCCCCGGGAGCCGGAGGTCGCCGCCGTGCTTCTGGATGTGCTGGAGAAATGCCTGCGCCACCCGCCCGGAACCCCGGCCTACCCCCGGCTGGCCGGCGAAATTATGGCCTTTCTGCTGGAACTTTCACCCCAGGGCGTCACGGCCCTTTGCTACTACCTGGAAAAAAAGGCCGGGGCCTTGCGTCACCTGCTGGCCGATAAGTACGGCCCGGCCGGGAGGTTCGTCCCGTGAGTGCCACCCCGTCTGTTTCGCTGTGCATGATCGCCCGGGACGAGGCGGCCTTAATTGCCTCCTGTCTCGAAAGCGTACGCCACCTGGTGCGGGAGATGATCGTGGTGGACACCGGGTCCACTGACGGAACCGCAGAGGTGGCCGCGCGCCACGGTGCCAGGGTCTTTGCTTTTCCCTGGCAGGACGACTTCGCGGCGGCCCGCAACCACGCCCTGGCCCGGGCTACCGGCGACTGGATCCTGGTGCTGGACGCCGACGAGGTGCTGGAACCGGTGTCGGCCGGGGAACTGGCCGGCCTGCTCGCCGCCCCGGGCGTGGAGGGCTACTTCGTGACCATCCGCAACTACCTGGGCCAGGGGGAGGAGGCCTACGAGGACCGGGCCGTGCGGCTCTTCAGAAACAGGCCCCAGTACCGCTTCGAAGGCACCATTCACGAGCAGATCGCCGGGACCATTAGAAGGCATAACGGAGGCGGGGGGCTGGCCCTGTCACCCCTGGTAATCAGCCACTTCGGATACCTGGACGACCACTTGAGGACCAAAGGAAAGTACCGGCGCAACGTGCGCATCCTGGAAAGGGCCCTGGCCGAAAGGCCGGACGATCCCTTCCTCCTCTTCTGCCTGGGCCTCGAGCATCTGCGGCACGGTGAAACGGCGGGGGGCCTTGCGCCCCTGGAAAAGGCCCTCGCCTTCGCCCGCGAGGACGAGGGCTACTTCCGGGACCTTTTCCTCGCCCTTTGCCTGGCCCTGCTGAAGGCGGGCCAGAGGGACCGGCTAAAGTTGCTCCTCGACAGGGCCCCCGCCGTAATGCCCGGCGACCCCGACCTGTTTCTGATTCGGGGCGTCCTCTCCCTGACCGAGGGGCGCCCCGCAGCGGCCGTCGGCGAACTGCGGCGGGCCCTGGACGGCGGGGCCCAATTGCTGCCGGCCCACCGCCTCCACGCCCTGCTGGGGGACGCTCTGAGCCTGCTGGGGTGGTACGAGGAGGCCGAAGGGGAATACTTCCGGGCCCTTGTACTGGCCCCGCGCAACCTCCACCCCCTGGCCCGCATCCTGGCCCTGAAGGGCGCGGGAAAGGGCCGCCTTTCGTGGGCCCAATTGGCCCGGTTCGCCACCCCGGCCGAGAAGAGATTTCTGGCCCGGGAAGCGAAGCGGCTCGGGGAAGCCCCCCTGGCCCTCGCCCTTCTCTTACTGACTCTTCTGGAGGCCCCGGAAACAAACCGGGCCGCAGAACTCGTGGCCGACTGCCGGTGGCTCGAGGCACTGGCGGGGGAGGCGAAGGTCCTTATCCCCGGCCACGAAACGGCGGCCGCCTGCCTGGCCTGCGGGGCGCAAGAAATGCTCCTGTGCGCCGAGGCGGTCCGTCGGGGGTGGGGTTGCACCTTCTTTCCGGCCCTCGAAAGGCTGTCCGCCCTGGCCTGCACGATGCTTGACCTGGTGACCACAGGTTCGGAAACCGATATTCAGGGGGAGCGAACGGGATGCCAGAAGTGAAAACCGTGCTCATCGCCAGTCCGGTACGACAGAAACCGGCGATACTCAAAGAATTCCTGTGGGCCCTGGGGCAGCTGGAAACCGCGGGGCTACGAGTCACTTTCGCCTTCGTCGACGACACCGAGGGGGGCAGCGAGCTGCTGCGGGAGTTCGCCGCCGCGCGGGACAACGTGCGCCTCCTGCCCGGCGATCGCTCCCCCCTGAGCTACCACTGCGACGAACACACCCACCACTGGCGGGAAGATCTGATCTGGAAGGTGGCCGCATACAAGGATCGGCTCCTGCAAATGGCCCGGGACGACGGCTTTGACTATGTGTTCCTGGTGGATTCGGACCTGGTCCTGCACCCCAGGACCCTGGTGCACCTGGTGGGGTTGGACAAAGACATCGTCTCCGAAGTTTACTGGACCAGGTGGACGCCGGACCTGGAACCTCTGCCCCAGGTCTGGGTGGGCGACCAGTACCGGCTCTACCCCGCAAAACGGGGTGAGGTACTGGACGATAAAGAGGTGGCCCGGCGGCAGAGGGAGTTCCTGGAGATGCTGCGGCGGCCCGGCACCTACCGGGTGGGAGGACTGGGGGGCTGCACCCTCATCAGCAGGCGGGCCCTGCTCCTGGGAGTCTCCTTCGCCGAAATCCCCAATCTAGGCCTGGTGGGGGAGGACCGCCATTTCTGCGTCCGTGCCGCGGCCCTGGGGCTGGAGCTCTACGCCGATACCCATTACCCGCCCTACCACATTTACCGGGAGTCCGACCTGGCGGGCCTGGAGGAGTACAAGAAACGGTGCTTCCCGGAACGCCGCGCCCGCAAGGGGCGCCGCAGGAAAAGCGGCATCACCCTGGCCATGCTCGTCCGCAACGAGGCCGACCGGTACCTGGAACTGGTCCTCGGCCACGCCGCCCGCTACGTAGAGCGGGCCGTCATTCTGGACGACGCCAGCGAAGACGGGACCGTGGCCGTCTGCCGCCGGGTTCTCCGGGGCCTGCCCCTGACCCTGGTGTCCAACAAGGAACCCTCCTTCCACAACGAAGTGGCCCTCCGGAAACAACTCTGGGCTCTGGTCACGAATACCCATCCGGACTGGATCCTAATTCTGGACGCGGACGAGGTCTTCGAGGACCGGGCGGTGGAGGAACTCCCGCGGCTGGCGGCGGACCCGCAGGTCGAGGTTTACTACTTCCGCCTTTACGATATGTGGGACGAGAACCATTACCGCGAGGACGAATTCTGGCGGGCCCACCAATATTACCGGCCCTTTATGGTCCGTTACCGGCCGGGCTTTCCCTACCGCTGGCGGGAGACCCCCCAGCACTGCGGACGTTTCCCCTGGAACATAACGGAACTCAGGGGGGCCACCAGCGACCTGCGAATAAAGCACCTGGGCTGGATGCGGCCGGCGGACCGGCTGGCCAAGTATTACCGCTACAAGAAGCTCGACCCCCTGGCGCAATACGGGGTGCGGGGCCAGTACCTCTCCATTCTGGACCCCAGGCCCCACCTGGTGGCCTGGCAGGAATGAAGGGTGGGCCGCCCTGCGCCAAGCAAACTCTTAATACCGTACCGGCAACCGCTGCCGGGTCACCCTTGGCTCCAGGCCCATAACTGTAGTAAAATCAATGGGGGGCCCGGCCCGCCCTTAGGCCGCCTGGCCCCGCAATTTGCGTTGCCCAGAGGTGACACGACTTGAAACTCCGTCTCGGTCTCCCCAAGGGGAGCCTCCAGGAGGCCACCTTCCAGCTGTTTCGCAAGGCCGGCTACACCCTCACCGTCGGCGCCCGCTCCTATCAGCCGACCATCGACGACCCCGAACTGGAAGTGACCCTCATGAGGGCCCAGGAAATCCCCCGTTACGTCCACGAGGGCGTGCTGGACGCGGGCCTGAGCGGTCTGGACTGGATCGTGGAAAACGAAGCCGACGTGGTGGAAGTGGCCAACCTGGTTTACGCCAAGCAGGGGCTGCGCCCGGTACGGGTGGTCATGGCCGTGGCCCAGGACAGTCCCTTCCGGGAAGTGACCGATCTGGCCGGGAAACGCATCGCCACCGAGTACGTGAACCTCACCAAGCGCTACCTGAGCCAGCACGGCGTCCGCGCCACGGTGGAGTTTTCCTACGGCGCCACAGAAGTCAAGGTGCCCCACCTGGTGGACGCCATCGTGGACCTGACCGAAACCGGGTCGTCTTTACGGGCCCACAACCTCCGCGTCCTCGCCACTATCCTGGAGTCCACCACCCGGCTCCACGCCAACCGGGCTAGCTGGGAGGACCCCTGGAAGCGCGAAAAGCTGCAAAACCTGGCCGTGCTCCTGGAAGGGGCCCTGCGGGCCGAAAGCAAGGTGGGGCTGAAGATGAACGTGCCGGGAGACAGGCTCCCGGCGGTGCTGGCCATCCTCCCGGCCATGAAGCACCCCACCGTGGCGCCTTTGCACAACGGGGACTGGGTGGCCGTGGAGGTGGTGCTGGACGAGAAACAGGTGCGCGACCTGATCCCGGCCCTCAAGAGGACCGGCGCCCAGGACATCATCGAGTATCCGCTGAACAAAGTAATCCCTTAGTCCGGACGTCCTCCAGGTAGGGCCAGCGCTCGCGCATCTGCGCGATCAGGCCCAGGTCCAGGGAAACCCGGAAAATCCCCTCTTCCGGGCCCATGGGATAGACCGGCCGACCGTCGGGGTAGGCCACAAAACTGCCTCCGGACACGGCCCGGCCGTCGGGGTAATGGGTTCCGGTGTTGCAGGCCATGGCCACGAAAATGGTGTTCTCGGCGGCCCGAACCCGTCCCAGGGCCTGCCACAGGGACACCCTGGAATAGGGAATGCTGGCCGGATTGAGTATCAGGACGGCGCCGGCCAGCGCCAGGCGGCGCACCACCTCGGGGTAGAAGAGGTCCACGCAGACTACGGCGGCCAGCCTCACACCCCCGTGTTCCACCACGGGCACCTCCACCCCCGGCGTGAAAACCCCCCGCTCGCCCACGGCCTGGGAGGGAAAGAGTTTCTCGTACCGGGCCACCACGGTTCCGGCACGCAAAAAGGCGCCCCGGGAAACAACCTCCGGAGCCCTCACATACTGGGCGCCGCCCACCAGGAGTGTCTGCGGGGGCAGAAGGTTACTCAACGCGGTCACGCTGTCCAGGTATTCCTGCCAGGAAACCAGGTGGTCAGCCAGCCAGTTCTCGGCCAGCAGGACCACGTCGGCCGCCCCGAGCCCTTCCAGGTGCCGGGTCATGCGGGCTAAGTTGTCCCGGAGGTCCGATGTGCGCCGGGATTGCACTATGGCCAGGGTCACGACTGGCGTCGGCACTCGGTTCCGTCCCCCGCAAACCTGTTCCGGAAAAGCGCGGCGCTCTGGCCGGCCCTTCCCCCACCCATGGCGGGCACGGCCACGAGTCCTTCCTCGCCGGCCCGCGCGTCCGCGTCAACCACCACGCTCCCGGAGCAGACGTTAGAATGTGCGGGCCGCCCGGGCCCGCCCTTCACCGCCCTCACCCGCCGCCCCGGCGCCACAGGACTCCCACCAGAATACCGGCGCCCACGGCAAAAGCAATGGTGGACCAGGGAGGGGCCAGGCTACCCTGCAAACCGATCCCCACCAGTAACAGCCCGAGCAAAATGAAGATTAGGGTCCTGGGAAGCACCGCTCCCGACTCCTTCTCTAGTGGTCCGCTTCCCGCTACCGGTGTCCTCGATAGCTCCTTGCCTCCCCCATCCTAACCCTTGTATTCGTGGGTGCCGAGGATGACCGGAACCCCGGCCCTTGTTTCCAGGATCTTTGCCAGGTCCTCGGCCGACCCGTAAGGACACCCCGGCCTGGCGTCCACCAGGCAGGTGCTGAAGTAAATGGCATCGGGCTTAACCTCCGCCAGCCTGGCGGTCATGCCCACGGTGGGCGCAATGGTCCTGCCCGGGCATTCGCAGCGGATGAACCCCATCACCTGAACCGGGGCCCCGAATTTGCCCTCGCCAAGGGCGGCGGCCTTGAGACAACGCCACTCTCCGGGACATCCGTAACCGGCATCCATGTACGCACCGCACCCCACGATGAACACCTTCTGCATCGTGCGTCACCCCTCGTTGAAAATCTCGGCCGCCCGGTACGCCGCCGGCGGCACGTCACCCGCAGGCCCCCGGCTGGCCCCGCCACTCGCGGCCCCCGCCGTTTTTACTTCTACGTGGCCCACCCTTTTCCTGCCGGAACGGTGGCGCCCCACGCCGGTTGCCGGCGCCCGGTTTCCACCCACCAGCCCTTGCCGTCAATATGGACCACCACCGCGCCGTCGCGGTCCGTGCGGCAGATCCGGGCGCCCAGTTCCTCCAGGGCGGCCACCGCTTCCGGCGCCGGCAGGCCGAAACTATTGCGGGCCCCCACGCTGATGACCGCCAGGCGCGGGTGCACCGCGGCCAGAAAACCCCGGTCGAAGAAGCGGCTGCCGTGGTGGGGCACCTTCAGGATGTCGGCGGCGAGTTCGGCTCCTGAGGCCAGGAGGTCGGCCTGGCCCTCCGCCTCCACGTCCGCCGCGAGCAACACAGCGGTCCCGGCGTAGGACACCCTCAGCACCAAGGAATCATTGTTCTCTTCGGCACGGGTGTACCGGGGGACGGTCTCCGGCGGGTGCAGAACGCGGAGGCTCAGGCTCCGATCCACCACGATGTGGGCCCCCGCCGCCACCCGCTCTACGGGTATGCCCCTTGCGGCCATCTCCCCGAGCAACGCCGTATAGCCCGGTGGCCGGTCGGCCCCCGGCCGGTCCGGCCCCACGACCACCAGGCCCACGGGGAAATTCCCGACCAGGGCCCGGGCTCCCGCCGCGTTGCCGGTGTGGCCAGGCGCTGCGCCGAGATGCGGCGGCGGAAGGTCACGGTGGTGGACAAGGCGAATGTCTTGAGGGTTGTGGACGGCTTCTTTAGAGACGTGACTCTTGAGGAGCTGAGGGGGCTTGAGGTGGACCAGATGTATGTAGACGCGGCGGCTATGGAGCTGGTGCGGAACCCGGCTCGTTTCGACGTGGTGCTCAC
>Ga0080004_1072256_pt1 | contig 10653 bp, 18 predicted proteins | sample WasSprMetagenome_FD_69207 | JGI IMG/M metagenome (GOLD analysis project Ga0080004, IMG submission 69207) | Sulfidic aquatic microbial communities from Washburn Spring, Yellowstone National Park, USA - WS (SPADES assembly) (version 2) | ecosystem: Environmental > Aquatic > Thermal springs > Hot...
GGTGGAATTGCACATGCACACTTCACCGGTCTGGTCATAGGCCACTACATACTCATACCGCTGGAGGGAGCTGAGGATTCTGGGGTCATCGAAGAAGTGGCGGAGTCGCTCGATCCGAGTGGGATGTTTCATCCCGAACGCTATCACCATATTCGCTTCCTGGACAATCTCCGGATGGATGCTGGTGTCGTTGTGACTCACGAAGATAAGATCCACCCCCTTAAACCGCCCCTGCCGGGTGAGGTTGAGCATCTCCTCTGGGGTGGCGTGATGTCTGGGGATCAGGCGGTCGGCCTCATCCACAAGGATAACCATACTCCCCAGCTTGAGCCCAGTTTTCCCCACGTGATTCATGACCACCTTCGTCTGTTCTGGGCTAAGGCCAGCCACGGTGATGCAAAGCTTTGGGTTTTTCTCCAGCACTTTCTCCAGGTTTAGACGTTCCACTGGATCCTCTGGGGTAAGTTGGAGGTGTTTAAACCCGAGCTTAGCTAGATTGATCTCCAGGTTCGGTCCGGAGGTCGGGGCCAGAGGCTGAACATGGTCAGGCTTCGTGGAGATGGAAATATAGTGGTCCCGGAGGTCGTCCAAAACTTCCCGCGCAAAGATCGCCCGAGCCAACAAAGACTTCCCTTGCCCCTGCTTCCCAAGAACTACGATACATAGGTTACTCCGAAGCTGCCGCTGCATAGGTTTCGCCATTTTTCCTCCCTACTTGAAAAGAGCTTCAAGCACCAAAAGGCTCAGGGCTAACCCGGCACCCGCGGAAACCGCGGTAGTCCAGGGTATACCCCCGGGCAGCACATAAAGCTCCGGAGGAACGTAGACTGTCCCCTGAGCCGCCGCCTGAACCGCCTCGATCTTCAGGCCCGCACCATAGGAATGATCCTCCATAGCTACGGCTAAAAGATGAATCCCGATCACCTCTCCATACTCGTTCACGATGGCGCCTCCGGATGCACCCGGCACGGTGGGGATAGAGTAGAGGAAGATCTCCGGGGTCACATACGCAAGGGCCAAAATCTTCCCGGAGCTGGCATAAACCGTGAGATCTGGGTTGGTTAGCCCTTGAGGGGTGGCGAGAACAATCACCTCATCTCCTACGGCCATATCCCGAGTACTTCCTGTGGGGAGATCCTGTAACTTCGCGATTTTCTCCAGGAAGGCCACATCATAGTGGAGGCTCAGCATCTTCACCGAGGTCTCGATCTCTTGGTAGGCATTAAAGAGGTCCTGGACCTTGATCACTGTCCCCGGGATGACGTCCGCGCTCCCCGGGTAAAGGTGAGGATCGAAGGTATGTTTTGCCGTCAAGAGGCCCAAGCTAACCTGGAACCCGGAGGCCGATGTTGTTCCTTTTGGGGAATAAACGGTAATCGAGCAGCATCCCCGGGCGCATTGCTCAGCCACTTGGCGGAGTTGGTCCGGGCTGAGCTTCGCCTCCGCCACTCGACGTACCCTGATTTCCACCTTGGCCTCCCGGAGGGGATTGTACCTTTGGGGCTTGCTGAGCGGCAAGAATCTTTTCGTAAAACTTCTGCCATTGCCGTATCCTGTACCATTGTAATCCGGTATATACCCCTAGAGCGGCCAAAACGATCAGGGCTCGTTTAGTCCAGGGTGTATCCTCCGGGATACTGAGGCCGTCAATAAGGTGAGCCTCGTCCACTATCGTAGCAGCTAGCTGCCGGAAAAGATCATCTTGGGGAGACGGTGGTGGGGCAAACCCCGGTGGAAGGCGCGAGGTAAAAACTTGATCCACGACAAGGGTAAGGGCCTCTCCCAGGGTAACCTTTAACTTCGGCGCCTCCGGGGCCTTCGGTGGAGGAGGAGCTGGCTGGACCTCCTCCACCTTCTCTTCTAGTTCCTCGGGAGGAATATCAAAAGCCTCATCCTTTTTGATCTCTTCCATCCTCTCCCCCTTCTTAGATGACTTTCAGCTTCTGTGACCAGTCAGCTACGATGGGGGCTGCAGGTTTCTGGTTTTGCGGTGCGGATTGCTGGGGAGGGGGTGGCGGGGTTGGAGGCACTGGCGGCGGCGCCACCGGCGCAATACCCGTAGGCATACCCAGAGAACTACCAGAGCTAGGCTGTACAGTAGCGTGCTTACGACGATATAGGAAATAAGCCACCGTAGCCACCGCCAATAATCCGATAGCCACATACGGAAGGTACGACTGCTTCTTCTTCGGCCGGACTTCCTCAAATTCCCCCTCATACTCCATCTCCCTACGTCGAGGCCTGGGCCGGGGCTTCGTGTGATAGTGTTCGCCATACTGCCGGACAAGCTCAGTTACTGGCCGCCACTCGATCCCTTCCAGTTCAGGGGCCTCCATCGGTTCCTCCTCTTCCTCTGCGCTCTCCTCTTCTTCCTCCTCTACCTCAGGAGGTTGACCACCACTAGATGCCATACTAGGGGGATTCTTAGCCAAGCTATTAGGAGTTTGTGCCAAGCTAGGGGGACTTTGTGGTTGGGCTGAGGGTGTAACTGGCTGAGCCGGAGGGATGTTGGAAGCAGCGGGGGAAGGAGAGGTAGGGGCGCTAGGTTGTTGGGAGGGTTGAGGTTCAGATTGGGCGGGAGTTACCTGGGTAGCTTGGACGACTTCGCCCTCCGGGATGCCTGCCTCTATTGCCTCTATGCTCGGCCTCTCGGTTACCGGGGGCTTAATCTCCTCAACCTTTGCTGGCTGTTCGTCCGGTGGCACTAAAGCCTCCGCTGGCCACTTAGTCTCCGCCACAACGGTGTTTTTCTCCACGTCTATTACGACCTCCCGGTTTCCTTCTAGGCGATTTTCAAAGATGACGTGGACAGGCTTCATCTCCCAGGGAATTAGTCCACACTTGACGGCATGGACAGCAGTCTGCCCGCCTTGCGCGGTAACCGTGCCACACTTGGGACATCGCCCACCACGTTTTAGATACTGAAGGACCACGGGATCAAGATCTTGGCCGTGCTCATTGACGACATGTTTTTGGATCATTACCACTGGCACTACCGGCTTTAGCCGAAACTTCCCGGGCTCAAGGAACGATACGGGCGGATATAGTCTCTTTCCGCACTTTCCACATTCAATTATGTGGTCACTTTCAACCCTCATTTCTTCTCCTCCTTCTTTTCATTAGAAACAGACTGTTGAATAGTGGGAGGTGATGGAGGTTTAACTGGCTGGGTTGAGTAAGCTTTTTGGTTCAGGACGTCGACGGGGATAACCCAGCGCCGTCCCAACTTGAACGCCGGGAGATCCCCGCGTTTGATCCAATCATACACAGTAGCCGGCTTTGCCCCCAACATTTCTGCCAGTTCCTTGACCCACAAATATTTCTTCTCCATATATCCCTCCTTTACGCTGAATGGTATTTCCCCCAAAGCTTGGTGTCAAGTCCCAAAATAAACCCCTCCCGGAGGGCGGGGGAGGGGCTTGCCTGAGGGTGGAGCGGGGCTTACAATCCACCCTGTGACTCAGGGCAAGCGGAGTATAACCCTGGCAGCATCCCCTGTCAACCCCTCTTCTATGCTTGGGTGCCTCCGTTTGCCCCATACTCCCGCCAATAAGCGGAAAGGAGGGGAAAATGCGCAAGTTCCTTGGTCCTGTATGGCCGGTAGTGGGCCCCGATTGGGGGGAGCCAATCGAAAATTTCCGCGAGGATGTTTTACTCCGGGAGTGCTACTTGGACCATCGGGTCCAGGAGTACTTCCGGCGAAAGGAGGAGTTAGCCCCAGAGAAGCTGGAAAAGAAGATTGAGGAGCTGGAAAGGAAGTTGGCTGAGCTCCGCAAGGAGCTAGCGAAGTCCAAAGGAGGGCACAATGCTTCCGCCGGTCGTAGAGCGGGTCGGTAGTGTCTTCCGGATAACATTTGAGGATCAGGATGTGGCCGTTGTCGCGAGAGCCATCCACAGCGCGAACGGTTATGTGAAAGGTGAGTTAGCCTGGTTGTCCGTAGCCCCCGGAACTCACCGGCTTTTCCACCAAGGGCTCCTCACATTCAATAGTTCAGATGCAAAGGCCCGTCTAGTCAAAATACTCAAAGAATATCACCCGGATAAACCGTGGATGGCCATGGTGGAGGAAGTATCCCGGATTATCTTGGCCCAATGGCGCCAGGGCGAACCCGTGAAACGACTCAGTGACGATGGTGATCCACCCTTTCAGCTGGCTATCGAACCGTTCATCTACGAGCAACAACCGTTCATCTTCTTCGGCATACCCGGGACACTGAAGTCCTATCTGGCCCTCTTCTTAGCCAGCTTCGCTGCCTTGGGAGAGGCCCCAGAGGGAATCCCCTTCCGACCAAAGCGGGTGATGCACCCCCTGTACCTCGACTGGGAGTCTAATTTCCGCGACCAGAAGGCCCGAATCCAAAAGATCGAACGCGGCCTCGAAAAACCGTTGGCGGACCGAATCATGTACCGCTATCAAACAGCTAGTCTCATGGAAGACGTGGACGCCTTGGCAGAGATAGTCATAAAGAACAATATCGACCTAGTAATTATCGATAGCCTTGGTCCGGCGGTTCATCAGGACCTGAACAGTGCCGAAAGCGCCCAGGAGTTCTTCCGGGCCCTCCGAGCCCTGAACTGTACCTCCATCATCTTGGCCCACTGCGCGAAGAATGCCACGGAAAAGACAGTTTTCGGAAGCCAGTACTTCACCGCGCTAGCCCGAGGTATTGCGGAGGTCCGGAAGTACCAAGACCCCATGAGCGGAATTGTTAGCGTCGGGATATTCCACAGGAAGTCGAACATGGGTCCGCTATTTGATCCGATTGGGATAGAGTTTTTCTTCTCGAAGGATGCAGTGGTGATCCAGCCAGGTAGTGTGGCGGATGTTCCGGGATTGGAGGAGGCCATGCCGGTGAAGAGCAGGATCCTGAAATTCTTGGCGGACAATGGGCCATCCTCCCCTACGGAAATCGCAACGGAGCTAGGAATACCCTACGGGTCCGTCCGCGTGATCCTCCACAGGCTTCTCGCCGAGGGAAAGATCGTGAGGCAAGACAGGGGAAAGTACGCGCTCAAGGAAGGGGAAACCACCGAGGAGGAGATACCCTTCTAACAACCTCCCCTAGTTGTTAATGTTAACGGGGGGCCTTTAAGAGGCCCCCCGTTGTTAACATTAACAACTAGGGATGTTAACAAATGTTAACACAATGTTAACACGCTGTAACTTTCTCGTTTAGAACCGAGCTTCAGGTATTCCGGGTTGGTCGGAGATTCTTTTTTCTTACCCCTGAAAGTTGTTGATGTTAACATTGTTAACATCCTGTTAACATTCTAGAGCTGGACTGTACTTTTATTTTGCCAAACTTTGGGCTTATTTTGCGCAGATGTGTTACGTGCATCAATTTGGGGGTTGTTAACACGTGTTAACATGGGTCACATATACCCATAGCGGGTAAGGTAATCCACGAAGTAAAACCCGTGGGTATCTAGGCCTTTCACATCGGCCTGGTTGGGAGTGAAGGCTGCATCCACCCGTCGGTTATCCAAAAGCCTGCGCACTACTTGAAAGTTCTTCTTCGGCTCACCTTCTCTGTCGAAGAAGACAGCAATGAGCTCATAGCCTTGCGATACTGCAGCGCGCTTCAGGAGATCCACGATCTTCTTCTTTTCTTCGTCTTTCCTAATGACCGCGTATCCCACCGCTGTGTTTCTTGGCATGGTTCACCTCCAGATACGTCTGGCCTCCGGGTATTTCCGGAGGAGGGCAGCCTTGGCTTCTTCGGCGGACTTGAACTTCCCGATCACGCCATACCGCCCCTCCGGAGGCTTGGCCAACACACGACCGTTAACCGTTACCACGACTGTCCATGGCCCGATCTGATACCTAGCATACTCCCGATCGCCGTGCGCGCTGATCTTGGCCATTAGGCCTCCTTCTTCCGCTTTTCATGGTACTCAAGCCAACCAATCACCCAAAGATAATCCCGATCATTTTGGTAGGCTTCTAGGCCCTTCATCAGCTCTAAAGCTAGCCTGGTGCTTTTAGGTAGGCTTCGGGCATAAAGAGAAAGTCTGTTAAACAACTCCCCGGATACCCCAACTTTCCCAAAGTTAGCCATATGCCCGTTCCAAGCGCCTATCAGCTCGAAAAAGCTCTCAAATGAAGGAGATCTTTTCCTCCAGATGTGCTCCCCACCCATAGCATGAAAAGTCTCGTGGGCAAGGGTAGCGATTGGGTCTACCTCAAAGACGTATTCATCTTTTGGGTGCTTGATCTTTTGGAGGTAGCTCATAGTCTCCTCCGGAAGATACTGAAGTGTGTAGGGCATCCAAAAGACTTTGGCTCCCCTTTCTCCGCCAGATCCTGCACCGACATAGCCACGAGCTGCTGTGAAAACAATGTTGACGACAATATCAGGGTTCATTCTTCCACCGGTAGGGCGGAAGTCATATTGGCGGAGGGATTTGTAGCGGGTCTTGTGGTACTGCTGGCAGAGCCAATCTAGTTCCCGGAGGGTGGTACGGATAATCTTCCTCTCGGTCTCGAAGTCAAACGGAGGACATTTTTCCTGTTGCCAGTACGATATGTAGACAACATTTAGGAAGTCAAACTTTAGGTTCCGTTCCTCCAGGATTGCTGGCATTTTTATCCCCTTTGTGCTTTTTTTCTTCCTGGATAGCCCAAAGCCCAGCGAAGAGTGCCACTAAGGCCGGCAGGGCAAAGTAAGTGTTCACGAGGAACGAAAGGGTAAAGAGGATTCCGGCGATAAGCCCGATCACTCCCGGGAGAAGTAGCCTTAGGCCGTAAAGCTGCTTTAGGACCACCAAAAAGCCCGCACCAAGTACCCCGAAGATGACGCAAGCGATACCTGCGGGGTTACTCTCCCGGATTAGGAAAGGTCCGTAGGTAAGGAGAAAGCCCGTGACCCCTCCGAGAAGGAACCGGGACCACGGGCTTACCGGCTGTAATTGTTTTTCCTTCCGATCATCGGGTGTCCACTTCATCTCTCCCTCCTATGGATCATACCGCCAAACTGGAATGATTAGCCCCCGGATTTGGATGGCGGTATTCGGGCCCAGGAAGATGGTCACCTGGGTTCCCGGCTGGACGATGGCCCAATAGGCCATATCGGCCACGAAGTGAAGCTGCCCATAGGGACAGCTCACCACGATCACGAAACTACTGGCAAACTGAGGGTACAAAGCTACGGCAATATATTTGCTTACAACCGTTCCTGTGACAGCCCAACTGTACTGGGGGAACGTGGGTGTAGGTTGGGGGGCCGTAGTTTGGGCAGGCGGAGGTGCCTGATGTTGGGAGATAATCCCGTATAACCCGACTCCCAGGGCGGCAAGGCCTACCAACCCCAGGAGGATCACCACAACCCGAAACAATTCACACTTTTTGTTCTTCATGATTCCCTCCTTTCTTCTCTTTGGTCTGCAAGGCCTGGATCTTCTGACCTAAAAGACCCAGGATTTCCTGGAGATCCTGCGCCACTTGCTGCAGGATCAAGCTCAGAACTGCATAGTCCGACTGATCGAACTCGGGCCAAGAGTAGCGGACTGCATGCTTCAGTTCCCCGAGTTCATCCGCGATTTCCGCCGCTTTTTTGACCACCGCGATTTTCACCCTTGCCTCCTTTGATCTTCTTTTCTAAAACGCGCGGGGCAAAAAGATAAACCCCGCGCTTACCTACTCGGAGGTCCGGGTGGAGTAGCCCGGACTTGATCCACCGGTGGACAGTGGATCGATGCACTCCGAGCGCCCTTGCCACTTCCTCCACCGTGAGGTACTTCACGATGTTACAAGTTTACGTCAATTGTAGCGTCTGTCAAGCCCGGCGAGGTCGAGGTCGTGGGAGGAGTAGGAAGAGGAAGATCAGGCCAACGGGGATCAGGAGAAGAGGCAGGATTTTGGATAAATCAATTGGGGATGGTGTAGGCGTTGGAGTGGGGCTCGGAGTGGGAGTGGGGCTCGGAGTGGGAGTGGGGCTCGGAGTGGGAGTGGGCAAAGGTGTTGTCCCCCCACTTCCGCTCACCGTGATATTCCAAGGGGAAAGCATTGCCCCGTAGGGGAGAGAATTCGCTACAGCGGTTAGGGCATTTTGGGCTGGAGTTATCAGGTCCCCAGGTAAAGCTCCGACTTCATTCACGAAGTTGACTGTCATGATGGCGCCGACTTTCTTGATCTTGGAAGGATCATCCGGAAAGAAGATCACTTGGGCGCCGGTGGATCCGATGTTAGCGGCGCCATAGCGCTGGAGGAGCTGGCTTCTCCACGCGGAGGCCAGGGCGCTATCCGCGGCTAGTACTTGGGACCAATACTGCTGAACAAGGTTGTTCAGCTCGGTGGTATTGGAAACGGGGAGAACGGGCTGGCTTTCTGCGGTGACTGTATACCAGCCTTTCACTTTTACCTCCTTCCCCACCAGCCGCGATAAATGATCCGACCTCCACCAGGTGCGGGGGAATGATAGGGCTTAAGATCCGGATCGATGATGATGTATTCAGCTTCCACTTCTCCGAGGATATCACCGTCCTTATAGAGGATCGCTAAACGACGGGGCAGTCCGGGGAAGTATCCCTGGCCCGCGTATTTAAAGTCGACCCAATCAATGCCGTTAACTCGTGCAATGAATTTCCCCGGAGGCCTGAAGACCGCCACCTCAATGCCCTTAGATGTCAGGTGGAACTCTACGGTGTCAACTTTTCCCCATAAATCATTGTCATTTTTCTTCTTAGAGGGCATGCACTCCTCCTCACCACTTCACTGCGCCGCGGTAAGGCCCCCAACGTTTGCCAGTAGGTCCGGTCACATAGGCTTCCCAGTTGTACCAGCCGGGTATGCAAAGTCTGCCTGAGTTATTGCGGCCATCCCAGGTAATGCTCTTCTGGGTTGTGGAGAGATTCCGGATAGTCTGCCTCCACCAGAGGAATTGTGTGTAAATGGTGATGTCGAAGCGCTGGATAGGAGCAGTACTCGGGGTTGTGTAGACGGTGAAAGTCCGGCCGGAGACAGTCACACTTACCGAGCTGGGTTCAGTTGGTGTGGGCTGAGGCGTCGGAGCGCCAGGAGCCCCAGACTCTTGCCAGTAGTAAACACGCTGCCCCCTTGTTGGGTCATAAGGGAATGGGCTCGCTCCGCACCAAGCGCAGGAGAGCATTTTCCCTTTACAACTATACCCGGCATATTTGTAGCCCGTAACTCTGCCACATCGGCTGCAGGTATAGTAGCCATCTGCTCGCGGAGGCTGGAAGCCATAGACATAAATCCGGGCGCGATCATAAGACGAACAAAGCCCTCTCTTATACGGGTCGAAGATTTCCGTCCTGCACCCGATGACTCCGCAATAGAGGACGTCCCGAGTGCTGTAGCTTGGGTCTAAGATAACCAGAATCAGCCAGCTAGCTCCACAGTTTGGGCACTGTACCCAACCATCGAACAGCTTTTTAGCCCCCGGTGGCGGTGCAGGGGGAGGGGGCTGTTCCCTTCCGCACTTAGGAACCACTTGGGCCATAATTCACCTCCTCTTTGGATTTTCTCATCGTTCCTTAATCACAACAACTTGTTGCCGGCGGCTAAGCAAAATGAATCCAAGGTATAAGGCTCCACCGACTAAAAGGGCAATCCCCAAATATTTCCCTACCTCTGGTAGGCTAGGCACATAGTCCGAGACAGGCTTTGGCCGAAGCAAAAAAGTACTGGTGAGGGCGACAATCGTTCCAGCGGCCGGCCCAAAGAGGTACCAAGCTATCAGTCCTCCGGCGATCACTCCGGCCCATTTCGCGGCTTCTACGGTATAGGTATAGAATGGGGAAATCGGGACCACAAAAGGTCTCGTGTACTCCGAATACGGCTGCCAACTAATCACACATCCGCTAATGGTCTGCCCAGCCTCCGTAGTTACAACTGCCTCATAAATACTCTTAGCTACGGCATTTTCATCCACAGCATAGTCCCGGGAGGGATAAATGATGATGAGCCAGTTCGGTCCCCACTGGGGAATATCTCCCCAAAATACGCTGGCATTCACGGAGGCTTGGATACCGTAGCTGTTGAGGGCCCTTTGGACTGCGGAGATTACGGCGGACTTCCTGGCCGACTCATAAGCTCTCGCTACCTGTTGAGTGTCCAAGAAAGTGCAGGAGTTTCGGCCGATAACCTGAATACCCAATCCCTGGTCTTTGCTGATCATAGCCCGAGTTTCTCCGAGACAATGCTCTCAAAACGATAGGCATCCCGTTCATAGGGATTGTCCCAATAGCCATACTTCCGGTGGGCCTCTATGTACTTCCTCATCACCTCCGGGCCTTCCCTTTGGTATTGCTGGATGTGGCGGAGCTCATGGATGAGCACCCGCCACCCGGAGGGGGTGAGGAGGGAGGCATAGCCGGGCTCTACATAGATGTGATTTCCCACACTAATCGCCGCTGGATTAGGGCTTGCTGCCCGACGTTTCAGTTCTTCGGGAATCCCTTGGTGAACAATGATCTTGGAAAGATCGAGATCAGGGAAAAAAGGCTGGAGGACCCGCTGTACTACTTTGGGAAGCGGGCGACCAGGCCCCGGGGAGCCCTGGTCCCGGGCGGGCGGAAGCCAGGGCTCCCGAGGTCCCCGAACCCGGATGCAGGCTGGCTGCATAGATCAGCCCGGATACTGGCGGCGGGCGATCCGCATAGCCTCAGCCATGCTCTTTGCGCGACCAGAGC
>Ga0080004_1134025_pt1 | contig 10647 bp, 7 predicted proteins | sample WasSprMetagenome_FD_69207 | JGI IMG/M metagenome (GOLD analysis project Ga0080004, IMG submission 69207) | Sulfidic aquatic microbial communities from Washburn Spring, Yellowstone National Park, USA - WS (SPADES assembly) (version 2) | ecosystem: Environmental > Aquatic > Thermal springs > Hot...
GAGGTCTACGAACCTTGATATATATTCAGAGATCATTTTCTTCACCTAATAACTCATTTAGAGCCGGATACGTCTAGATCATGATCCTTTAATGATCTATTATTATCTCCATGAGAGAGATTATATTGTCTATTTCTAACAGACATTCCCAACTACACCAAATATTTATACCGTTTAAAAATAATATATTACAACTACTATATCTCAGCAGGTCTTCCTGATAGTGGTCCGTAAAAAATGATTTAATAAAGATCTATAAGGATATTAACATGTTATCTTTGCTAAAAATACGCTTTTAATAAAAAGATTATTATATTAAAACAATTAACAGATTTCTTCAGGATTCAAGAAATAGATATGGTGAGGAGACATTTCAAGTCTTATTTTAACTATTCTTTTGTATAACCTATATTATCCCTAGGTGTATCAAATACTCAAAAGTTTTTCAAAACTTCAATACCCGAAATATAATTTTAGATCTATTTATTGCTGAGCTTTTTTAATGAATCTATCAAGACTTACGTTGACACCTTCATTATCTCTAGATCTTTTAGTTTTAGGCTTCTCGATCTCAATTAGTTTCTCAGATCCTTTAATAGTTTCTCTCCTAGCCTCTTTAGCTCTTGATAATTTTCTTTTGGTCATGTCTAAAACAAATGTTCTTATGTTTTCAACAAATAAGTATAACTATCGAAAATAGTTTTTATAAATTTATAAATATATATATATTTTGATGGTTTCTAATGAGCATCTTAGATTGTCATATGGTGGTCATAATTGGAATCTAAGAATCTTTCTAAAAGATTGATCGAATCATGGATTCCTCTTGAGAAGATTAATGATGATGCTCGTAGAGAGAGGGCTCCCGCACTTAGAAATAGAAAGCCTCCTAAAATTCATAATCTTCATACATATTTTGCCAGAAGACCTACCGGACCTGCGAGGGTGCTTACATTATCAGCTGTACTATCAGATGAAGTATCCAAAGACGAGTTTTTACGGGCATTAGGCATGACGATGACGTCTTCAACACCATACAAAATGTTATATTTAGTTAGTCCAAACAGAGAATATATAAACGAGCTTGTGATGAAGTCTATTAATAAAGAGCCTGGTAGTGTCATAATTGTTGATCCCATGGCTGGAGGCGGTAGCATACCTCTTGAATCATTAAGGTTAGGATTTAGAACTATAGCAACTGAGTATAATCCTCTTGCCTACCTAATTTTAAAGGCTACGGTAGAGTTTCCTGCTAAATATGCTGATGCAGGATTATTTGAGACGACCGTCAGAGAGGCGAGAAACTTATTGGCAAAAGCTAAAGAAGAGCTTGAGAAGTATTTTGGCCCCGATGCAGAGAATTATATATTTGCAAGAGGTGTTAGATGTCCATTTTGTGGAGGTCTAATACCTATACATGGACTTGGAACTCTGATAACTCAGGATGATGATTATAAGAGGAGATATATTAAGTTAGAGTTTAATAGAGAGAAAAAGATCTTTTTAGTCGAGACGACTGATGAGAAGACTACTAATCCTATAAAGAAAAGAGGTTTAGTGATTGAGTGTCCATATTGTGGTAAAAGCTTTCAGCTTAGAGGCAAGGGTAAAACGGGGACATCTGCTTTTGATAGATGGCTTCAGGAACATGCAAAGATTATGAGAAACATAGTCGAAGAATACTCTGAGACAACTTCTGAAATGGAGGAGAAGATTTTAGAGCTTCATATACCTCTTATAAAACAGGTTGATAACAAGTTCATGCCTTTATGGAGCGATGAAGAAGAAAAGAGAAGATTTATACAAGCATTTAGAGATTTAAGTAAAGAGATATTTGAGCTACAAGATTATATGCCAATAGATGAGATTCCTGTTGAAAATAAATGGGCTAGTACAGCACGAAATAAAGGACTTACCCATTGGTATATGCTTTTTAATCCTAGGCAACTGCTAACGATAGCAAAACTGTCAAAGATCATTGGTGACGTTGCAGAGAGACTTGCTTCTAAGAATGGCGAGTTCGGGGCTGCAGTAGCTCTATACTTAGCTCTTGCATTAGATAAGTTAGCTGACTACAATACCATAGCAACAAAATGGCAGGGAACAGAAGAAAAAACTGGCATCGGCAATACGTTCAGAGGCGAAAGCACTATTGATTTCAGACTAGAATACTGTGAAATTAAGCGTATTGACTTAGCTCTTGAATGGGCTTTAGAGATTGATACGGCAATATCTGATGAATATTTATTTACTAGAGGAGGCATATTACCTGTATTAAGGTTTTTGACAGAGGAATTTAGAGGCTCCAGGCTTGGTGAGAGGGTCCATATGTATATGGCTGATGCAACGAGATTATCTGAGGTTCTTGGGTTTAGAGTCGTCGATGTGATTAATGTTGATCCGCCTTATTTTGAGCAGGTGATTTATAGTGATAAAAGCGAGTTTTTCTGGGCAATATTGAGGAAGGCTCTAAGCCCTGTTTTAGAGCTTTTGTTTAAGCCTGGTCTTAAGCTCTCTGGCTGGAGCTGGACAAGTCCTAAGCTTCCACGTGAAAGAGAGGTAATAACTTTTGATAAAAAAGATAGTAGCGGAAGATTTCAAAGGCTTTTTAAAGAGTTTATAAATGAATCTTATAAAGTTCTAAAAGAAGATGGGACGCTTGTACTATGGTTCACTCATCCAACAGATGTTGCTTGGAGAGTTGTTGGAGAGTCTTTGTATGATGCCGGTTTTGTTGTCTCTAAAGTCTGGCCTGTGATAACAGAAGCGAAAACCAGATACAAGGGGATAGTTAATGTTATAGCACAGGAGACCAGCTTAATAATTGTTGCAAGGAAATATCCTAGAAAAAAGCTTGCTGAAGTAGGGGGAGATATCAAAAGTAGTCTTTTGAGACATCCAGAGTTTGTGGAGACTGCAAAGTCAGTTGTTGAGGAGATAAGGAAAGTTGCTAAAGAGGCGGGCGCCAGCCCTGCTGATATGATGTCGTTAATGCTAGGTAGTGCCTTGAGCATTGCTACAAGGTTTGATATTCCATCAACTAACAAGTTCGGATTTTTATTTGATGCTGCAACAACAATCGCCACTGAACATTTTATCGCGCCATTGATTAAGAAAATACTTATGGATACAGGACCTGTTAAAATTGCTAACGAGAATGAGGCTGATATTATTGTCGAGCATATAAGAAGAGCCATGGTTAGAGACAGCGCCACAAGATCCTATTTAGTATTATGGTTTTTATCACGAGTAGATGTAGGATCAGGCAGGTATAGACAAACACCACTTCCATTAAGTTATGATTTTGTGCAGACAATAACAAAAATATTGGGGTATGATATAGAGAGCTTGGAGAATCTTGGTCTTATAGGAGAATATCTTATAGAAGAAAAAAACGAGGAAGAACAGCCGGAGGAGGAAAAAGCGTCAAAAAGAGAAAAAGGAAAAGCCTTTTATCCACTAATGTTCGAGGCTTTAACAGCCGGAGGAGCAAAGACTACATGGAACATTTTTTCAAGCGTTATTCCAGGAAGAGCTCTCTATATAGCATATCTTGCCTTAAACGAGACCGGGACCCCGCAGGTGAGAGCTGAGTCCATAAGGAAGAGGCTAAGCACATGGGGTACCGAAGAATTGGCTGAGGCGGCAGCAATAGGCATAATTTTGCTTAATACTGCAAGAGATGCTGACTTAGGATTCAAACAGACACCACAAGGTCTCAGCAAGTTTATGATACAACAGTTATCAGATAGTGATATAAAGACTGTAAGAGAACTGGCAATAAGAACTTTAATTAATTTAATCCCCCGATAGAGGTCGAGCAAGATGTCTGCCGTGAAAGGTGTTGGTTCGGTTTTTAGGCTCAGGTCGTCTCTGCGAGATCTTCATGAAGAGCTTATTCCACGTCTCGATCAGGTTTTAGAGGATTGGCTAAATAATATTTATACAACACGTTTTGCAGAGCCTTCTTATATAAGGGAAATAACATATATAACAGAGCCTTTTAAGATACTTATTGAAAGCATAATTAATAGACTACAAACTTTTGGAGTTATAGGAGCACCGCTTGAGAGGAGTTTTGGCTTTGGAAAGACCCACTCATTAATATTTCTGTGGCATCTGTTTACATCAGACATATATAAAGATATCAAGAGTGTAGCTATTCCCGAAGAAGTGATCAGAGAAAGCCTTGTTTTGGCTGCAGATTATTCATCAAAAAGAACTCCCTTCTCATTATTTATAGAGGAGCTTAAGAAATATACCGATCCAAGGCATCCAATAGGCAGAATCAAAGATCCTAAACTTATACAGGCGATTCAACAGACTCTTAGCCGCATTAGAGTTGAAGAGATTTACACATCAAGTAAAAGTATGGCCGAGACGATCGCTGAGATTTTAAGGACTTACAAAGAACTTGGTAGAGCACCGAAGCTTTTGCTCTTTATAGACGAGCTTGGATATAGCATAACACTAAAAATGAGAGAATATATAGAAACATTACAACGTAATGAGAGGTCTGCAGAGACTATCTATGCAGAGATAAACGAGATTCTGAACTTTCTGGATCATCTCTACGCCAATTTAAGCAACTTAGGACATGTATCGGCTGTGGTTATATGGGTTGTAGCAGAACAGGATAAAAGGTTGCTGAAAATATTAGCAGACAAATACCAGGATAACCCGTATTTGTATAAAAAGATAATTGCCATCTTAGAAGAGTTAGAGATTCTGGCTCAACGTTATAGCAGAGGAATGGCTGGTGTCTCTCTATTTGAACTTTCTTACAGTCCTACCCATGCTATAAAAATAGCTCTTCACAGAGTTCTAAAGCCTATTGAGAGGGTCGATAGAAAAAGCGTAAGCGATGTATATATATCGTGGCTTAAAAAGATAGCAAAACAATTAAATCTAGAACATATAGTTAGTAAATATGAGAGAGAACTGAGCGAATATTATCCATTATCTCTAGGCTTTATCCATCTATTAATGAAATTAATGAATCAAAACGATATACCAGCAACAGAATTCGTCAGAACAGTAATATATTACGTCGCTCAAGCATCAGAGAGAGCATTAAACAAAGATCCAGAAACTATATGTATAGGAGTAAAACATTTAAAGACGGATGAAATTGCTCAGGTAAAGCTTTTAGGACAATATGCTGATAATTGGATCTCAACGCTAACTGACTTAGAAAATGCTATTCAAAATATAGAAGGCTCAGAGAAAGAGTTAGCCGAATTGATAATAAAATATATTTTAGCAAAAGGTCTTACAGCAAATATTTCTGCACTTTTATTTGAAGAGGACAAGAGACTTTTAGAACGATATGGTACAAGTATAGATGAAATACAAATAGAATTGCTACAGTCATTTAATGAGAGCACAGCGATGACATACATTGATAAAATTATTGATATCATAAATAAGATAATTGCAACAAGTGCCAGAGTCGATGAAAAAGATATTAATGGAAAAAGACTTTATTTTCCATCTATACTTAAAACAATATATGATAAGTTGGCAGTCTTTATATTAGATGAAAAGAAAAAAGTTTCAAATGAGAATATGATCCCAATATATATTAGAGATTCATTTATATCTCAAATATTTTCTAATGTAGTTATATCAGTACCTCTCTGTAGAAATGAGATTGATATAATGTTTGTAGGTTATGATGAGCTTACTACTCGAGATCAACTGGTATCTATAATACGTAAATCTCAGGGTCATGGCCATCTAGGATTGTTAGTAGTACCCCCTTGGGATATCAGTCTCTTTAGGGAAGTAAGAATAAAGAAAAGAGCATATAACGGTGATAATGGAATATTAAGATACGTTTCTGAAATGCTCCAACGATTATTAAATGAAGGTGAAATAAGAAGACATCTACATATTATTGTGCTAATTCCGAATCTTGCTTCTATTGACTTCAACAGGTTAATAGAAGATTTAACAGTTTTTCAAGGTACAACAAGATTTCTAAGCTACCTAAAGAGCAGAAAAGATGTGATTGATGAGAGATTAAGAGAGATCGAAGGACTTATTACAAAACGTCATGATCTTCTTGCTCTGAGTGAAGAGATTAGAAATAAGCAGAGAAAAATTATCGAGGAGAGAGTTCTACGTGAAATAAATGAAGCAGAAATTATAGCGTCAAAGCAGTTGGTCAGACTTTCGAGAGAGCTTGTTGCTCGGATATTAAATCTTTATAGTAAGGTTATATATTACAGTATTGACAGCAACAGATATGTTGCTAAAGATTTATATATTGAAAACATATCTGGACAGAAAAGTTCAGAATTATCTGACCTAAATCAACATGCAGCTATAGTCAATAGGTTCTTTGAAAAAATAATAAATGATCTCGGCTTTACTACGGATATTAACAAGGTTTCAAATGAGGTAGCTGATATGATCGTTAGTGATATTGAGGCTGGAAAAATTGCTGGAGACGAGCTAACTGTTAATGACCTTATTGAAAATATAATGATTGGAACCTATAAACTGAAGCCTACGTGTATTACTGTCGCAAAAAAAGCTGTTGAAGCGTTAAACGGTTTTGTTAAAGAGATAGGTAATAAGAAACTAACTTTCATAGTAGATCAGAACAAGTTAAAGCTTCTCATAGAGCCCATTTCAATAGAACTTTCAGAAATTTCGGGAGAAGTTGAGATTAGTGAGGAGACCACAGAGAAAACAGAGGTTGTTGCTCCTACAGTGTCTCAGGTATCTCAGAAGCTTGCATACGTTAATGAGATATCACTTGTTTTAATGCCTGAACATAGCGTAGAAGAGTTTCGACATCAACTGAAGCTATTTAATAGCGACATCTTAAAAGAAGGTGTGATTATAAAAAGCATTAAAATCGACATTGAGACTGACATGATGGAAATAAGTTTAGCACTTAAGAAGGTTACCGAGAGTATCCTAGAAGAAAGTAGCATAAAAGCGTTGCTTAATTTGATGTCAAAGATCAGAGATTCTACAAAGAGATCTCTAAAAATCAGCATATTGTTATCGAACCACATAAGCGAGGATGTAGTCGTTAAAACTTTAGGAAAATATTATAAGCATATGCGAAGTAGTTTTGATAAGTTTCTTCCTATGTAAAAGTTTTTATTATTGGTGTCTACTTATGACAAGCACTTTGGATGACAAGGTGCGTAATGTCTTTGGGGATATTGCTGTAGATAAAAGATTGGCAAGATTAGATGTCGTTTCCAGGCTTCCAAGATTTATATCAGAGTATTTAATCTCAAAATATTATAACTCTGATCCTCATAGATGGTTAGAGAAGCTCACATGGATTGTAAACGAGTTTTTCCCTGATCCCAAAGATCGAGATAGAGTTCTAAGTAAAGCTGTAGAAAAAAGAAGGATCAATTTGATAGACGAGTTTGAAGCATACGTCGATCTAAAGCTAGGCTTATATCTTCTTCGAATACCAAATCTCCAGATAAATGATGCATTAGTTGATAAATCTCTTATAAGGAAATATGAAAGGTTATTTAGTGGCGTCTGGGGAATAGGTATTTTGCGGTACAGACCTGAGATCATTGAAATTAGTAAAGCTAATAAATGGGGTAAGACGCCTACGCCACTAGAACTTGAAATGCTTGAGCCGTTTCAAGCGTACAATATAGACATAAAAACTTTTAGAGATGCTCGTTACTCGTTTAGTACGTCTGAATGGATTGAGATGCTCGTAAAAAGTATAGGTTTAAACCCTAATATATACACCGAACGTCAAAGACTTTTGCTTCTTGCTCGTTTAGTTCCATTAATTGAGAATAATGTTAACATACTCGAGCTAGGTCCTAGAGCTACAGGAAAGACTTATCTTTATAGAAATGTTTCTTATTACACAAGAATATTTGCCGGAGGAACTATCAGTGCCGCAAGACTTTTCTATGATGCTAAACTAAGAATATTAGGTGATGTTGGCCAGAAGGACGTTGTGGTATTCGATGAAATTTCAAGAATAAAGTTTGCAAACTCCGACGAAGTTATTGCGAAACTGAAAGATTACATGGTCGACGGATTTTTTGAACGTGCTCACTTAAAAAGGGCTCACAGCACATGCTCTATTGTTTTCATAGGCAATGTTGATCTCGAGGGATATAAGGTATCTGATGATATAATCTCTTACCTACCTGATTTTTTAAGAGATACGGCTATGTTAGATAGGATACACGGGCTTATACCAGGCTGGGAGTTGCTGAAGATTCAAAAGAGCGAAGATCATCTTGCACATGGATATGGTCTTGCGTTAGATTATCTTTCTGAGATATTGCATAAAATGAGAGACATCAGCTTTGAGGCGTTGATTGAGCAACATTTTGGGCTTGAGGGTAGCTATACTATAAGAGATGAAAAAGCTGTTAAAAAACTTCTCTCTGGTCTACTGAAGCTTATATTTCCTCATGAAAGTTTTGATAAAAAAGAGCTTGAAGACATAGCAAACATTGCAGTTGAATTTAGACAGAATGTTGCGAATCTGCTTTCAACGCTCTCTCCTACGGAGTTTCCGAGAAAAAGGTTATCTATCAAGGTGAGAGGATAGTGAAACAACTTATTGAAGATCTTAAGAATGTTCTCGCTAACATGTATGAGAGCTATACTGTTGAAAATATTTATAGATTTATTGTTTATACGTTCCTATATGCCTCAATTACAAAAAGAAGGCTTTCTACCGATATTATCAGGCCTTTGCGTCATAAACTTCCTTCTCCATTAATAGGAAAAGCAGAAAACGAGCTAAGAGAACTAACTACTCGATTGCTTGATGAAATTGAGGGTACTCTTAATAGCAATAAGGCTGTGCTCATGGAAGAAGCGAATTTAAATGAGATTTTAAATAAACTTAAATATAAAATCGGAAAAATTGATGCCGTAATAATTTACGATTGTATGTCTTTAATTGAGCAAATACTCATCACTTCTTATTTAGAGAATAATAGTATAAAATCAATGTTTCTAGACCTATATTTTATAAATCCTATAGGAAAAACAAGCTTTGTAACACAGCAGCTAGGCTCTTCAGGATACAGAAAAACTTTAATAGAGGTCGCAAGGTATATGGCGAGAGAGTTAAGAGCTAAATATCTTGAGAAGCATTCACAGATCGATCAAATTGTGCATAAAGTAGGACATATAGGTCTTGATGCCTTCTTGGCGAACATATCTGAATTAGTAAATGTAATATTAAAGGAAACTCTCAGCATTTTCTCTAAGAAGAATATAGCAAGCGAAATACTTAGAGTTCTAATATTATCAGATCATGGATATGACATCGTGATTAACCCCTTAAGAAAATATACATATGTAGCTCATGGATATGTGAGTAGTAAAGAGGATCTGGTGATTATACCTTTTAGTAAATTAACATTTTTTATAATGTCAATAAAATAAGGGATAGAAATGTATCAGTTTACATATTATATAAGTTTAAAAAAGCGAGGTAATCACGTTGAAATAACCTATAATATTATAAGTGACAAAAGTGACGCTGCATTCATCAAGATCGGTGGAAAAAGTGCTTCTTCTGTGTTCAATAATATCATAAGTGTTTTGGCTAGATATGGTGGTTGTACTCCCGTAAAAATATCTGGAGATGAAACTATATATAGCATTAGGGAAGACCTAGGTCCTATTGTTGGAACATATCTAATATTAGTTCGAAAAGCTAGAAATGTTGAAAAGTGGAATAAATTTTTCTATGAACTCATAGAGGAAAAATATGTTGGCATAATAAAAGCTTTTACATCATTTCTGGAGATTGCGATAGAGATGTCAAGGTATATGAACTCTAGAGAGACAGGAAAAAGAAAAAAACAATATATTTTAAATCCACGTATTCTTAACGCCTTATCTTCAGCACTTAAACAATTTACAAATAAAATAATTGAATATGAAAATTAACCGTTTTTGCTGCCTTCTTCTTTTTCCTTTCTTCTAATGCCAATCCTTATGATATAACTTTTATATTTCCCCGTTGGGTCAATCTGATATCTAAATCTATTACCACATATCGGGCATTCATAGAAGTATACATCCCACTTGCTATATTTCCATGTTTTTAAAAGCTTAAATTCTCCTTCATAACCACAATAAGGACATTTAACCATCTTCATCATCCTCCCTATTCTTTATAGAGAAAGGATCTGAATAAATCATATACCCACCCGTGCGCTATTATATACTCCATAATAAATACATTCTTTTGAAACAATAAAAATCACATGTAAAATAAGAATATTATATATCATGTATTCATAAGATTTTTTGATAGAAAAGATCTAATAATATAATTGGATCAGCTTTACATGGGCTCAAATAGAAATTAAAGGATTAGACTTTTTTTGCGAAGATCTTTTGTTTTTAGATCTTTATCAACTATGGTATCCGAAACATCTTCTGATCTTTCTTTACGTGTAAAGCCGAATATGTTAAAGACCTAATGTTTAAATACCCTTTTTAATAATGCACTTCTATAAAAACTTTTATATTTGATAAGATCTGCGGATACCCCCCTATCTGTACATATATATATGGGGAACCCCTGACGGAGGTCAGGGGGATGAGCCCCGAGGAGGATTACACGGGATCCTCCTCGGTGGGGACCGCAGATCTGTGAAGGGTCTG
>Ga0080004_1156537_pt1 | contig 10647 bp, 12 predicted proteins | sample WasSprMetagenome_FD_69207 | JGI IMG/M metagenome (GOLD analysis project Ga0080004, IMG submission 69207) | Sulfidic aquatic microbial communities from Washburn Spring, Yellowstone National Park, USA - WS (SPADES assembly) (version 2) | ecosystem: Environmental > Aquatic > Thermal springs > Hot...
AAATATACCCATACCTGTTCAAGTCAGGGGACGAACGGAGACGCGCGGGGGACGTTCTCAAACTGTTCCATCTCTCACCGAAGCTTAAGGCCAGATGTAGGGCCCATTGGTGGGATGATGAATGAGTTTAAGTGAGCTTCAAATTGAAGGGCTGGCTTCTACTAAAGAGGAGTTAGCTGCGAAGCTTCAAAACCTTTTGAGGCCGTTAACAGTTCAAGAACTCGAGGCTATCCTTAACACGACAGTGAAGTATGATGGGCCGAACAAAGTCATATGCTTCCTAGCTGGGTTGTTAACGTACACGATGGATGAACAGATTAACATAGCGTTCTTAGCCGAAAGCAGCACCGGTAAATCATACATCCCACTGGAGATTTCGTGGTATTTTCCAAAAGAAGACGTTTTGAAAATTGCTTACGCGTCGCCTACAAGCTTTTTCCATGAAACCGGCCAAATCGAAAAGGTTGAATCTTTCGATGGAACAAAACACGTTAAAATCCATGTAAACCTAGAGCGGAAGCTTCTGGTTTTTTTGGACATGCCACACGCCAAACTTCTTGAACGCCTCCGTCCATTACTAAGCCATGACGAGAAGCAAATAGAGTGCAAGATTACCGATAAAAGTGAACGTCATGGAATGCGGACGAAGACTGTGGTGATTACCGGTTTCCCAACGGTTATTTTTTGTTCAGTTAACCAGAACTTAGACGAGCAGGAAAAGACTAGGCTGTTTATTCTGAGCCCTGAAACAAGTCAGCAGAAACTTCAAGCAGCTTTAATTTTGAAGCTTTTGAAGGAAAGTGATAAAGAATCTTTTCAACGTTTTATGGAGAGCGAGCCCTCTCGGGTTTTTTTGCGGGCCCGAGTTGAGGCTATTAAATCTGCAAGAATTAAGCATATTATTATCCCCGACGATTTACGCGACTTAGTATTGAAGAGGTTTGTTGAAAAGCGTAAATGGTTGTTGCCTAGGCATCTTAGGGACATCACACGGCTTTTAGCCTTAATTAAAGGGTTCGCCTTGCTGAATTATGCTCACCGGCAAAGGGTTGGAGACTCGATAGTTGTAAACGCTGAAGACGTTGAAGTGGGCTTCCAACTTTACGAGGCTATTAGTGAGTCAAATGAAATGGGCGTTAGTCCTGAACAATGGGAAATCTACAAGGCCATGCGAAATGAAGACAGCGAAGGCAATGGGTTCACCATCCTAGAATTCCAGCAATTTTACATGAAAACATTCCACAAGCCTTTAGGCTATGAACGGGCCAAGCTGATTCTCAAAGACTTGTGTGGGGCCGGCCTCTTAGCGGAAGTGCCAAATGAGAAAGATAGACGTCAAAACAAATATATGGTGCTCGAGTGTGGGGTACAGCCCGCCTCCCCCTTACTAGGGAACGGCCCATATATTTCAAGCTTTCAAGAAAATAATCTTGAAAAAAGCTCTGTTTCCGAAAAGGAGTTTGAAAAAAATAGGTTGGAAGAGTGGGGTAATAATAGTACCCCACCCTCGAGCACTATATATTTTCATGGAGAGCCAGAAGCCTCTGATGGGGCTGTTTTGCCTATAGGCCCTTCTGAAAGTGCTGAAAGGTGTGAACTGTGCGGTTTACGGGCTGTTGAATGGAAAGTTTACTTTGGAGGCCAATGGCTTAAACGCTGCAGCACTTGTCTTGAAAAAATGAAGGCTTTGGGCTTGAAGCTTCACTATTTGCCTTTAACGGAGGGGGAAACCAATAATGAAACTTGAAGTTGTTCAGGGCAAAAAGGGGCCAAACGACAAGCTTGTTAAAGTTTGGAGTTATGGAGAAATATTTACTATCGAGGATGTTCTACGCCTTTTGAAAATCTTTTTTGAGAGTGAGGATTCCGTTTACCCAGTTAATGAGGGTTATCAAGGGAGAGCAATGCTTCTGAAGGCAATAATAGACGTATACAGCGGGCATAAGATTGAAACTGTGCTTAGGCGTTACTTCCTCAAACGTTCCCGTAAGGGTTACAACTTAAAGTTAAACAAAGAAGGAGGTGAGAACAGCCATGTTTAAGAGAACCGCAAAAATCCAAATAGCTAGGCCTTCAGAAGAGCAGTTGGCAATCATGCACGGGCTTAGCAATCAAAACGAGGATTCCGAAGGCCTTCAAAACGTTTCCGAAAAGCCTATTGAAGCCGAAAAACCTGAGGAAACAGAGATTCCAGACGAGCTTAAGCCCCTAGCCCAAAAATGGCGCGAAAACCTGAGGCTAATGGCAAATGCAAGGTTTACACCGGCCATAATGGTGAACGAGCAAGCCTTCTACGTCCTCCAAAACCTTCCGCCCGTATTCGACAACAAAACCGGCACGACAACCATAACCGTCCGGGCGATAGGCGAAGACTTGAAAATTTACGAGATAACTCAAAAAGTGCATATGAACAAGTATGGCCTCGTTAGAATGCTAGGCTACGAAATAAAAACCATTGACAAACCAACAGATTACGGCATAACTCCAGACGTTGTTATCCAAATCGTTAAACATGTTGCCGAAGGTTCCACTCCAATACCACTCGAATATGGATTAAAATAAACATTAGGAGGTGAAAACCGTGAGGTATATTGAAGTCGTCTACGGGCCTACAGAGGACAAGCATGCAATGCTAATTTATGGAGGCGACGTTTGGGTTGAACTTGAACCGCGAAAGTGGGCGAGGCTTTGCGACTTGCCAGAATCACATCCAGTAAACCAGCTTTGGGGCAAAGGTGGCCTTCAAGCAGCCGTATTCATTGACGGTTCAGGCCAACAAATAACAAGGCTAAACGCCTACAATCCAGAGCATCGGAAACTCGCAGCCGAACAAGGCCTATTCATAAACGTGCCATACAACCCGGACAAACGCGAGGAACTTCTGAAAGCATTAGAGAACATTCGCGAAAGCCTCCAAACGTTGACTGAAAGCCGCTTTTTAGAGCTTCAAAACCGGATAGATAGAATCAAAGAGCGCCTTGGAATTCTAAAAAAGTTGAGGGTTGTGGAAAAACAAATCGACGAAAAAGCAAAAGCCCAAGCCATCTGGGATTCCACGGTAAACGATGCAGCCCACTTGCTTGACAAAATTGTGGAGCTTTCAAACATGATTTTCCCAACAAACTATGATAAACTAGCGTTCCAGGAAGCAGTCAAACGGGCCAAACGCGAAGCCGCTTTGGAAACGGCTATTGAAGAAAGCATTCTGTTGAATCCAGAACGATTACGAGAGCTCCGCGAAAAACTCTTAACACCCTAGAGGGCTCGGCAAAAAGCCTTCCGCAGCTATCCAACCTACCGGCGCCCCCTAGAGGGGAGGGGGGTATCCAAAAAAGCCAGCGAAAACCCCTTTTTTAACCGATTTTTCTTTAAAATAAAAATGGGTTTAAATTAATATTTTTATCCTAAAATTTTCAAGTTGGATTTATCGTAAACTTCTCTTAGAAGCCTTATGCCTTGAGGCGTGTAGTATTTCGCTAAAACGGTTCGCGGGGCTCTTCCCTGAAAAATGTCAATGAACCTATCGGGAATCAAGGCTTTCCCCATTTCTTGACTAAAGAAGTCACGTAAATCCTTAGGCTTCAAATGGATTCCACTTTTTTCTTTAGCCCTTTTCCATGCATAATAAAGCCGCATTCTACTTATTGGAATCAGTTTGTCACTTTTTCTTTGCCATGGGTTCATAGACTTTTCAAATTCTATCAGGGCCTTTTCAGCTTCCTCATTATAAAAACTGATTCCACTACGTTTTGTTTTACCGCTATGACAACTGCGAATAATGGCCCTTAAGCTTCTATCTACATCATTTTTCCGTAGATTCCAAACCTCACTTTTCCTTAAACCGCTAGAGGCTAAGAACAAAGCGAAACACTTAACGCCTATGTCGTCTATTGCCTCAATAAACCGTCTAACCTTCTCAGGCTCAATTTCCTCTTTCACCTTTAGAGGGCCTGAAGGATGCTTATAACCATCCATCCACTTTAGGCCCTTGAAGTCTCTAAAATAGGCCTTGAAAGCTGAAATGATGTTTGAAACGTAGTCGGGGACATACTTCTGTTTAGCTTCCAAAATATAAAGCTGAATATCTCTCTCGGAAACTCTGGTTCTATTTTGAAGGAATGCTCTAACCCTTCTAACGTAATGCTTAGCCGTTTCAAAGCTTAAATTCAGTTTAGCCAAACAAAAAAGGCGGAAATCTTCCAAATCCCGTTTTAAACGCTTCTTTTCAATAATTAAGCTACTTGTCGCCGGTTCAAATCCGGCCCTCGGCACTATTTTTTACTTTGTTTTTGTTATTGCGGATAAATGGGGAGGTGGGCTACTTTGATGGTGATTCTTCGACTATTATCATTGTGAGGGTTGACCTAACCTTGTCTAACCTTCTTATGCGCCAGGTTACGATTTCTTTTAGTTTGTCCATGGATTCGGCGCTGACCTTGCATATTATGTCGTATACTCCGTAGACAGCGTAGGCTTCTTCGACGCCTTCAATTTTCCTTAGATCTTTTAGAACTTCTGATTCTGAACCTATCTCTGTGTTGATTAACACAAAGGCTTTTGGCATTTAAACCTCCTCATGAATAATTGTCTACACTGTTAATAGTATAAAATATTTGTGTTCGCCTCTTGGGGTTGAAAACTTTCTTATGCATAATCCACGATAGTTAAATGTTAGGTTTGAAAAATGGCTGAGAGCGTTATAGGCGTTATTTCAAGCCGTGAAATGCGGGCTTTAGAGTTGAACGCTGAATATTTTGGAGTTTCCCAAATCCAGCTTATGGAGAATGCGGGGCGAAATGTGGCTCAAGAAATAGCTGCGAGGTTTGCACGAGACAAGAAAGTTGTAGTGTTCTGCGGTTTAGGCGGCAACGGTGGGGACGGCTTTGTGGCGGCAAGGCATTTGGCAGCTATGGGCTTCAAAGTGACCGTTATACTCGCCGGGAAAGCTAGCGAAATCTCCCATAAAGCAGCTTTGGAAAACTGGAAAGCGCTACAGTTTCTGAGAGAATCAATAACCATTTACGAGGTTTACGATAGCTCGCTTATGCCAGAAGTAAGCGCAGATGTCATCGTAGACGCCCTCCTTGGAACGGGAACGAAGGGCAGGCTTAGACCACCCGTAAAACAGCTTGTTGACAAAATAAATGCGTTGAATGCTTTTAAAATCGCCGTAGACGTGCCAACAGGCATAGACTCTGACACCGGTGAAGTTTTAGGTTCAGCCGTGAAAGCAAATTTGACAATAACCTTCTACAAAAACAAGAGGGGGCTTGAAAAGGCTAGAGAATACACGGGCGAATTAATAGTTAAAGACATCGGTTTACCACCGGAGTTCGAGAACTACGCCGGCCCGGGAGACGTTAAACTTGTAGTGAAAACTCGTACTCCAGAATCCCATAAGGGAGACTATGGAAGACTGCTTGTGATCGGGGGGAGCGAAACCTTCTCCGGAGCTCCAGCCCTAGTGGCACTTGCCGCGCTGAGGACAGGCGTCGATCTAGCTTATGTGGCTGCGCCCCACAAAATAGCCTACGCTATATCGGCCATTTCTCCCGACTTAATCACCATAAAACTTGAAGGGGAGCATTTAAACGTAGACAACATTCCAACGCTAAAAACCCACATAGAAAAGGTGGACGCCGTTGTCATAGGTCCAGGACTAGGGCTCCATACGGAGACAAAGGATGCTGTTAAAGCCTTAATAAACATTGTGGAGGATGCGGGTAAGCCCCTATTGTTAGACGCTGACGGCTTAAAGGCTTACGCAGAGTTCAGAAGAAAAATAGAAACGCCTGCAGTTTTAACACCGCATGCTGGAGAATACGCTTTGCTAACTGGGAAAAAGCTGCCGGAAAACCTTAAAGAAAAAGCCTTAGAAGTTCAGAAAAGCGCCGCGGAACTTGGCGCTGTTATACTTCTTAAGGGGCATGTTGACGTTATCGCTGACGATAAAAGGTTAAAATTTAACTTCACTGGCAACCCGGGAATGACTGTCGGAGGGACTGGAGACGTGCTTTCAGGAGTCGTCGGGGCTTTTTTGGCGCAGAGAGCTGACCCCTTCGAGGCAGCCGTTGCCGGAGCCTTCGTTAACGGCGCCGCTGGGGACTTCGCGTTCGCTGAGAAAGGCTACCACATTATGGCTTCGGACCTTTTAAACTGGATTCCAAAAGTTCTAGAAGACCCCATGAGCCATTCAAAGGTGCAGAGGACAAGTGCAAGGGAAAAACCTTAAAATATTTGTCTACCACGCTGGGCAGTGCGACCCTAAAAAGTGCACAGCATTGAAGCTTAAACGCCACGGTCTCGTTTACCTTGCGCGTCAAATCAAACTTCTCCCAAGAGGCGCCGTGATTTTGAACCCTTTTTCGAAGATTGCTTTTTCGCCAGCTGACAGGGGACGCATAGAAAAATATGGTTTAGCTGCTTTGGACTTCAGCTGGGAGCATGCTGAAAAACCGCTAATGAAAAACGTCAAAGGAGCTTCAAGATGCCTTCCGTATCTGTTGGCTGGAAACCCGGTTAACTTTGGTTGCCCCACAAAACTCAGCACTGTTGAAGCTTTGGCGGCAGCCCTTTACATCGCCGGCTTCAAGGAGGAAGCCTACAAGCTGCTGTCGATATTCAAGTGGGGGCACACATTCATAGAACTGAACAGGGAAATGCTTGAAGAATACGCAAAGGCAAAGAACAGCCGGGAAGTTGTAGGGAAACAGAAAAGCTTTTTGGAATCCCTATCGCATTAAGCTTCCTAAACCAAACCGTCCGTGAGAGAATGGAGCCTCAAACAAGCCTCCCCATATTTTTGTCCTCCGTAGTCCTGATTTCGCTATCAGGTGTGATGACTCCTGGACCAGTTTTCGCAGTAACCGTTGCAAAAGGGTATGAAAGCAGGAAAGCGGGGATTCTGATAGCTTTGGGTCATGGACTTGTAGAAGTCCCGCTTATCTTCCTTCTATTTTTTGGGCTTTCAGAGTTTTTCCGTTCAGTTCTGGTTCAGAAAACGGCCAGCCTTCTCGGAGGCTCAGTCCTCATCATTTTGGGGTTACAGATATTTAAAAACCGCAGAAAAATAAGTCTAAAGCCTCAGCTCTCAGAATATGGTTCACTATTTTCCGGATTCGCTGCAACGGCTGCAAACCCGTACTTTTTTCTTTGGTGGGCAACTGTGGGAGCAACATTCATCTTCAAAGCCTCCGTATTTGGCTACATGGGAATTGCCCTATTTACAATTATCCATTGGTCCTGCGACTTAGCTTGGTACACTTTTGTCGCCTTTACGGTTTTTAAGTCGCGGCGCTTTTGGACCCAAAAAGTTTTTGAGACCGTTTTCCTGTTCTGTTTCATTGTTTTGACAGCTTTCGGCATTTGGTTTCTGTTTTCAGCCCTTTTATAATAGGTTACTCACTTTTTTAAGCCTATAACGTTCATAAATCAGCTCTACGCCGCCGTTTCCTATTATGAATTCTACTGGAAGCTTGCCGCCCCCTTGGAAAGCGTAAAACTTTTTCACGTTGCCTTCAAGATCCTCCGGAACCAATGGAACCACAATGTCAACATATTTGTCGCGAATTTCTATTTGAAGAATGCCTCCCTTAGCTACAACTTTGGCATCTATCGTCCCCTTGTAAGTTTCGTATGTTCCAGTTAACATGTCGTAAACGCCCTCCACTCTAATGAATGGGAGGCTTTCCGGGTTTTCTCCAATCATCATGGCGAGGGCGTAGAGGCCTATCTGAGACAATGGGTAGCCGCTTCCATTCGCCAAAACAGCGACTCCAACGTTTTTATCGGGAATATAGCCGAAGTAAGCCGTGTAAACAAGCACAGATCCCCCGTGTCCCACCAGCTTGTACCCGAAAAAGTTTGGGATTATGCTTAACCCATATCCATATGATTCTCCGCCAAAAACTTGCAGAGGGAGCCTAATTCTAGGCTTCTCCATGTCCTCGATGGAATCCGGCGAGGCTATGGTGCGTTCGCCATATCTTCCACGGTTAAGGAACATTACAATATAATGCGCTAAGTCGATCACGTTGCTTATGAGCCCACCGTCAGCAAATATGCCGTATGGATGCTTAGATTTTACACATTCTCCGCTTCTGGTAATAATGTAGGGAGTTGCCACGTCCATGTCGGCGTCTACCTCTTCTTTTAGGAAAAAGCTTCGCTTCATTCCCAACGGTTTAAGAATGTTTTCTTTAACATACTTGTCATAGCTTGTTCCAGAAACCTTTTCAATTATGTGCCCCAGAATGACGTAGCCCTCGTTCAAGTAGAACCATCTTTCGCCGGGCTTGGAAAAAGCCCACTGGCTTGCCTCCTGCATGAAGGCGACTAAATCTTCAGATGACGCTATTGGAATCCATTTGCCACCAGCTCCAGTAACGTAACGTATTAAAGCTTCTGCATAGGCTAACGCCGGTATGCCCGAGGTGTGGCAAAGTAGGTGCCACACTTTAACAGGTTCGCCTTTAGACTCTAGGTTTAATGGAATGTATTTGTTGACACGGTCGTCTAGGTTTATTTTCCCTTTTTCAGCTAATTGCATGATTGACAGGGCGGTGAAGGATTTTGTAACTGAGCCCACGCCGTAAAGAGTATGAGGTGTTGTCTTCAAACCGTATTCGAGGTCCCTGAACCCGAAACCTTTGCTATAAATTATCTCTTCACCATCAACTAATGCTATGCTTAAGCCTGGGAGATGCGTTTTTGACATTTTCTCAAAAATGAAACTCTCAAGCTTTTCATAATCCATAAGATATTACACCTCCCTATAGTGAAGGCCTTTGATGATTTTAAACTTTTAAATGAGTTTGTCTTCAGAAAACTAAATTGGTGTAAAAATGAGCGGAGAAGTTTGGGAGTTTCAGGTTGGTAAAGCTAAAGTCTGCATTCTGCAAGGCGATATCACCGAAATGGACACGGATGCAATAGTCAATGCTGCAAACCCCTCCCTAATGGGAGGTGGCGGTGTGGATGGAGCCATCCACCGTAAGGGTGGACCCAAAATCCTTGAAGAATGCAAAAAAATAAGGGCAACAGAGTATCCAGACGGCCTTCCAACGGGAAAAGCCGTCATCACCACAGGAGGCAACCTTAAAGCCAGATACGTAATCCACACTGTTGGACCAATTTGGCGAGGTGGAAACAGAGGCGAACCAGAACTGCTGGCTGAAGCCTACCGTAACTCTTTGAAGTTAGCGGTTTCAAAGGGGCTAAAAACCATAGCCTTTCCATCGATCAGCACGGGAGCCTACGGATACCCGATAGAGAAAGCATGCAGAGTTGCTCTAACAACCGTTAAGGAGTTTCTGAAGAAGGAAAACCAGCTTGAAAAAGTTGTGCTCGTTTTGTTCAGCAGACGCGACTTCGAAATCTACATGGAAGCTGCGAGGGAAATCTTGGGCAACCCCAGTGCCTGATATAAACTTTACCGCCAAGCTCTTCAACGCTTAACTTGAGCTTCTCCAAAATCTGCTTCATTTTGTCGTTAACGGCGTCCTGCCACTCTTTGGACAGCCTGACATTCAAACTTCAATAATGCAGTAATATATTGCTCTTCCTAGGAGCAACCCCCAGTAGACATGATTTCTCAGTGAATATGAGACTTAAGTCGTATGAATCTCGAGTATGAACCAAAGATCATTCATAAATAAATATTTTAATATGCTTAAAAGTGGACTAGCTGAAATCGAGAACAAGGCATGGCACCAGACTCGTGTATATAGGATTGTTGATTTCGCCCTTTACCAGTAGAGGGTCAACGTATGCAACCAAAGTTTTCCCACAAGTGTTTGCTCGAATCCTCCAGAAACGTTTCAAATCTTTTTCAGCAAGTTTTCGGCGCCCCTCCATATCGTGCCTGGATGCAAGTTCTATGGATTTTAGGTAAAAGTCTGTTATGGAATAATTTACCAGTCTAAGGTTGAACTTCAAATCCTTGTCGCCGAGTTTTTCAGAAGTTTTAAGACTGGCAACTACGGCGTTTCCAAAGTCCTTCAGGCTATGCTCCTTCAAGGCTATTAGAGGGCATATGAATCGGGAGGCTTGGAAAAGGGAGTCTAGAACAGGGTTTTCTTCTATTTTTGGCAGGGTTAAAAGCTTCTTCCACTTTAGGTTGAGTTTAAGGGTTTCAGAAACACCAAGCTCCCTATATCTGAACTTCTTTTTTAGCCAGTTGAACTCCGACTCCGGGGAGACATCCCCTGAGAAATAGACTATTCCTCTAAGGTTCTTAACTAGGTAGAGGTGCAAAGGCTCCAGCGAGCTCACGGAAAAATCTCCGTTACTTAAATTTTTAAGTTTTGTTTGCTTTTTTCACGAGACTTATGCGCTTGCAAAAGGCGCAGATCTCGCTGGAGGATGGAAAACCACAAACATTACATCTGCCAAGGGTTGGCTTAGGCCCAGTGCCTTCGAGTAGTGGTATGAGCTCAAGAAACCTGTTCAGAAGCTGATGTTTAAAATAGGGGTTGAACCCGGATATAGTTTCCAAAAGTTCCGTTCTTTTCCTCACCCCTGTTCTCTTAGAAAAAGGGCAATCTATTTCCCTGAAAGGAACATCCTCATATAGGCAGTATAGGAGGTTCTCGTTTTCCGGGCTGCGGATTAGGGGCTTAACTTTCGACGCCATTCCCTCGGCGAGGG
>Ga0080004_1131780_pt1 | contig 10646 bp, 9 predicted proteins | sample WasSprMetagenome_FD_69207 | JGI IMG/M metagenome (GOLD analysis project Ga0080004, IMG submission 69207) | Sulfidic aquatic microbial communities from Washburn Spring, Yellowstone National Park, USA - WS (SPADES assembly) (version 2) | ecosystem: Environmental > Aquatic > Thermal springs > Hot...
GATAAGAGACTTAGAGGAGTTTAAAACACTTAATCCGACGATAACCACGTTGAAAGCAGACTCGCGAAACCTAAAGTTTCTGAGCGACAATATGTTTGACGCGGTGATTACATCGCCTCCTTATTTAAACAAGATAGAGTATACGAAGGTCTACCGTGTTGAGAATGAGCTTTTCTTCAAAGGAGCAGAACCGATGTTAAGATCATACATAGGGGATTCCGTTGAAAACCATGTGGATTCTGAATACGGAGGCCTGCCTGCTATAGCCAGCGCTTATTTCGAAGATCTTAAGAGAGCTCTGTCGGAGATTTATCGCGTTCTCAAGGAAGGCGGGAAAGGAGTCTTCGTAATCTCACAAGGAGTCTTCCCAACGGGGATTGTGGAATCGGAGAAGATTTTCTCAAAAATAGCTGGCGAAATCGGTTTTGAAACTGAACGCATGTGGCTGGTTAACAGGAGAGTAGCAACTAAGGATCGCGTAGTCAAGATAGGGTATGCAGATGAGTTCGTAATATTCCTTCGCAAATAATTAGAAAAGCTTGATGCGTTTTCCCCTTAGGGAGTTAAAGTCGCAGGCCTCGTATCCAAGGTTCCTAAGCTCTTTAGAGAATTCTCTAGAAAAACCATGCATTGTTAAAACCTTCTGTGGAGATGTTTCTTCAACTATCTTGAGCAAACCGTTGAAATCTGCATGGTCGCTGAGTGGAAAAGCCCGGTCGACTGCGAGCATTTCTTCATAACCCTTTAAAAGAGACCTTCCTGAGAGCCCGATTAAAACAGCACCATACCTCCTTTTAATAATCTGCATGAAAGCATTCCTACCGGAAATATTCGGGTAGTAAAGCACCCAATTACTGTCCTTTGGAAATGATTGAGACTGGGAGCACAATGTCTTTTTCTCCTCTATCGTCATCGAGAAGAGCCTGTAAACCTCGTTGTATCTTGCTATTGACGGAGAAACGTATTTCTCAACATCCGGCAGGAAACGGTCTAGAATCATTTGAACATGCTGCGATTTGCCCAACGGATAACCCATAAGAACCGCGGGTCTGCCCCTGTTCAAGTTTTCCCGAACATAGTCAACAACCTCTTTAATTAGCTCGTGACGAGGCGGGAAAACTAGGCTTGGACACCCGTAGTTAGACTCTATTATCAGAATATGCGTCTTCGGAAAGTGTTGCCTAGGTATGTCTGCAAGCGGAGAATTGTTTACGTCCCCGGTGTAGAGTATCTTCTCGCAATTAGTTTCCAAGACTATCGATTTAGAGCCCAGTATATGTCCTGAATCTAAGAGGAGGAAGGGACTATCCGCCCGCTTTATTCCAAACCCTCTTAGCGTTGATAAGATGAATGTTTCCTCAGAGCATATTGCCTCCACGTCCTTAGACTCTTGCTTACATATATGATCGAGATGGGCATGAGAAATGAAGACATAATTTGGGGAACGGGAAGAGCCTATTTCTAACGCTGTCTCGCGCCCATTGAGATAGATCGTTGCAAACCTGTCTAGCTTGATTGAAAGCGCCTTATTCAGAACAGCGTGCATTTTAAAGGAGGAACCTGTTGTCTCTAAGCTTGTTTAAAAACTTGCTTTCAATCCTTTTCACTACGGGAGTCCACTTCCTTCTTCTCTCCTGAAGCTCATCCTTATCCACAAGCAGATCGAGCCTCCTGCTCGGAACATCTATAAGTATCTCGTCACCGTCTTCGACAAGGGCTATGGGCCCGCCTAAGAAGGCTTCTGGAGAAACATGCCCTATAGCAATCCCCTTCGTGCCTCCTGAGAACCTACCGTCAGTAATTAATGCGACCTTCTCAACAAGGTTCCTCCCGACTATAAGAGAAGTAGGCATTAGCATTTCGCGCATACCGGGTCCGCCTAGTAGGCCCTCATACCTAACGACTACAACAGTATTCTCTTCGAAATCCTCTTCTTCAAGCGCCTTAACCACCTCCTCCTCGGAATTGAATGCTCTAGCCCTGCCTCTGAACGTCCTAAGCTGCACGGGTGTTCCGGCGAGCTTTATAACAGCACCCTCAGGAGCTAGAGACCCCCATAGGATAGCTATACCGCCCTCGCTTCTATAAGGGTTCTCAAGGGGACGTATGAGAAAGCCCCGTGGCTCAGGAAACGTTTCAATAAGCTCTCTTAAAGGCTTTCCCATTACTGTCATCGTGTCTAAGTAAATATACTTCTTAAGCATTTTTAGAAGAGCCGGGATCCCGCCATCATTGTAAAAGTCGATCATAAAGCTTTCTCCAGAGGGCCTTATGAGGGCTAGCGTCGGTATCCTCCTACTAATCTCATCGAATACTTGAAGTGGGAGGTCGTAGCCAGCTTCCTTAGCGAGCGCGCTTATGTGGAGAACAGTATTAGTGGATCCTCCCAAAGCATTGTCTACGATTATCGCGTTAATCAGGTTCTCTCTCTTAACCACATCCTTAAACTTAAGCCCCTCCCCCCAGAGCCTGACGGCCCAGTCCTCAAGGCTCGATTTTTTGCCGTTTTTCGAGCCGTGACGCGACGAGAGACGTTTTCACTCCCCTCGGCCGAGAGACATTTTCACTCCCTCGGCAGAGCAGTTCTTTTGAGTTAGGACACCCGCGGGCGGTGACCAGGAACCCAGTGGCCGCTCCATGGGGAGCACGTGCCTACCATTCGATTACAGTTTCATACCTGCGGGAGGTCCTATTCCTTCCCCTCCAGCCGTTCCCTGTGCCGGCGGGCCTTCTCGGCGTACGCATGCCCCAGGGAAGTGAAAATCTGCTCTGCCCTCCGGATCAACTCCAACGCCTTCTCCGGACCGCCCGTGACCTCTTGCAGTAATGCCATCTGAGCCAGCGTTATGGCCGCGCCCGCTCTGTCCCCGAGTTGCTCCTCAATCTCCAGGCTGCGCTGGTACAGCTCCTCCGCGGCCGTATAGTCTCCGCGTTGTTGCGCGAGGAGGCCCAGCTGGTGGAGGACGCCGGCCTGCCCGTTTTTCGCGCCCACGGCCTGAAAGGTTGCCCCCGCCTCGCGGTACAGGCGCTCCGCAGCCGCGTAGTCACCGCGTTGCTGGGCGAGGAGGCCCAGCTGGTAGAGGACGCCGGCCTGCTCCTTCTTCGCGCCGACGGCCCCAAAAGCTACCCCCGCCTCGTGGTACAGGCGCTCCGCAGCCGCGTAGTCACCGCGTTGCTGGGCGAGGAGGCCCAGCTGGTGGAGGACGCCTGCCTGCTCCTTCTTCGCGCCGAGGGCCTCGAAAGTTACCTCCGCCTCGCGGTACAGCCGCTCCGCAGAAGCATAGTCAGCTCTCAAGCAGGCCAGGCTCCCAAGCTGGACAAGGGTTTTGGCCGCGCCCGCTCTGTCCCCGAGTTGCTCCTCAATCTCCAGGCTGCGCTGGTACAGCTCCTATGCAGCGGCATACTCCCCACCGTCCTGGAGAGCGACGCCCAGATTGTGCGCCATAGCGGCCACGTCCCTTTTGTCGCCTTTCTCTTCCGCCGCCTTTAGAGCCAGCTTAAGGACCCGGATGCGGTCAGCCCAGTGGGTGGTGCGATAAAAAAGCTCGTGAAGCCCATACCCGTACTCTATGGCCCAGTCCCAAAGGCCCAGGCGCATCGCCGCTTCCTGCCCCCCCAGGAGGTTTTGCCTCTCCCGGGCGGCCATTGCCACGGCGTCGCGAGCTTCGGCGGTGTCAAGCCGCGCCCGCCACTGGTCGGTGAGGAAGAGAAAGTAGGCGGCCATACGGCGGTCGTGGTTCTCCATGCGGGAGCCGGCCCTGCGGCGGACGTATTCCCGCACCAGGGGGTGAAGCCGGAAGCGGTCATGGCCGCCCGCCTCCCACCGCTCCACCCAGGAGCGGCGCACCAGTTCGGCCAGGAGCCAGCGCCAGTTCTCCAGGGGGCACTCGTCTTCTTTCCCCGCCATGGCGCAAATGGCCTCCACGGCGGCCTGGTCAAAATCGGCAGAAAAGGCGGCCAGCCGGTGGAGGAGTTCCTTCTCCCCTTCGGGAAGGGGGTGGTAGGAGAAGTCCAGGCGCCGTTGCAACTCTCCCCTTACCAGGTTTTGTTGCACCAGTTCCAGGGCTTCGCTCACACCGAGCGTTTCCACCAGCGCCGCCGCCTGAAGCAGGGCCAGCGGATGGCCCTCCAGTTCATCCGCCATCTCCAGGAGAGATTTTTCCTCGGCTGCGGCGGGAAACCGGTCGGGTCGGTTCTTCCGGCGCCTTATCTCACGCACCAGGAAGTAAAGCGCTTCCTCCGGCTCCATTCCCCCCACAGGGACGATGCACCCCCCGTATTCGGGGGGTTCCCGCAGGGTAACCAGAGCGGCACTCGGTGCGGGGATACGGTGGAGAAAGCGGCGGACCGCTTCGTCGGCAGTATGGGCGTTATCCACCACGATCATGGAGGCCTGCTCCAGGTGGCTCAGGTAATCCGTGACCGCCGCCTCTTTCTGGCCGGCAGATAATTTCAGAAAATCGGTGCCGAACACCGGGGAGAAGGGCTCCAGAATGGCATCAAGGGTCAAATTCGTATTCAGATATTTCCATCCGTCCACCCAGAAGACGCCTCCGGGGAAGCGCCAGGCGAGTCGGCGAGCCGCCTCCGCGGCCAGGGCGCTCTTGCCGATGCCTCCCATCCCGGTAACGGCTACGAGCCGCTCCCCCCGCAGCAATGCCCTCATCAGCCTCAGAAGTAGTCCCTTGCGACCCCCCGGCTCGGGGCCATCAAGGAACAGGCCGTAGAATCCGCCTGACCCGGCAGGGGCCGGGAGGCCGTAGAGCCTGTCGCCCTCCACTCCGGGTTTTCCCTTCGGCCCTGCCGCACAGAGGGGTTTGTCTATGCCCTTCCCAAAGAGGGTGGGTAGTTCTTCGGAAGGAGTGGGAGAACAGGGGTTGGGCACCCCCCTCACGGCGGAGCGGGCAGCCTCAAAGGCATTGCAGATGGTGCGGCCGTCGCCCAGGGCGGCGTAAAGGGTGCCCACAAAGCGGCCGGTAAAGTCCACGGTTACTGCTTCTCGCGTTCCGATGACGGCGGGAAGGCCCCGCTGGGCCAGGAATTCGGCTAGGCGTGCCGACGTGCAGGCGGTGAGGACCACCAGCCGGGGCACGCGGGTTACATCGACCAACATATCGGCTAGCTCTCGGGCCGAGATGGGGTCGCACAGGCCCTCTTCGGTTTCGGCGGCCAGGGCGGAGGCGCTGCAGGGGCCATCAAAGTGCAACACGTCCCATCCCCGGGGGTCATGAAGGGCTTCCCGCAGTCCGGCTTTTGTGGGCGGGCGCACGAGCTTGATTTCAACCGGAGCTTCCACGGCCTGCAGGCCGTTCACCAGCCTCCAGGCATCGCCGAGCTCGTCCAGCTCTGCTTGGTTGAGGGGACGGCAGATGAGGGTAAGCACCCTGAGGACCGAAGGCCCTCCGGAAAGGGTTGCGAGCTCCCCGCAGGCGGGGGCAATTGCTGTTCTCCGAGCATTGTTTACCACTTCAAGTTCCTCCCTGGTCTGGGTAGGTACCAGATAGTTAGGGGGAACGGAAAGCTGAACCTATCCCCCGCGCCTGCCGCACGAACCGCCCGTGCGCCTCGATCAGGTCCCTCACGACGTCCGGCGTGATCCCGTAGGTCGCCGCCAGCCTCGCCACCCGGTCCCACTCCTCGTTCAGCCGCTCCGCTTGTACCTCAGCAACGTCTCCAGGGGCACCCCCACCCTCGCGGCGTAATGCTCCAGGGGTTCGCCCGGCTCGGGCTCCTCCCCGAAGGTCAGCAACTCCACCGCGAACCGGTTGGCCTCGTACTCGATGCGGGGCTCGAAAAAGGTGTGCTCGGCCCAGAAGAAGTACCCGCGGTCGGCTGGCGACAGCACCCGGTGGCCGACCTCGTGGGCCACGATCAGCCGCTTGAGCCAGTCGGGCAGGTTTTCGTTGAGCACGATGACGACGCGGCCCGCGATCCTGAAAATGAGGCCCTTGATCTTGCGGAAGGGGAACTCCTCGACCTCGATGCCCATGCGGCGGGCCAGATCGTAGGGGTCGCGCGTTTCGTGCTCGCGGACCGATTCCTCAACCGTCCGTTTGACGTAATACACACTAACCACTCCGGGTTGTTCTCCGGGAAAAAAATAATTAAACCTTTGTTGGTTGGTCATCGACGCCGTGCTTTTCTAGACCGTTTTGGATGATTTATGGAGACATCCATATTCGTTTTGGAGATCTCCATATTTTTGGATGGACGGGTATAAAATGCTCCTTTCCCGCGCCCACGCCGTTCCAATTCCCCTCGAGTCACCAACCGGTTCAGTAGGTCGCGGGCCTGGTGGGAAGCGATCTGACATAGACTTGCTGCCTCCCGCCGGGTAATACGTCCATACTTATCCACATACTGCAAAACCATCTGCTCTTGCTGGAGCGGTTCGAAGCCACGCTGGCGGACGTAGGCGGCCTTTTCACCCAGGCGCCGATAGGTCATAGCGGAGAGGTGATAAGTACGACCTTTACGTTCCCCCCGGGCCTCCACCAATCCGGCTTCTATCAACCGCTCCAACACAGCACGAGCTTCGGTTTCGGACTTCTGAATCAGGCGGGCGGCTTCCGCTGTGGTTAGCCGCCGTTCCTCCCACAGGCGATTGAGCACCAAAAGGTCATCTAATCTGAGAAAATAACTAGACTGATTCTCTTCCACAACCAGCCGAACAAAATTCAGATTAGCCTTGCCGCCTGGCAAAACCAGTACGACATCGGTTTCAGTACTTCGGTCGTAGGAAGGAGCGGGGCGTCCGTTCCGTAGTTGCTCGTAGAAAATCGTATCAATTCCCCGGGCAGTGCGCTCTACAACGCCTGCTCTTTTGAACGCATCCGCCAGAAGTGGGTTTCGCGGTCGCGGCGGAGTCACTAGCAGATTGTCCAGCCGAACTCCTTCTGGGAAACCGCCTGGGTTAGAGATTTCAATATGGTCATCGTACCACTGAACGTAGACCGCTCCCAAACGGCTGTAATCGCGATGAATGAGGGCGTTTGCTACAGCTTCGCGAAAAGCCCGTTCAGGATAGTCGGGTACACCGATTCGTAGAAGTCCCACCATCAATTCTTCTTCGCGATAGCGGACTCGAAAACGGTTTAGCATCTCGTCCATGATGCGCAAGAGAGGCCAGCGGAAGAATTCGTTGACCTCCACATTGGTACCGGCAAACACTTGAAAGGCCACTTCGTGGGTGGGGAGGAACCGACGAAGGGCCTCCTCCTTGCCAAACAGAAGTAAACCCAGCACCCGGATTGCCATCACTTGATGGTCGGCCTCGACAGCTCCCAAGGCTTTGGCTAGTTCGAGGTCGGAAAGATCCAGCAACACAGCGTCTCCTTGGCCGCGACTTTCACGGACAAAGCGGCGAAACTTCTCAAATTCCAGGGGGTCAAGGTCATCCCAGCAAGCTTCTGGTACCACTAGAGCAGAGTAATCCAGCACACCGCGTGCTGCTAGAGTCGCCTGCATCTCGTGGAAGTGATAAGGCAGACACTCTGGCTTTCCCTTTCCTCCGACCGCCCGACGCTTATAGACGCCGTCTGCCGTGCCAACTGGCCCGTCCCCGCGGGGCACCTCGATGACCAAAATCGGCTTGCCTTCTAGTTGTACTAATTCCACCCGGCAAGCGAGTGAGGGCCGGGTGCGGTTGGCGATGACCGCTTGTACCTGTAAAGGATCAATACTCCCGGTCTCAGGGCGTGGACGGGCACCGGTTACACGACCATCATCTTCAACTCCAACCAGTATGTAACCAGGCTTAGAGACAGGCCGATTCGCCATGCAAACGACCGCTTCTACAAGTTCACGGTCGGAGATCGCGCGGCTAGCCTCGCTTTTGAACTCCACTATCAGGCTTTCTCCCTGAGCGATCAACCATTTCAATTGCTCAAGCGTCATCTTTTTCTCCTCTTCGTCCAAGGATACTCATTTCACGGTTACGTCCGCCGAATCCCACCGTAAATAAGCTCAAGCTCCATTTTGAGCACGTCCCAGTCCACCCATTCTCCCCGGGCGATTTCCGCCTTGCCGGCTTCAATCTCGGCGAACTCTCCGGCGGTCAGCTCGTCGTTTTCCAAATTTCGGGCGTACTCCAGCAACAGCCTCAGCTTGTCTGGCGAAAGGCGACCGATTATCTTCTCCAGTTCGCTCCGGACCGCGCTCACGACTGCGCTCCTCCTTCTATCGGTCTTTCTGTGCGTCGCGCTCCCGCCGCCTCTTCTCCTTCTCCCACTTCCACCTCAGGTAGTCCATCAGGTCCTCCTTATCCTCGTCGGTCAGCGGCCGGCCGTAGAACCACACATTGGCCTCCTTCAGGAATTGCTCCAGCTCCACGTCGGTCGGCGGGGTGTCCCGGTACCACCACGCTGGGGTGGAGGGGTCGGGAGATTGCTGGCTTGCGGGACTCGACTGGCTGGGCGTTTGGCCGACCGCCTGGTTGCCAATCAGTTCGGAAGCGGAAATCCCGAGCGCCCCAGCCAGTACGTTCAATGTATCAACCGAGGGCTTGCTCCGACCAGCCTCGATGTCAGCGATAAACGAGTGGGACAGATGGGCTTTTCTTGCTAAAGCCCTGAGGGACAGCTTTCGTTCCTGGCGCAGTTGCTTTAACCGTTTCCCCAGTTCCTGCATACCTTTTGCCTCCGTTCGTTACTACCGTACAGCTCTATTATAGTCGGTGAAGGCACGGTAAGCCTAGCGGTATGCTGGTCGTTTATGGCGACCGCAAAACCAGGAAAGTTAAAGAGAGAAGTTTGCGAAAAACAAACGCAGTCCAAGGAAGTCGGTCGATATCGACGACCAAAGGTCTTTACAAGTGGTCGTTGTCTACATACACTTTGATCTTGGAGGACGTGACAAGTTGCTGGGATACAGGTTGTGTTCAAGGGTTTGCTTAGAAGGTCGTTCGTTTAAGACGACCGGCTGGCCTGTAGAATCAGCAACCAGTGAGGTGGGCCCTATAAAGTGGTTACTCTCTCAACGGAAACCGGTACACGAACTCGTAGCAATCCGCCCGGTCCACGAGCAGGCAGACCTCCAGCAGGTTCTCCTCAGGGTCGAACACCTGCCGGTGGATCTCCACGACCGGCACCGCGGCGTGCCGCGGCAGCTGGAGCAGCTCCGCCTCCTCGGGCCGGGGCGGCCTGGCGACCAGGGTCTCCTCGCAGATCGCTGGGGCGAACCCGAGGGACTCCATGGCCCGGTAGAGGTCGGTTTTGGGGTCCGCGAGCATCCGGGCCAGCTCCTCCAACGGCAGCCGGTCCGGGAGGTAGGAGTCGGACAGAGCCACCGCCAGCAGGTCGCGCCACTGGCGGGTGTGGTAGCGCAGGACGGGGGGCCGCAGGCGCTCCGCCACCGGGGCCGGGAGCAGGCCGGCGTCGGAGACGACCTCCAGTTGCAGGATCTCCAGCTTCCCCCGCTCCCCGAACTCGGTCAGGAACCCGCCGCGGCGGGTCGACCGCTCGGGCAGCGGCCTGACGAAGCGCTCGCGGCCGCCGTGGCCGTGGGAGAACACCAGGCCCTCCTGGATGAGCGCCTGCACCGCGGCGTGAACGGTGAGGCTGTGCGCGTCGAACTCCTTCATCAGCTCCAGGTTGGTGGGGAACTTCTCGCCCGGCTTCAGCTCCCCGGAGAGGATGCGGCGGCGCAGCTCGGCTGCGATGTCTTCCCACCTAAACTTGCGTCAACTACCCCCCACTGAAGTGGGAGGCATGACACCTCGGAGTTGACCAGCCTCAGCCAGGGAGCGTGTGCTCCACCGGGCTACGTCGTCCCGGCCACGGCACCCGGAGGTGCGCGGGCCAGCCTCCGGCAACTGCCGCCCGCGGTCATGCAGGGCCGACGGGGTGAGGCCCGAAGGCCGCGGGCACGACAAGCCGGGGTGACATTGGCGAGGCCCACATTACCGCCGCAAGGCGAGAAGGCCAACGTAAGGAGGCGTCCTTTCAATGCGCGTGTTCGTACTTGATGCGAGGAAGAGACCGCTCGACCCGTGCCACCCGGCCCGGGCGCGGCGGCTGCTCAGCTCCGGAAGGGCGGCGGTCTTCCGGAGGCACCCCTTCACCATCCTCCTGAAGGACCGCCTGCTGGAGAATTCGGCCGTCCACCCGCACCGGATCAAAATTGACCCGGGGGCGAAGGCGAGCGGCCTGGCCCTGGTGCGGGAGGACGTGCCGGAGGCGGTGTGGGCGGCGGAGATCGAGCACCGGGGAGAGGGAATTCGTCAGGCCATGCTCGAGCGGGCGCAGCACCGCCGCTTCCGCCGCTACCGCAAGACCCGGTACCGGAAGCCCCGGTTTTCCAACCGCCGTCCGGAGAAGTGCGCTTCCTGCGGGCGGAACGCCAGGCGGGGAAGCCGGTACTGCCGCCCCTGCGCGAAGAGGAGAAGCTTCAAGGATAACGGCTTCCGGGAGGTCCACCTGTCCCCCAGCCTGGAGAGCCGGACGGCGAACGTCCTGACCTGGGCGAAGCGCCTGATGCGCCTGTGCCCCGTGGGGGCCATATCGGTTGAGGCGGCGAAGTTCGACGCGCAGAAGCTCCAGAACCCCGAGATTTCCGGCGTCGAGTACCAGCAGGGCGAACTCTTCGGCTACGAGGTACGCGAATACCTCCTGGAGAAGTGGGGCCGGAAGTGTGCCTACTGCGGGAAG
>Ga0080004_1134037_pt1 | contig 10646 bp, 10 predicted proteins | sample WasSprMetagenome_FD_69207 | JGI IMG/M metagenome (GOLD analysis project Ga0080004, IMG submission 69207) | Sulfidic aquatic microbial communities from Washburn Spring, Yellowstone National Park, USA - WS (SPADES assembly) (version 2) | ecosystem: Environmental > Aquatic > Thermal springs > Hot...
CCCCATTCCTCGAAATATAGGGACAATGGAACCTATACCTGCCACGCCTTTGAGGCCGGTGGCAGTCCCTTCGATATTATCGTAGTTGGAGAAACAGACTTTGAAAAATACAAGAAAAAGATGCCCCTCCAACAACCCTACTTCGTAGGGAGGGGCGCATCAAGCTATAATTTTAGTTTTACCGTCCCGGCAAATCAAAGCGGGGGCGACATATATTTTATTGAAAAAAGACCTGACAATGCCTCAGAGTCACGTGGCTTCTTTGGTAAACCTACTCTCCGCGTGCTTTTGGTATGTAACAAGACGTGGCTCGAACCTGTAAAGCCAGCCATTAAAGTCGACATCCTGGCAAATGTGACAAGTTCGAAACCAGACCCCCTCTATGAGTTGTTCTCGGCATTATTAGTGTTTATTGGGACTATCATTGTATTAGGTCCCAACGGGATTGTATTTGTAGTAACGGCGGTGGTCTCGTTAGCTGACAAAATCCTTACGAGTATGTTCGAATCATCGACAATATCTACGGATGCAGAGTGGGTCAAATCGGAGCTGAATAGATGCCTAGAGAGGTGCAAACACAACTACAATGTCTGTTCATTTATCTGTTCCATTCAAGTGATGTTTAGCTATCTGTCTTATCGACACTCTAAGCTATGGTGAAATGTTGCATCTCGTTACGCTAAACATTTATCCTCGCCAGAAAACAATTCTACACAAGCAGAGGAAAAAAGATACTAATAGCGCCGGCCGTCATCATTGCGGTCCTGGTTCTCGTCGGGTGGCACCTGTTCGAGCACGGCGTCCCAGCGTTTGTAGACGCCCCCGTGGCTGTAGACGGCAAGACGGAGAGCTTCCCGGTGTATAAGCCCGGCTTCATCATGGATCCAAACCCCGTCTTCAAGCCGTCGACAGACGGATGGATATACGTCAAGGCAAATCCACAGTCCTTCATAATAATGATCCCCGAAAACTACACTCACGTCGTGGTGGAAGCCAAAAACGTGACCGGCCAAATCGACGTTTACAGGTTCTGCGGCTGGGACGAAGACCCACAGGCCTATGGAGGGACGCTTGACGACAGGTTCACGAGGATAGAGTTCAACGGCTGCAGAACAGTTGGACAAGTCCACTTTGCAGCGCGTCTGCATGGAAAGAGATATGCAGTCACCCCGCCAGGCTCGCTCCGAATAGACGTCTTCGGAGAGGGATGGATAAAGATAGAGGCAAGCCCCTGAAAACAAATCCTTTTTTTTTCTCTCTCCGCATTATCTTTATAAAGTAGAAAATAATTTTCTATACTATGCATAGGAAACTAGCTCTGGCATTGTTGCTCTTCATAACAGTCATCATCGCGATCCATCTACCAGTGGCTCAGGCATACCCCTACAGGGACTGTAGCTCCACAAAGAGTTATTCTCTTTGGCTTGGGCAGAGTATAAAATTATCTTTTGGTCTTGGCGATTTATCCTGCCAGACCTCAGGCCCAGAAACTGCGAGCGTCCCAAGCAAGATAGAGGGATTTAATGTTATAATAACTTTCGCTATAAACGTCAAGGACGACGGGTCGTTTAATGTTATTCCATCTACGACCGGCTCTTTTTCACAGGGCTCCTCGTTCAGCGCCACCAGCACGGGTCTCGGGTGCCTTGACGCGAGCCCACAGAGTAAACGGTTCAACCCCTCATCCTCTATCGGTGGGACATTCGCCTCGGACTGTATTAATCAAAACGGTCAACTATACTGGTGCATAAAAGTAGGCAACCAGCTAATTCCAGGGGGAACCAACGGTGTCTCCTATCTTGCTTGGGGCGATGTTGTCTACGATAATAGGAACGTCACATCTGTAACCGTCAATACCCCATCACTTGACAGTTTTTCCGCATCTACCACTTTAATTCATAACAGGGCTCCATGGCCATACATCAGCGGAAAAGTCACGGTCAACCCATACAGCAAGTCGAATTACTGGAGCTCCCAGGACAGTCTTATCTGTACGGTTCTGGGCGTATGTGCACAGTCCTCCAGCGGCTCGCCGATGAGCGTCAGCATCAGTTACTCTGGCACGTTCAGGGGGAGCCAGGACACCTGCTTCACGCTGAAAAACGAGGACTCCATAAGCGAGACGCTTACAGCTCCAAACCCAATCACCTATGGTACCCTAACACATGACTTCGTCAAATGGATATTCGGGAGCTCCGAATACACAAGCACATCTATACCCGTGCCCGTCAGCAAGTCGAGCAGACAAACAGCCACAGCCATATACAAGGTACGCAAAGGCTCGCCGCCTCCCCCACCACCCCCACCATCTCCATCACCCCCATCACCATCAGCTAACCTAACGGTCTCTGCAAAGACCTCCACGGGTACCCCGCTGTCAGTAACGATAAGCTACAGTGGAACCCTGTCCGGCCGCCGGACCACGCCCTTCACACTGACTATTAACGGCGACATGACCGTGACCCTCACAGCTCCGTCCAGCGTCACTGTGGGTGGCACAACATACACATTCGTCAAGTGGAGCACAAGCGATGGCGATTACACGAGCACCTCTGTCTCCATCACCGTTTCCAAGGGTAGCTCGAAGAGAGCCACAGCGATCTACCAGGCACAGAGTGGTGCCCCGGCTCCCCCACTAGCTCTACCACCTCCACACCCTCCATCTACCGTAACACTTACAATCCAGCTTTACAGGGTCGACCAGAACGCAACAATAACGACTGTATAGATGACTGTGCCAGCGACTCTTTAACTAGCAGTGAAAGACATCGCTGTTATGAAAACTGTAAAGCAAAGTTTGACGTCTGCCGTGACAAATGCAAGATGGAATACGTGGCCGACATCATCCAATCTTTACTAGAGGATTTCTACCAGGACGAGGAGGATGATGAAGATGACGAAGACGAATAAGAATCAAAATATATTGAGCCCAAAACCAAGGACGTCCAGTTCTTATTGACATCCATCTAAAATCTGCTACATCTCGTAACGCTAAACTTTTATCCTCGCCAGAAAACAATTCTACACATGCAGAGGAAAACCCTACTAGCATTGGCACTGGTAATCGTTGCAATCGTAGTCTCCGCGCTTCTCTACTTCTTGCTCCAGCAAAAGGCGCCAGTCCAGACACCTACACAACCAACACAGCCAGCACAGCCCATCGTAAACGCCACTAGGCCACAGCAGTCGCAGAACGCCACTCAGGCCCAGACACAGCCACAGCCAAGGCAACCAGCAATCATAGCAACGATAGATGCCAGCAAGGGCGGCAGGGTCCTCGTGAACGGCACTGGCACAACGACGTGGAACTCGACCAGGCCCTTCAAGCTGGTACTAGAAGCCGTGCCAGACAAGGGCTACGTCCTGGACCACTGGCTGGTCAACGGTAGCGAAGCCGGCGCACAGTTGAGGCTCAGCATCACAATAGCCGGAAACACTACAGTCAGCGCAGTCTTCAGGAAGGTGAGCTTCACGGCCAGGTTCCTCAACGTAACCGTCCCAGTCAAGGTCAACGCCACAGGCAAAGTCTACACGGGAGACTTCCAGCTAGGCTTCAACAACTCGTTGTCCATAGAGGTGGCGCCCTACAACGTCGACGACGCAGGCTGCACACCATACAACTCAACGCACAAAGCATGCCTACTAGGCTGGCTACAAGACACAAAGCCACTCTACGTCAGGTACCTACGCGCAGACCTCACACAGGACACAAACTTCACACAACTAATCAAGCTCGTCAAGGCCAACTACTCCGCCGCAGTAATAGACATCTGGATAGGAAACACAACCATAAAGACCGTCGCCGAGCCCTCAAAGATCATGCTAGTACCCTTCGATGCAAGATATGAAGTCGTCAACGGCTGGTTCCACATCAAGGGCGACGACTGGATATTCAACATAAAGATGCCACAGTGGAAAAAGATCAAGATATACGTAAACTACACGGCAAGACTATTCCAAGGTCTTCAAATGCCTGCATTGATAACAGTAATTGTGAAGAATGGACCCATTTTCAATGCTATAGGCAACTACTTTGGCACTATACCTCTCACTGTCTACACATATGATAGGGGCATTGTAGACCTATACGCCAACGCCTTGGTACAGTGCAACTATGCGAGGCCCTGCATGGATAACTTCTACGACACAGAGAAAGACTTCTACAAGTTTGTCACATGCTACAACCTAGCCTGGGGCGAAGCCTGCAGGCCCGGCAAAGTAATGAAGGGTCCAAGCGAAAGGCTGGAAGTTGGAGACTGGCAGCCAGGAGACCTTCGCATCGAGGGTAGCGGCGAGATGTGGATAAAGATAGAGATCGCTGAATAGCGCCCAGCACAAAAATTATTACTAAGTTTTTTGTTTCTATCTCATATGAGTAGAAGAGTCTATGCGGTCCTCTTTGCCGTAATCCTCTTAACCGTCCTCTTGGCGCTGGCAACCGTCCAGGCCCTCCCCAGCAGCGAAGACTGGCGAACCGGAGACAAGCCTGCAGTAGATAGAGATGGTTTTGGAACCAAGTACACATTCAACGGTGAGATAAGAAGTGACCCCAACCACATCACCATACCCATGCCCAACTATGGTATATCCTCTCACCTAGACAACGGTAACTACGTGTGGAGCCACGGCGACGAGTTCTACATCGATGCCTCCACGCTTTATTCGACACAAGGAAAAGCATCGGGCACATACCGTCTAGTCGCCCACCACTACATCCTCCTCTACTACAACTACGCTTTTGTCAACTATAGCGCCGTCGACTCCTACGCCTACCCAGACTGGAACCCCTATCTATATGCCAGCTTCTCCCTCACGTGGGGCTCGACAGGCATGAAGACAGTTACAAGCTGGAGCAATAGATCTATCGTGTACCTGAAAGGCGCACAGGGAGACTACAGTTATTATTTCCAATCCAACACTGGGGCGTTAGGCGGAAGCACGGTCGGCGGCGTCACGGTCTACAGCGGCACATACGTCCTCAAGCTCCACTCATGGTTCCAGCTTACCACTCCTAATTCGGGAGGAGGAGGCGGTGGTGGTGGCTACAACGTCCCGTTAACCATAAGCATCGCACTTATCAACCAGACAGAGGCCGCGAACTTCACGGTCCGCGTCACGGGCTCGTGGACAGGCGTAAACGACAACTACTGGCACGACATAGACAGCCAGCTCCACAGCCTCTACAGCCCCTCCATCCAGCTCAACGGCGAAATCTTCCAGGTCAAAATGGCTACGACCCGCGTGCCCGGCCTAATGGCTGGCCAGCTATACAAATCCGTGACACATACACACTCTAACCCAGAATCTGGATGGTATTCGGGGTACTTCACGGATAACTTTGGCGAGTTCCTCTTAGGTCCCTATTTTGTAAAGGCATCTTTTGATACGTGCTCAAAATATACCTATTACTTGAAAAAACCCGACGGGAGCATCAGGTATCCTACAAAGATTGGTGGACGTAGCTGGCTCAAAAGCTTCCAATCAATCGATAACGAGGATCTCTTCGTGGATGGAAGTTGTGGCTACAGCTATAAAGGAAAGGTCTGGTGGACAATAAACTGGTACATATACAACTCCCAGCCCGTCGTATTCGAGTTCCAGTACTGGAAGCTCACATACCTCACGGGTAGCGGCTGGCAGACAGTATACATCCCCAGCCCAAGCTTCGAGATACAGCCAGACAAGCTCGGCATAGACGCACAGGAAGGCGTCAAGGCAGAGGCATACTTCGTGGCCAGGCCGGCAAAAGCCGTCAACCTGTACCCCAGGGCAAACACTGATCTCCAGGCAAATGTATCCATGACAGTGGACACGACGCGGGTAACAGTCCCGCTCAACAGTTATAGACCCATAGTCCTCGAGCCAGAAAAGACACAGGCAACCATAGGCACGCAACCATCCATATTTGCGTCTAAGATTGTCAAAATTGATAAGGTTCTGAGTTACCCGCCCTACCCGCCCTCAGTCATAAATGCAACCATACCTGGAACCTATAGCGGTTACTACAACATAACTGCTCCCATATCGTACCAGATGCGGTCATCTGTCTGCTGTGGGAAAGTAACGGCCACCCTCGTTGTAACCCTTGTCACCTCGAAAGGCAAGGTTCTCTACAACACAACGCTGTCCGTAAAAGATGGTCCTGAATTAACAACACTAACAACTACAATCAATGTTCAAAACGCCGTGCTTGATAACGAGCAAATAATACTCATGACGAAACGTTCCGGTTCAAGCATTAGTTACGTTAAGTTGACTGCGTCATTCAACATAAGCCAAAAACTTAACTTCGACAGGTGGGAAGTCACAGACCTAGCCACCGGCCAGACCAAGACCTACAAGACGCCCAGCATAACCGTCAGCCTGGGCTCCAAGGGAGTAAACGCCACAGCGTGGTACGTCCAAGTGAAGCCGTTCCTAAAGGTTATCGTGCTACCGCTCGGCACAATGTATCTGCCAGGAGAGGGTATAGCCACGCCTTGGCTAGAAAACATGTCCAACTGGGCCTGGAACGGCACCTGGACGCTAAACGTCACGGAGCTCTACCCAGTCAAGGAGCACATAGCAATGATACTCACCGACGGCAGCAACGTCAAGGTAGTGGACCTGCCAAACGGGACAGGCATAAAGGTCTACCTGCCGGCCGGCTGGAAAAACAACAAGTACGTCAAGTCCATGGGACAGGCAAAGGTGACATGGATACCCCCAGACAGGGACACACTGGCAAAGACCTTCCCAGCAGTCAACATCACTGTCGATGGAAACACCGAGACATGGTACCTCGTGGCCCTTGCGGCGTGGAACCCCTACAAGCAGTTCAACGAGGGCTACGACACGTCGTGCTGGCTCAGCAACGGCACCACGCTAGCGGTCTACAACCTCACCTTCACCTACACCTTCAAGAACGGGACCAGGGTAGTCTTCAAGGAGCCCGTCGTCGTATCGGCACTCAAGACCTCTGCTATGCCCATATACAGCATCGGAGACATGAAGCAGGGCCTATCACTACAGGTCACGGTCAAGTGGAAATACCTGCCGCCAGCCAAGACAGGCATACAGCCACAGCCACCGTCAAGCATCGTGGGAGTAGCAGTAATAGGCGACAAGGTCTACAACGGCACACTCATAGACGCAAACGCCACCTCTAAGACGTTCTTCGTAGCCATAGCAAACGACACGTGGTCTCTCTACGCACAGGGCGTGACAAGCGTCACGGCTTCAGCTTACTGGATCTCGAGCATGATGACGCCCGAGGGACCAGTAGCCATGCAGGACCAGGCAAGCCTGGGCCTCGTATACCTCATGCCTCACTTAGATGGCATCAATGAAGGCCAATCCCTGACGGCAACCATAAGCGTCCTCGACATAAAGACGAACCAGCCGTACAGTGCAAACATCTATATAGAGCTGAGGGACAACCGCACCTACTCTGTTGTTGCGACATACGGCCCCTACTATGTGCCCGGACAAGCGACAATAACCATAGATATGCCAAACACCAAGCAATACGTCATGGCAATCTATGCCCTACCCGTCCCACAGAAAGACAAGCTTGTAGTCCCGATTCCGGCTGTTTATCCGCCTAGAGTGTAGCGCCGTAGCCTAAAAAATAAATAATTGTTTTTTCTATGTTTATTGATGATTCGGGAAATAATTTTGATACTGGCAATAGTTGTAGCCGTAGGCATAGCGTTTTACGCCGTGACCCGCTTGCTCTCCGCACAGCAGACACAGCGGTTTGAGGAAGCTTATACGATTAAGAGAGGGCTCTTGGCTGGCAGGCTCAGTGGGGTCGTAGCCAGCGTCATGTCTAGACCCATGATGATCAACATGACGATTGACGACGTCAAGTATCAGTTGAGGGCCACAAGGGTCTATGTTGTCTTTAGGGCTACAGGCCCGGTCTACGAAGAGCCTACCCTTGAACAATGGCATATTTGGAGTAACGGTAGTCATGCGGGCGTGGCAAGCTATTTGAAGCTGGAGGACAATGGCTATACAATTAACATATACTATTTCAATGCCTCTAGTTACAGCGGGGCAAGCCTCTGCACCTATAGCGCTGGGCAGGCAACGTACTCATTCTACGCCAGGAGCTCGGGCTCCATCGAGTCGTATAGCTTTAGGGGTCCCAGACAGATAAAAATCTACGAAGTAAAGGTGATGCCGTGCCGGCAATAGACGAGGCCTTAATCGTTTTGTCTGAGATAGTCATGCTTGCAGGATTCGCTGTGCTAGCGGGCAGGATCTGGCTTGGCAAAGGCGAGACCTACCAGACCATGGTAGCTAAAGCCATCAACGCTACTGCATGCTACGCTGAGACAATGATAGTCTTGCCACAGCCAGTAAACGTCACAAGGCTATACGTGAGCTATAAAGGCGAAAGGGCGGGCATAGCCACGCTTGTGCGCGTCGAGGGCAATGCCTACCGCTGGCTCCTCATATACAACACTACTACAGCAAAGGTTGCGAGGGGAGGGTGATGAGGCACCTCGAAGCCCTGGCGATAGCACTCGTATACGCGGTAACAGTCTCCCTGATATATGGTCTAGCCGTCAGGCAGTTTACGCCCGTGCACCAGGTCAGCACCGAGAGAGCCATGGCATACGCCCTGCTTAAGTGTCAGACCACCCCGTGTCTCCTAGACACCTTAAACAAGACAGCGGGCATCAGCGCACTCTACGTGAACGGGACCCCTATCGCTTCTGGCGACGCGTGGGTATGCTACTCAGCCATAGTCTATGACACTTTCAACAAGACAGTCACCAAGGTGAGGGCCTGTGCGAAACCGTAGTGGACAGTTTGCGTTGCTGGGCGTCATAGTGCTCGCCGTAACCATACTCGCCCTCGTGGCGCTAAGGCCCACAGAGCCGGCGTTCGCGTACGAGCGCGGGCCCATGCAGTCCGCGCAGCTGTTCCACCTTGCAAGGTACTGCCTGGCTGTTAGCTGTAGTAACGCAACGCTGGCAAGCCTCGTCTCAAGCCTGCAGGCCTACAACTCCACGGAGCCCCTCCTCATGTTCCCCGTGGTTCAGGCATACTATAGGTCTTCCACGTCTACGAATAGGGTCGAGAACTACACCTTCTTCACTATCCAGACCCTCAAAGGCTACGAGACCGTCGCCCTGGGGGTCTCCGCGCAGTCGGGCAGTGTCCTCAACGTCTTCGCCAAGAGCTACCGCGGAATCTCCTACGTGCTAAAGAACACCACGCTCACCTACTGCCACGTCTACTCGAGCCCATTTTTCCCCATCCCAGTGAGCGCACCCCCATGCCCCCTCTCGCAACCAATAGCCGGGCTGGTCTACTGCCCCAAAATAAATGACCCAAGCGGAGTGGCGGAAATCAAACAAATCGGTCAATGCACATGGGCCGTAGCAGTTCCTGGAAACTATACTCTCCGAGACGAGTTCGGCATTCCAGTCAAGGTAGTGGTGAAGGCGTAGTGGAGAGGGTGCTAACTTACCTGACAATCGTGGCAACGGTCTCCATGGTTCTGGCGTTGTTCTTTTCAACGAGGCCATACAGCCTGGCTAGGGAGACCTGCGGTGACGTTAGGGCGTTCGCGAGGGACGTCCAAGTAGCATTCGTGACGCGGGCCACGCTGAGGGGAACCTACTATTTCCCCTACCGCGTATTGGTGAACGCTAGCGGCGTCTATTGCCAGGAGTGCCTCGTCAATGTAAACGTGCCGACGCTTAACGACACCGTCCTTTACGGCAGGCAGAGGCTCGTAGTAAACGCTTCCACGGGCAACATAGTCTTGCAGAGGGGCGGCTAGCGTAACCTGGCCATTCTCCCTTTTTCCGGCTTAAATAGAAAATGAAACATTTTATCGATGATGCGGGACAAAGGCAAAATAGAGAAGGAGGCGTTCTACGAGACCTACAGCCTCATGTACTTCACCAAGGCATATCTCAGGGACGTAGACAGCATCATAAGCGTCCCAAGCGAGTATAAGCCAGTCCTCCTCAGAGCGCTCATGGGCTTCTGGGTAGAAGTCATGCGCGCCTTGGGCGAAGACGAGGACGAGGAACACGCCCTCTATAACGCGATGAAGACAGTCTTCACACGGGGCTTCATAGAGAGTCACCTAAAAGAAATAGCAATACTGGACTTGCACAGGGACATCCTAGGATACATAAAGAGCAGAATCCACAGGGCGACACACCCAGGCTAAAAAATTTCAACACATTCCTCCCAAACACAAAGAAAAATGTAAAAAAGAAACCTTTTTTAGCCAGGTCAAAAAAATAATTACCAGATGAACCCCCGGACCAAGATGGCGATGAGCCCGTACAGTAGATCCGCGGGGGGACGGGGGAGGACACGGGAAGAGCCCAGCCTACCCTTGCACGCACTGCCAGCCAGCGCGCAGAAAACAGCCGTAATGTTCGTTAAGACGCACAGCCGTCCAGCGAGCCGCCGTGGGCCGGCCAGCTTGGGATGAGCGGAGCGGCGGCGCCCGCAGAACAATGCAGTGGGCGCCGACGTGATGAGGGGATTCCAAGCCGAGGCTGGCCCTGGGCTGGCTGATGACTTATACCTGAGGGGTGTATATAAGCCTTGCCCCTCGCTGAGCACGGCGCCCAAAAATATAAACCTAACGCTCCTTGGCGTGCACTACTCAGAGAAATGAGTAAGAA
>Ga0080004_1120041_pt1 | contig 10644 bp, 12 predicted proteins | sample WasSprMetagenome_FD_69207 | JGI IMG/M metagenome (GOLD analysis project Ga0080004, IMG submission 69207) | Sulfidic aquatic microbial communities from Washburn Spring, Yellowstone National Park, USA - WS (SPADES assembly) (version 2) | ecosystem: Environmental > Aquatic > Thermal springs > Hot...
CGCTTTTTTAGAAAGTTTTGGGCTATCCATTAAATACCAGAGGAAAGAATGAGTATCGGTAACGTAATACATTAAATCTTGATTTCTTTAAATAAAGATTTTTTTGCCTTTTGGATATCTTCTTCAGAAATTTTGATTCCTTTTAAAATTCCTTTTAAAGAAATTATTTTTTAGGAAATTTAAATTCACCTCCCTTTTTAATTTTGAGGAGTTCTTTTTCCAATTTTTCCAATTTTGTCAAAGTTTTTTGATTTTTCATAATTTCATTTTAGCAAGATTATTTTTTATGTCAATTAATATGAGAAACCCCAGGATAATGCAAAAGCAAATAAAAAATTTTATCTCCTTCTCTCCTGAAAATTACTGCTCCTGCTGATTTTTCAACTGGCATAAGTCTAATTCAAAACCTAAATCTTACAAACGATTAATTGAGCTTTAGTGAGTTATTATAAAATTTTACGGCAAAAAATAAAAACCTTCGAGAGCGGTTCAAATTTTTGTAAAAATTTTTAATTCTAATAGGACAAACCTTCTCCCAATCTTCTTTCTATTTCTTCTTTGAATTCTTTGAACGTTATCTTATTCCCAAGATCATCATATAAGTCCGGGAATTTATTAAAAAATCTTTCAGCAATTTCCCAAGCTGTTTTTTCTTCTCCGGCAAGTAAATAATTAACTACAGCTTCACCTATGCATGATATGTCCGCTTCATTTTCCTTGTTTATTTTAAAACACTCTTCGGTTCTGCTTCTTGCTCTTTCTATGTACTCTTCCCTAAACTTAGAATTATCAAGTATTATTTTGTCGCCGTCAATGAGAAAGTGTTGAGGAATAGAAAATCCGGAGGTATGTGGGCCAAAAAATAATCAAAACTTATAAAAAGCTCAACGTACAATTTCTTATCTTTAGCAATAATTAAAGATGAAGGTAATAAAAAATCAAGATCTGTTCCAATATTCTTAATATGTTTTAAATCGCCATTGGGAGTCACTGCAAACACATATAAATTGACACCGCAACAATGAGCTACTCCCGTATAACCTTGCAAAATTAAATATTTTTATTTGTTGTAAGTAAAGCACCACATTGTTGGTTGCCAGTCTGAATCAATGTCTGTCTTGAAATAAAACTCTTTAATATCCATGATTTTATTGTCATTATTATAAATCTCGATAATCGGCAGGTCTCCATTTGTTTCTTTGGCAATTTTAATTTTTCCGTTTCCAATCCGATATTCATTTCCTCCCTTAGGGAAATAAAGTTTTTCTTCCTGGATCTTAAAATCAGGCATCTCATTAATATTTATACAGATCATTTCTTCTGCTACCTTCTTTGATGGAGTAATTCCTGAAAATTGGATAATCGAAACAATCTCTCGCTTTAAATATTCTGAGTAACTTAAAATTCCCAAGCAGATTATCGCGCCTACTATTAAAACAATCAAAATATATCTCCAATTTGTTTTACCTTTTGTTAAAAATGGCATAAAATTATTTCTTTAAAAATTTTAGCAATTTTTCCAATGGCCAGCAATTTATAATATCTTCTTTTTCTGCCCAACCTCTTCTTGCTTGAGCTACACCCAATTCAATGAACCTCATTTGATCTATATGATGGGCATCGGTGTTAATCACCATTTTCACTCCCATTTCTTTTGCTTTTTTAATGTTTATATCATTTAAATCCAATCTTTCAGGATAAGAATTGATTTCCAAAATTGTTCCAATTTCCTTTGCGACTTTTAAAATTTTATCAAAATCAATTTCATATTCTCCTCTTTTTTGGATTAACCTTCCAGTAGGGTGAGAAATTATATCGACATTCGGATTTTTCATTGCCCTAATTATTCTCTCTGTCATTTCTTGCTTTGACATTTTAAACCTTGAATGAACTCCAGCTATCACAAAATCTTGTTCTTTTAAACATTTATCATCAATATCAATTTTTCCATCTGGCAAAATGTTTGCCTCGCATCCTTTTAAAACCTTCAATTTGCATTTTGCATTTTGCAATTTGCAATTTAATTTATCAATTTCTTTGTTCCTTTCCCTCAATCTTTTCTCATCCAATCCATGTTCGATCTTCAAAAATTTTGTATGGTCTGCGATTCCAACATATTCGTATCCCATTTTAATTGCGTATTTTGCAATTTCCTCTATTGAATTTTTTCCCCCATCCCATTTTGAATGGACGTGCAAATCTCCTTTAATATCTTTGTACTCAATGATTTTTGGAAGTTTATGCTTTAGTGCTGCTTCTATTTCTCCTCTATCTTCCCTCAATTCCGGAGGAATCCAATCCATTCCTAGTTTTTCATAAATTTCTTCCTCTTTCTCTCCAGCAATCATTTTTGGTCCTTTGAATAGTCCGTATTCAGAAAGTTTCAAACCTTTTTCGATTGCAATTTTCCTTAGTGCAATGTTATGTTCTTTTGAACCAGTAAAATATTGTAGCGCGGCACCGTAAGATCTCTTTGGCAAAACCCTAATGTCCATATCGAATCCTTCTCTCATTCTCACCGATGCTTTTGTGTTTCCCTTTCCCCAAATTTTAATCACCCCTGGCAAAGAAACAAAAAAATCCATTATCGGCTTTGGATTTTTTGAAATTACCAAAAAATCGACATCTCCGATTGTCTCTTTCATCCTCCTTATTGAACCCACGGCATCAATTCTTTCAACTTCTTTTAAACTTTTTAATTTTTCATAAACTTCTTTTACCCTCGGCAAAATATCTCCCAACAAAAACCTTCCTTTAGATCTTTTTGCAAACTCGATTGCCTCTAAAATGTTTTTTTCAGTTTTTTCTCCAAAGCCAAAGAGAGGAGCGATTTTGTGGGCTTTTGCTGCTTCTTCCAAATCCTTCAAATCTTTTATTCTCAATTTCTCGTACAAAACCTTTATCCTCTTTGGTCCTACTCCTTCAATCCCCATCAATTCTTCCAAATTTATCGGATATTTCTTTTTATAATCTTCGTAATACTTTATCTTTCCTGTCTTTAAATATTCTTCAATTTTTTTAGCGATGCTCTCTCCGACTCCAGGAATTTTCTTTAAACCCTCAAAACCTTCCCTTTTGTAAATTTCTTCAACATCTTCTTCCAACCCTTCCAAAGTTATGGCTGCCTTTTGATAAGCAAAGGGTTTGAATTGAACTCCTTCCATCTCCAAAAAGAAAGCAATCTCATAAAAAATTTTTGCAATTTCTTGATTCTTCATGATTATTTTTCTTTATGGTCGAATAAATCTTTCAAAGAAAAGAGCATCCCTTTATCTTTGCTCCTTGGAGAAATGAATTTTAAAATTGGCAAAATTAAAAAGGCAGATGAAATTCCAAAAATTCCAACTAAAACAAACAAAATTTTGAATCCAAAATTAGAAGCTAAAACTCCACCAAAAAATCCAGCAAAACCAGTTCCCAAACCTACTGCCGTAGCATCGATCGCCCACTCGGTCGCTTCTTTTCCTTTGTCGATGTGGCGGGTAAAAATTGGCAAAAATGCTGAAAAAACCATCGCCATGGCTATAGCATAAATTGCTTGCAAAAAATAAACATGCCAAGGATACCTTGCCATCAAATAGCCAAAGGAAGAAAAGGAAGCAAAGATCAAACCAAAAAATAGAAACCAAAAATCATCCTCCTCTCCTTTCCTCCTATCTAAAAAAATGCTAAAGGGGATTCTCAATAAAGATTTTAAAATCCAATAGATCGCCGTCGCCATTCCAACGACTTTTAAATTTCCTCCTTCAATTTTTTCAACTACAAAAACAGCAAAAACCGGAGATAAAAATCCCCAGCCAGACCAAAATACCAAATCGCAAAAGATTAAATATTTTATTACCCGATTGATTCTAAAAATTTTCAAATAGTCCATTATTCTATCTTAAACAATCTTTTAACTAAAGTTAAACCAATTTTGTAAAGAATGATCAATCCTAAAAAGACAAAAACCAATTCTGTTCCTCTTAAAATTAAGGTAAAAGTAGCTCCGGTTCCTGCTCCATAACCCAATGAATTAAAAGCAAAGGCCTGAATGGCTTCATGAGTTCCCAAAGATGCCGGAATCGGTACCATCGTGATTAAATAAGTAAAACCTTCGATGGCCAAAATCGAAAGGGAATCTACTTTTTTCATTAAAAAGAAAACTAAAAGGGAGGTTCTTAAAAAAATGATAATTTCCTCTAAAAATGCCAGGCCAAGTCCTTTCCAAAAGGCGGCTTTTTTTAACCTGAAATATTCAAAAATTTCTTTTTCAAACCGAAAAGGTTTCTGATCGTTTTCGCCAATTTTTATCAATCTCAAAAAAGTCCAAACCATGCTTTCTTTTTTAAAGGTCTTAAAGTAAAAAAAAGTAATTCCAGCTAACCAAAATAAAAAAGAGCCACCTAAAAATATCGTCCAATTTTTTGGTAAGAGCCCGATTCTAAAAATAAAAAAGCCCATTCCTAAAACAACGATCAGAAGGTTGGTTGTAATATCCAAAACTCTATCGACGATGACTGAGGCTGCTCCCTTTTCCAAGGGAACAGAATTTTTCTCTTTTAAAAAATAGATCCTAAAGGTTTCACCGCCAAACATTACCATCGGCGCCAAATAAATGATTGAGTATCCAGCAAAAAAGGGCTGGAAGAAAGAAAAAAAGGGAAGATTAACCCCCATTCCTTTCAAAACTTCTTTCCATTTCCACATGCTTGTCAATAATAAAGAAAAAGTTAAAAGTAAAATCAAAAATCCTTCCCACCATTTAAAAACTGAAAAGGAAATTTTTATTTTTTCCCAACCGATGAATTTAATCACCCAAATAAAAAGAATTATCCCAATTAAAAGAGAAATTAAAGACAAGAAAAACCTCCTCATGATTTTCCCATTATATCACGCTTAGCCTGATTATAACAAAAAACCCGCACCTAAAACAAAGTTTGGCGCGGGCAAAATTTTCTTCAATTCCTTACTTTACATAATTTATTGCCCCTAAAGCATCGACTCTCCCCCAGCCATAATATTTATCCCAACCAACTTTCCCTAAATCCTTAGCCGTTTTATACAAGGCATCTTTGATTTGACTATCAGTCAAGTTTGAATTTTTTTGCAAAAGCAAAGCCACAGTTGCTGAAACATGAGGTGTTGCCATTGAAGTTCCTGACCAAGAGGCATAACTGTTATTCGGCAAGGTTGAATAAATATTTACTCCAGGTGCCATTATATCTAAGGCTAAACCACTTCCCGACCACCTTGCCCTAACATCATTTTTATCTACTGCTCCCACTGCTATTGCTTTAGAAGCGCAAGCTGGACTTGAAACTTTGCCAGCCGTATTTCCAGCTGCTGCTACTACCGTCATTCCATTATCAACCGCCCAATTAACTTTTTGGGCTAAATAGTCAGTGTCACAGTTTGCCTTGTTTGTCCCTCCTCCACCCAAACTAATGCTCATTATTTTTGCCACCTTGTTATTAACAACGTATTCGATTGCTGCTGCAATGTCGCTTGAATAACAAGAGCCAGATGAATCACAAACTTTTGCCATCCAAACTTTGGCATCAGGAGCTACTCCTTTGGCATTGGTATCTATGCCATCAGCCGTAATTATTCCTGAAACATGAGTTCCATGGCCATGGTCATCGAAGCAACTTTCTGTATAAGAAACGAAACTTTTACAACCAGCGAAGCTTGAACTCAATTCAGGGTGATTATAATCGATTCCAGTATCCAAAACCGCTACTGTTACATCTTTCCCTGTATAACCCAAGGCCCAAACATCGTCGGCATTAATCTGCTGATCGGCAGCCAAATCCATTATGTAGTAAATCTGGTCTTCGAATCCTCCCTCAATCTGAACATTTTTTGGACATCTTAAGGCTGTAGCATCATTTAATTCATGCACTATTTTGCATCCTTTGGCCCGATAAGTTAATCGATCTAAAAAAGAGGTCCCCGGGGCTATTATTCGAACAAATTCAGTTGAATTTTCTCTTCCCCTGTTTTGGGCTACAACAATTCCAGAAAGAGAAAGGGCAATCAGTACAATTAAAATTCCTAAACTTAATTTTTTCATTTTTAATGCTATTGTTTCGACCTTTACTTTATTTCATTCTATTTTTTTAAATTTCTTTGTCAAATTTTCTATTCGCAAAGTTCAAAAAGCTCCTTTGCATTTTCTATCGCATAGCCATGAGCATCGTTGTTAAAATAGCAATAGATATCTAAGTTTTGTTTTTGCCATTTTTTTATTCTTTTTGCCAAATCTTCCAATTCTCTTTTTGTGTATTTTGAGCCAAACAAAATTTTAGATCCGTGCATCCTAACATAGACAAAATCGGCAGTGACTTGATAAACTTTTGGCCAGGATGGAGAATCGACAACAACCCAGGCAAAATTAAATTTTTTTAAAATTTGATAAATTTTTTCATTGCACCAAGATTCATTTCTGAATTCAAAAGCAAACCTCAGTCCCTTTGGCGACTCTTTTAAAATCATTTTCCCAAATTCTTCCAATTTTTTAGGATCTGCTTTCAAAAAAGGAGGCAACTGAAATAAAAGAGGGCCCAATTTTTCTTTTAAAATAAGTGCCCTTTTCAAAAAAATTCTCCATGGCTCTTTACAATCTAATAGTTTTTTAACATGAGTAATGAACCTCGAAACTTTCACTGCAAAAATAAAATTTTTTGGAGTTCTTTTTCGCCAGCCTTCAAACGTCTTTTCCCCTGGCAACCTATAAAAAGTGTTATTCAATTCAACGGTATCAAAATGCTGGCAATAGTATTCGAGTTTTTTTGATTCTGGCCAATCTTCAGGATAAAAAATCCCCTCCCAGTGAGGGTAAATATAACCCGATGTTCCTATGAAAACTTTTGGCATAATTTTTGAAATTTTTGCGCGTCTTCAAACATATTGAGGTTATTGAATAAAACATAATTTTCTTTTTTTCCGCAAAATTCTAAAAGTTCTTTAAAATCTTCGCTTGTGTATTTGTACCTCAAATTGTATCCGTCTCGGCCGTGAAGCCTGAAATAATTTATTTTTCCAAAAAGCGGCTTTTGCTTAAAAGGATCAACGCAATGAACTAAATTTAATTCTTTACAAAGCTTTTTTATTATTTCTTCTGGCCAATTTCCTCTTGGTTCCCAAACAAAAATGAAATTCTTTTCTTTAATTTTTTTGAAAAAACTTCTGAAATTTTCTATATTTTCTTTCTCTGGCCTAAAAGAAGCAGGGCATTGAAAAACAATAATTTTTGAATTCAATGCCTCAGCAACTTTTCTCGTCATTTCCCATGCCTCAAAAACTTCTTTTTTGTTTTTGAAAAAGCCGTAATTTTTTGGATTTCCAAGTTTTTCTTTCAACCTTTTGTAAGTCGGGCTGGAAAATTCGTGGGTAATCACTTGAAAAGCCTTCAGAGTAAATTCAAAATCTTTCGGTGCTTTCTCTCTCCATTTTTTTACCGTGTCTAATTTCTTTGGAATTTCATAAAAAGTCGACTGAAGCTCAACGACTTTAAATTTCTCAAAATATCTCTCTTTATTTATTGGAAAACCGCAACAGCCAACAAGAATTTTCATATCAGAGAAATTTTTTTTGAATCTGGGAAAGAAATTCTAAAATAGTTGGGTCGTCGCATTTTTCAAAGGCCCATTCCCACATCCATTCGATTGGCAAATTTTTATCCTTGCTTTTGTACTGAAGAGCTTGGAGCAAAACCGCTAAGACATTGGCCTGGTTTACAAAACGAGCTTCTGGGGTCAAATTCCTTTTGTATTCTTCCCAAAGGGAAATCATCTCTTTTTTTAAATTAGGCTTCAATTTTAAAGTCAATTTCTCAAAAGCCCTCTTTTCCTTTTTGAAATCTTCAAAAAAAATCTTAACTTTCTCAGCTTGGGGAAGGCGGGGCCATTTTTGAAAAATTTCTCCTTTTTTGTTTCTTATTCGAAAGGGAGTAATTAAATCGCCAGTATAAACAGAGGGCATTTCATGGCAAAGAGCCATTTTCAAAATTTTTTCTCGATCCAAATTTTTCTTAGCCAAAATCCAAGAAATTAAAGCCACAGAAAAGAGATGGCCGGCTACTGTCTCTGGCTTTTTCAATTTCATTAAAACCCAAATTCTCCTTGGCATCGATTTTAGCTCTTGAACTTTCCAAAAAAAATTTAAAATGCTTTCCAATTCTTTTTCTTCTTTCAGCCTTATCAATTTTTTTTCATAAAACTTTTTTTGAACTATTTTTAAAAAATCTAAAAGCAAAGGGTCTTCAACTATTTCCTCTGTCCATTCCCACCAGTTAGTCCTAATGTTTGCATCCTTTGTCCCAAAAAATGCGATCGATTGTAAAAGGGTTTCGATTCGATTAATTTGCCTAACAAATTTTCCTTCCCTGATCAATCCTCTTTTGTAGCCCAACCAAAAATAAAGAATTTCCTTTTTGAGTTCGATGGTCAATGGTTCTATCAATTTGAAAAGAGATTTCTTCTCTATTTTGAATTTTTTCTTTCCTATTTTTTCTTTTTCTTTTTCCAAAAGGCGAGCCCATTTCATTAAAACCTTTTTCCTTTTGGTTTTATTCTTCGGTAATCTTGGATAATATAAAACCGGGGTTATATCCCCGGCATAAACTTCGCAAAATTCGTGAGCTAAGGAAGTTTTGATTAATTTTTCAACAGATAGCCTCTTTTTTTCTCCCAAAAGCCAGGAAAGAATTGCTACTCCAAAAACATGTTCAGCAACTGTTTCTGGCCTTTTTACATCCATCAAAACCCAGCCAGTCCTTGGCATTTCTTTTAGATTGTTTACCCTAATTAAAAAATCGACAATTTCCTTCATAAAAAAATACCAGCTTTACTGGTATTATTTTAGCAAATTTTAAAAAAATTAAAACTAACTAAGGTTGTATCTTATCTTTTTTATTCGATAAGCCACTTTTATTGGCGAAGTAATCAAAACTTCATCTCCGATTTTCTTTCCCAAAAGAGCCTTTCCTACCGGCGATTCGGAAGATATCTTTCCTTCGGCTGGATTTGCTTCCAAAGTACCGACGATTGTAAATTCATTTATCGAACCATCCTTTTCTTCTAATGTTACGGTCGCTCCCAAATTGACAACATTTCTCTTTTCTTTTGGAGGAGGTTTTATTAAAATCGCATTTTTTAAAATGTATTCCAAATCGGCAATCCTTCCTTCCAAAAAATTGAGGTCTTCCTGGAAAGCTAAATATTCAGGGTTTACATCTTCAGAATGTAAAATCTTTGGAATTTCTTTGCCGCAAACTTTTGCCTTTCTTAATTCTTTGAGTTGCTGATACTCCTTTTTCAATCTTTCCAACCCTTTTTTAGTCAGATAGAATTTTTTCTCCATATAAGCTGAAGAACCTCCGCTTTTCGGAGGTTCGATAGTTTTTTGACTTTAATTTTGAAATTTTTCATCTATCGAACCTCCGAAATCTAATTTTACAATCAAAGGGAAAAACAAAAATAGTCAATAAATTCGATGATTTAATTTCCTTTTTCCTCATATTATTTCATCTTACCCAATCAACTTTGCTTGTCAAGTAACAATTTAAGTTTAATCTGCCAGAAACTTTTGTCAAGTACCTTTTAAAAAGGATAAAATAAATTAAGATGATCGAAATAGACGGATCCTTTGGAGAAGGAGGAGGACAAATTTTGAGAACGGCGACTGCCTTGGCGGCAGTGCTAAAAATTCCCTGTCGAGTTTTTAACATTAGAAAGGGAAGGGAAAAGCCAGGTCTTCAAACTCAGCATTTGTTGGGATTGAGGGCTTTGGCAGAGCTTTGCAACGGAAAGCTTGAAGGAGATTATTTGAATTCAACTGAGATTAAATTTTATCCTGAGGAAATAAAAAAAGAGAAAATTACAGTGAAAATTCCAACCGCAGGTTCTGTTACCTTAATTTTGCAAACTTTAATTCCTGTTTGTATTTTTGCAAAAAAATCAATCGAAATTTATTTTGAGGGAGGTGCGACCGATACTTTCTTTTCTCCAACGATCGATCATTTTAGATATGCTTTCTTAAAAATTTTGGAAAAAATGGGGACGAAAGTTGAAATTGAAATTTTAAGGAGAGGTTATTATCCAGAAGGAGGTGCGAGATTAAAAGCGAAAATTTTTCCGGCAAAATTAAAACCGATAAATTTGACAGAAAGAGGCGAAATTAAAAAAATTTTAATAATTTCTGGAGCCTCCCAATCTTTAAAAAACAAAAAGGTAGCGGAGAGACAGATTGCTGGAGTTAAAGAAGTTTTGGGAAAATTGAATTTACCGATTGAAGAAAAAATTGAATATTATGAAACTCAATCGCCAGGCAGTCAGGTTTGTTTAATCGCCGAATTTGAAAACACAATTTTGGGTACGGACAACCTTGGAAAAATAGGAAAAAGGGCAGAAGATGTTGGAAAAGAAGCGGCACTTGATTTATTGAAAGAACAAAAGACTGATGCCTGTTTGGACAAACATTTGGCAGATCAGATTTTGCCTTACATGGCCTTGGCTGAAGGGAAATCTCAAGTTACCGTTTCTGAAATCACTGAGCATTGTAAAACAAACATTTGGGTGATTGAGAAATTTATAAGTGGAAAATTTGAAATAAAAGAAAATTTAATCACTTGGTCTCCTAGATAAGTAATGTTTAAAGTAT
>Ga0080004_1122584_pt1 | contig 10639 bp, 11 predicted proteins | sample WasSprMetagenome_FD_69207 | JGI IMG/M metagenome (GOLD analysis project Ga0080004, IMG submission 69207) | Sulfidic aquatic microbial communities from Washburn Spring, Yellowstone National Park, USA - WS (SPADES assembly) (version 2) | ecosystem: Environmental > Aquatic > Thermal springs > Hot...
CTACCGGCACGCTCTGGAGGAGAGGGGTATTGAGCCTGGGAGGGTGGAGAAGTTCATCTACACGGATGTTGATGGGAGGTTCTACAGGAGGGGTGCTAGGATCGAGGTTGATGTGTACGTTCACGACGAGAAGGTGTACCTAGTAGAGGTGAAGTCCCACGCGGAGCTAGAGGATGTGGAGTGGTTCTACGATAAGGCGGGGATCGTGGAGAAGATCCTCGGGAGGAAGGCTGAGAAGCTCATCATCGCCGCAGTCAACATCGACAAGGAGGCACTAGAGCGGGCGAGGCAGCTCGGAATCGACACAATCTACGGTACAGTTATCGAGTAGCGCTCCCAGCGACGCGTGCTTCTCACGCTGAGGCTTTCATGTGGAGCGGCAACACACCGAATTTCAGTGCGTTGTACATGCAGACGTCGTAGCACCTGCCGCAGACGATGCACTCGGTTCTCGAGATCTCCCCGGTCTTCAGGCTGTCCTCGGTTATTGCGTTCGTGGGGCACACCCTCATGCAGGCCTTGCACTTTATGCACTTGCTTGTGTTGATCTTGAAGCCCAAAAGCTTCCTCGCACCAATGAGGCCCATTACCGCCCCGACTGGGCAGAAGTAGCGGCACCAGGCGCGCTTGTCGCTCATCTCGAAGAGCAGCGGGACCGCTGTCAGACCAAGCTCGAGGGGCTTGAGAGAGCCGTACGCCGTGCAGATACCCCCGATCGGGCACACGAGGCAGAAGGTTGGCGAGCCCACGGCCGCCGAGGCTAGCGCGAAAGAGGCGGCGACCACGTATTTGTTGTTCTTGTTGTCAAGGTGGAGCCTCCCCAGGTAGCCAGCCCTCCTCCTGATCTTCCCTGCTAGGTCAAGGATCGTCCCTATGGGGCACATCATCCCGCAGAACACCCTGCCAAGCAACAGCGAGCCAGCGATGGGCACAAGGGCGAACACTATCAGGGCCCAAAGGGCGAGGTACAGCGGCGACGAGAGCACTCTCTGCAGCACGCCGTATATGCAGTCGATGCTGAAGCCCCCAACGGGGATCACGCATATACCCGCGGGCACGGCCAGTACGCCCAGGGGGGCCAGTAGCACCAGCACCACGAAGCTTGCTACCTGGACGGCGTACCTCAGCCACTTGATCTTCCTCCGCTTAACAACCTTGGGTAGCTGCCCACCACTCATCCCCATCACCCAAGCTTCCAGCTGTAGCTGGGCCTGTAGGCCCCCTCGGCTGTGAGCGAGATGGCCTGGACGGGGCACTCAGGGACACAGGCGCCGCAGCCTAGGCACTTCCCAGCGTCTATATTAACCTTTGTCTTCTTCCGGCCAGCCCAGGAAATAGCCCCTGCTATCTCATCGCAGACCTTGATACAGATACCACAGCCTATGCACTTCTCGTGGTTCACACTGGCCGTACCTATCTTCGCCCTCTCCTTGGGCACCGGCTGGAGAGCCCCCGAAGGGCAAACCTCGATGCAGTTAAAGTCCAGGATGCACACACCCCCCTCCACCAGGACAGGAGTCCCAGCCTGGGGCAGGTTCTCCAGCGGTGACACATGCCGTATAATGCGCTGTGGGCACGCCGACACACACCTACCACACTTCACGCACACTATCCCGAAGACGCTCTCGTCGACAGCCCCCGGGGGCCTGCGGAGGGTTATCGGCCGCCTGAGTGTTAGGGGAATTGCTGAAGCCACGCTAGCCAGCACGGCAGTCTTCCCCACAAACGATAGAAACTCCCTACGAGTTAGAGGCATAGGGTCACCTCATACCAGGAGCATAATATAGCAGTAAAAAAATATACGATAGCGCGTTAGGAAGTTGTCACCGGTCGAAGTTAAGCTGAGAACCTCAGCTAGTGCTGATCCGTTCTGAACCACGCCCTGGAGAACCTGGTTCCGGCAGAAAGCAAGCTCCTTCAACCTCTGGGCAACCTCTGTGAGCCTCTCCGCGGGCGCAGCCACCTGGGACTGGCCGTAAGGCTGGGCAAAGCCAGCCAGCAGGACTGCTGCTATTAGACCCAGTGCGATTTTCTCCGTCGCCATCACCTCTACCAGTGGTTTAGCCTGTAATTAAGGAATGCTACGGAAAACACGAGTGAAATTCAGAAATGAACATTCCGCGTTTTTTCACAGCAACCTTACGTAGTTCCTCCAAGCCCTTTTCTCCACCTTGACGTAGCCCAGCTCTTCCAGCTTCCTAATACTCCTCCAGAGGCTTGTCGCGCGCTCGATAAAGTGACTTTTGAGGAACCTAGTCAACTTTGAGTTGAAACTATTCTTGGAGCACTGAGTCCATAGTTTGAGCTCAATGCGAGTACCTTGCTCAAGTGATTAATGCTAGATGACTTTTACCCTAAAGCCATAGGAATTAACACAAACGCCATTGTAATTGAACATAAGTATATCTTAGCTACTAAGAGCAAGACGGGCAATCGTTGTAACAAGCTCTTTGGTTTTACTATTTCCACCTAAGTCAGGCGTGAGCACCCTTAATTCTTCGATTGCCTTATGAATAGCCTCATCTAGCTTTTGGGCTTTCTGAGAGAGACCAGAGTCCAGGTATTTGTTTGAGAGATAAAGCAACATGAGCTTCGCGGATTCTAGCTCGCCTATTGGGTTGGCCACACCTTTCCCAGCTATATCCCATGCAACTCCATGAATAGGCTCGAACACTGCTATGTTTTCGCCTACCTGCGCGGAGCCGCATAGGCCAAGGCTACCCACAATGCCAGCGGCTACATCTGCCAGAATATCGCCATAAAGATTAGGAGCCACAAGCACGCCTAGCTTCTCGGGATGCTTAACTATGGTAAAACCGGCCGTGTCGACAATTAAGTCGTCCGCCTGAAGACTGGGGTACTTTTTAGCGACTTCATAGAAAACGTCCCTGAAAAGACCATCTGATAACTTGAGTATATTAGCTTTATGAACCGCGGTCACCCTTTGGAACCCATTTTTTAAAGCATAGTTAAATGCGAAATCAGAAATCCTTCTTGATCCATTGCGGCTAATAATCTTTAACGCAAGAGCTATCTCACCATAATGAAACTCTGCACCTAGGTAGAGGTCTTCAGAATTCTCTCTAATTATTGTGAAGTTAAAGTCTTTTACTGAGATGCCCTTATAACTTTTGAATGGCCTTATATTTGCGTAGAGATCCAGTTCCCTGCGTAACAAGACATTAATACTTCGATATTCTTTCTCGTGAGGGGGCGTATATAGGGGTCCTTTCAAAATTGCATTCAAGTTTTTCACTATATCGAAGAAGTCGTCTTGAAGAATCTTTCCCGTCTGCTTAAAGAAGCTATAACCTCCCTGAAGCTCAATGTATTCTGCATCAAATCCTAGGGCTTCGAGAACATCTATCGCGGCCGACACTATTTCTGATCCTACACCGTCTCCCTTGAGAATGCCTATCTTGTACTTACGCGCCATGGTGGCCCCCCATGCCTTTTAATGAACTCAACTAAACCTCCACTAATAATAAGTTCAAGAATCTCTTCTGGATATGGAGGAACCTTTTCTTCCACACCTTTAGATAAGTTTCGAACAACGCCCTTTACAACATCGATTTCAATTGTGTCGCCTGTCTCGCTCACGTCTGGTAAAGTCTTAGCAACTACTAAGGGTAACCCTATGTTTATAGAGTTCCTGTAAAAGATATGTGAAAAGCTTTTCGCAACTACAGCGCTTATACCCACAAGCTTGAGCAGTCTCGGGGCTTGCTCTCTGCTTGACCCTTTCCCGAAATTTATGCCCCCCACAATGATGTCCCCCTTTGATACTTTTTTGTAGAAATCGGGGATGACTTCCTCTAGTACATGAATAGCCATTTTATTCATGTCATTGATTGCCTCAAACTTGTACTTACCAGAGATTATGTGGTCTGTTGAAACATTATCACCCAATTTCCAGCATTTACCCCTTAAAATCATATCTAACACCTCATCTGAGATATTTTCTAGGGTCAGCAATAGCTCCTTCAATTGCTGAAGCCGCTGCAACAGCTGGCGAGGCAAGATATACTTTGCTTTCAACGTGTCCCATTCTTCCTGGAAAGTTCCGGTTAGTGGTGGCGACAGCTATCTCCCCAGCAGCTAGGAGCCCCATATGCGCCCCCACACAAGGGCCACATGTCGGCGGAGCTATAACACACCCGGCCCTCAGCAGGGTGTCGATATAGCCCCTCCTTAATGCTTCTAGGTAAACTTTACGGGAAGCAGGGGCAACTATGCATCTTATTCCATTTTTAACAGCTTGCTTTTGGAGTATACGTGCAGCGACTTCCAAGTCTTCTAATCTGCCATTAGTACATGACCCAATAAAAACCTGGTCAACTTCGACACCTTCCACCTCACTAATGCTTTTAACATTATCAACGTCTGGAGGCGCAGCTACTAGGGGCTCTAGCGTTTCTACCTCCACAGGAATTTCGTCAGCGAAGTCCTCTTCACTTTCCCAGTTAATATTCCTGAATACCTCATAACCCTTCTCCGCAAGCCATTGACGTGTTACTGAGTCGAGGGGAATTATGGCTGATTCTGCACTCATCTCAGTAGACATATTTGTAAGAGTCATTCTTGAATCTATGCTTAGCTCTCTTAGCGTTTCTCCTCTGAATTCAACAGCTTTTCCAAGCATACCATCAGCCTTTACTTCCCTAATAATGTGGAGAATAATGTCCTTGCTCATCACTCCCATGGGCAATGATCCATGCAGAGTTACCTTGACCGACTCAGGAACTTTTAGCCATAACTCACCGAATAACATGGCTACAGCCACATCAGTACTCCCCACGCCTAGGGCATAGGCCCCTACTGCACCTACAGTGGGGGTATGGCTATCACCCCCAATCACAATCATGCCTGGTCGTACAATTCCCTCCTCGACCATTATTTGGTGACTGATACCTCTACCAACGTCGAAAAGCTTGACACCGTATTCTCTGGCAAATCTTCTCATCTCTTTATGGATTGTAGCTCCTGCAACATGTGGCGCGGGGGCTAAATGATCTATTACAAAGTACGCATGGTTTACTGCGACTTTTCTCTTAATGCCGAGTTCTTTTTCAATTACGTTCATAGCAAGTGGCGCAGTGCCATCGTGTGAATAAACAACATCTATTCTTACAACTTGTATATCTCCTGGTACCACTGATCGACCTACAACTTTTGAAATTATTCGGTCAATTAAAGGCGTAGCTCTACCCCTCGAACCTTTTATCCCAGGTCAAGATGCATTTGAGCCACTGGAGATATTTCTTTGAAATATTTACTGACGAGTGTAAACATTTCTTGATCCGTAAGAGGCTCTGAGCGCCCAGTCCTGTTGAATATTTCTAAGATTTCATTGTAAATAGCCTCCACACGAGGATCCTCCTTTGAGACTCCGTCATAGCCCAAGTAGTTTTTAAGCCATAGTACAATTGCCGCTCTTCCAGAGTATGGTGTTATAGCTACCGTATACGGTACTCCAATAACCCTATGTGTATTAAAAGGTAAGTACACTTCAGGGTTCTTCAATAGACCATCTGCGTGAATCCCCGCTTTTGTTCTAAATGCGTTTCTGCCAACGAGGGGTTGGTGCTCAGGGATTTGAAAGCCCATCTCTGCAAAAGTCTCAGGTATCCTTGAAATCGCCCTTAGGTTTATCTTACTTGTACCAACAATGCCAGCATAGTGTAAGGCCATTATTTCTAGGGGGCAGTTACCCGCGCGTTCACCAATACCAAGTAATGTACAATTACCGGCGGCGGCCCCATACATCCACGCGGCAAGATGATTTGCCACTACAAGACCAAAGTCATTGTGCCCGTGAAACTCTATGTGCTCCTGAGGAATCCCCGTTGCCCTCCTAATTGCTTGGATCAGGGCCGGTATACCACGTGGAAGAGGAGTCTCTGAGAAGGGTAAACCGAGTCCAAGCGTATCAGGAAGCCTTATCTTCACTGTGACCCCATACTTCTCTCCAAGTTCAAGCAACCTGCTTATAAAGGGGATTACTGCTCCAAAAACATCAGCTCGTGTCACGTCTTCAAGGGAAGCCCTCACAGATATTCCATAGCTTAATGCTTTTTCAGCTACATTTAGATACTTTGTGAAAATTTCTTTCCGGGTAGCGTTAAATTTGTATCTTATGTGATAGTCAGATATCGACATGAGGATAATAGCCTCATCAATCCCTGCGTCTTTGACGAGCTGAAGATCTGAGTGCGTGGCCCTAATCCACGCAACAATTTTTGGGTACTCATAACCGTAAGATAAGAGCCTTCTTGCAACCTCCCTATCTTTCTCTGTGTAGAGAAAGACCTCAGTCGCAGCTATTGCTCCCCGACCACCTATATCCACAAGCAGCTCGTAGATTTTCTCACATTCCTCAACAGTTAACACTTTCCAGCCCTGCTGACCATCTCTGAGGGTCGTGTCGGTGAGGAAAATCTTACTCAAATTTTCACGAAGCTCAGAACTTGAAATAATAAACCTTGGTACAGTATCAAATGGATAAATGTCCTGGTAAAAATTCATTCCATTGGTCTCTGGCATGCAACACCACCCGAATAATGCAAAGACCACCCTTGAAACACTCTATAGGTTTAAGGAAAAGCTATTTAAGTCTTCTGAAAAATTTTGAGTATCTTATTCAGTCTTTATGCAATAAAAACGTGTTTGAGGTGAATTTGAAATTGTAAAAAATTTAATGTAAAAATTTTAGTAAAAATTTTAAGAAAAGCTTTGGCCTCGCTTTGACAATGCCGTTAGAACGCTTGAAGCTCCATGCTTAACTTAAGCTATTGCACTGAGTATTAAGAAAAGTGCAGACACGCAGTCAACTCTTTACTTCACATTTATCGATTTGAAAATTTTTCGATTAGAACAAGAAAAAGTTTTTAAAAGCCTTCGGAAGTCAGAGTAAACGCAGTTTGGAGGTGAAATACATGCCCCAAACACTTTGATAAAGAGGAATGTAACTGTTAGAGCGCCAGCTTCTATAGCTAACCTGGGGTCAGGGTTCGATGTAATTGCTGTGGCTATCGAAGGTTTCTACGACTTGGTCAAGATAACTGCATTGCCTGGCGATTTCAAGATTCAGATCGAATCAGATGGTTTCGGTGTGCCATCGGGCGAAGAAAACCTTGCATATCACGTTGCGAAACGCTTTGTCGAGAAGTATTTGAAGAGAAGAGATATCGCTCTCTACATCACTGTTAAAAAGGGTGTGCCGCCTGGCTCTGGTCTAGGGAGCTCTGGTGCAACATCTGCGGCAGTTGCGTACGGTCTTAATGCACTGTTTGACCTAGGATTGAAGGGAGAAGACCTCTTGGAGCTAGCAGGCTATGGTGAGGCTTTTGTTGCTGGAGTTCCTCACTACGATAATGTTGCCGCTAGTCTTCTAGGTGGCTTTGTTTTTCTCGATTTAATTGAAGGTAAGGTTTTTCGTTACGTGCCAAAGGAAAGTATTCCTATAGGAATCGTATTTCCAAGGGTTCCTGGTCTTTCAAGCACAAGGAAGACAGCTTATGCTAGGTCTATTTTGCCTAGGACAATTGATTTAGAGACTCATGTTAAACAATCTTCTGCATTAGCTAAACTTATTTATGGTATATTCACAGGAAACTTAAAGGCAGTTGGCGAAGCAATATCTCATGATCTTGTTGTAGAGCCTCATAGAGCTAAGCTCATACCCCACTATTATGAGTTGAAGCAGATAGCTTTAAGTGAGGGAGCCTATGGTTTCAACATTTGCGGGGCGGGACCCTCAGTATTCCTAATACATGAGGATCTTGAAAAGCTTAAGACTATTGTTAACAAGCTTAGAGACTTCCTCAGGTCAAGAAGCTTTGATGCTGAAGCTTATGTAACGTCTGTTTCGATGAAAGGTGCAGAGATAGTTGAGATGGTGTAGAGTGGTAAGTATGAGGATAGCCATTGTCGGGCTTGGAAATATTGTTAGAGCCTTTACAAAAGTCGTAACTTTTAGGAAGATTGCGATAACAAAGGGTTTCAATATAGACTTAAGTGTGTGCTACAGTCTCACAGCTAAAAGGCTTGAGAAAGTAGCGTGCGTACAGAATAGCAGATCACATAGCCAAATCCGAGAATCCTTGATGGCGCCTAACCTTTCCTCAACCGCTACAAGGTTCTATTCATGCACTCTGACATTATGAAAAGCGGTTTATTATTGTGTCAGGGTCTTTAAGTGCATGTCCCGTAGCTATGAGAACGCTTAGCTCATCTTTTGCTACAATACCCTCTTCCAGAGCTTTCCAACAACCTGCTAAAGAGGCTGCACTAGCAGGTTCAACACCTATACCTTCATTTATAGCGAGATACCTCAGAGCTTCCAAAATCTCTTTATCTGAAACAGCTATGAATGCTCCCTTGGATTCTTCAACAGCTTTCATAGCCTTTAACCAGTTAACAGGTTTGCCAATCCTGATAGCTGAGGCAACTGTTGAAGGATTTTCAACAGCTATGAGCTCAGAACTTTTTGCCTGCCACGTCTTTACAAGTGGTGCTGCACCTTCAGCCTGGACACCTATCATTCTTGGAAGCCTTTTTACAAAGCCGTACGTATACATCTCTTTAAACCCTTTCCATATGGCTGAAATGTTTCCAGCGTTACCAACAGGAACTATAACGACATCCGGAGACTCTCCAAGCTCATCTACTATTTCGAAGGCTAAAGTTTTCTGCCCTTCAAGTCTCCAGGGGTTGTACGAGTTTAACGGATATAGATCCTTGTTGCCCTTTAATACCGCCTCTGCAAAAACTCGTTCTAGCGCTTGGTCAAATACCCCCTCAACTTCTGTAACATGTGCACCATGAAGAAGTGCTTGGGCAAGCTTACCCTTTGCAACCTTCCCTTTAGGTAAAACAACAACACATTCAAGACCTGCTCGTGCAGAATATGCAGCCGCTGATGCCGCTGTGTTACCTGTACTAGCTACTATGACACCTCTAACACCGAGATGTTTTGCAATTGTGACACCAACGCTCATACCCCTATCTTTGAAGCTTCCAGTTGGGTTTGTACCTTCAAACTTCAGATAGGCATTTCCATTCTCAACTCTCCTTAGTCTTAATAATGGCGTCCCACCCTCATGCATAGTTACTGGCTCTATATTGTCTCCTATGGGGAGCAACTCTCTATATCTCCACAGGCCGAACCTTCTCTTCCTGGCTACATCCCAGCTAAACTTTATATTAGTGGGCATTTCAACCTCGAGCAAGCTTCCACAACGTGGACAAGTAAATGTCCAAGGGTCTGCATCCATCGTATACCCGCAGTGTATACACCTAAGCTTTACTTCCTCTTTAAACAGCCTAGGGTTGGACATTAGACGTAAGATTATAGGTCTAAAATAAAATTATTGTCTTAGTGTGATAGAATCTATGACTATGCATGTATAGAATTTCTTTGAAACCTTTTCACAGCGACTATATAATTCTTCTGCAATATACATGCGGCAAATCGACATGGTAAAAAGAAAAACATAAAATAGAGGCGCGCGCTTGCCAGTTTTTGAAGTTGTAGATTTTGCTTATAGGAATGTTTTATGGTTTCGTTTGACCCAACATTCAGGGAGGACATATGGTTTTCCCGCGAAGAGACGGTTTCGGCTTACGAAAAATCTTTGAGGTACTCGCATGTTGTCTCCATGAGTATAGATGAAGCGATGCACTTTATGGGACAATATCGTGGATAATATTTTATCTAGACATCTGAGCGTAGAGGTTCTAGTTATCAGGCTTGGCAGAAAGGCGCTTATGCAAAGGCAAGAGATGGGAGAGAGACTTACAAAGAGGCTTTTAAGGTTAGAGTTGTAGATACGACGGGTGTGGGAGAAGCTGGGACAGCTACATTTCTCTCTTCCTTTATTCTCGAAGAGCTGAGCTGGAAGAGTCAGTTGTTTTTGCATACGTTGTAGCAGGCATTGTCTGTATGCAATACGGCGCAATTTCTTTTTTCCCAAGCAGAATCGAAGTAACATAGTTCCTGAAAGAGTATCAAAAATTCACTATTTAACAGCGATATTTAGTTCCAATGGGTATAGCCAACTAAAAAACTTTTTACTTACATTTTTTCGTGCGCTATAGACAAGAAAAGAGGAATAACATCCCTATACCTACAGACAGAGAAAGGGACACTCTGTATTGGAGGCTATGGGGGTTATATCAAGGATGTTTAAGCCAACCAAATACATGTAAAAGGTTTTCCAAAGTTAGAGCAGGTGTGTATTTTTCTATTACTTTTACTTTGTAAAAATAAAGTTAACATGCGTGGTTTCCACAGCATGAGCATAACACCAATGGGAAGAAGCTTACTGGTACGTGCTTGGCATATTAGCAAAAAGCTAAATAGGTGGTACAGGGGTGTGAGTTACTCACAGGGGTGTTCGCCACATGGTGATATACTTGTATGTTTCTAAGATTTCAATGAAGAAGCGTTAAAGATTTTGATAGGAACATTTATGCATTTGTGGGCATGTTGACGTGTTTAGGGCGAAAAGTTACCTTTACGACACCCTTGTAACTAGGAACAGCTACACAGCTATAGCTGAGGGATACACTTCGTGGAGAAACAAGCCGTGGCCGATAGCCCTGATAAGTCGTCCCGGCATTATCCTCGATCTCGGCT
>Ga0080004_1122669_pt1 | contig 10639 bp, 10 predicted proteins | sample WasSprMetagenome_FD_69207 | JGI IMG/M metagenome (GOLD analysis project Ga0080004, IMG submission 69207) | Sulfidic aquatic microbial communities from Washburn Spring, Yellowstone National Park, USA - WS (SPADES assembly) (version 2) | ecosystem: Environmental > Aquatic > Thermal springs > Hot...
AGCTGGCAAGTTCTTTCCATAGCCTTAGCCTTCTGCTGTCTTGAAAGGTCTTATAGAGATTTTTCTCCTTTGAAACGTGTTATAATTTCAAAGGATTGGATAGCAGTGGCTAACAGGTTAGTTCCTGTGCTTGGTACAGGGGCTATGGCATCTCCCAAATACCGCCTGTCGGGATCGGAGATGTCTGAAATGGCGGACTATAAATATCCCGACCCAAGCTGTGCAAACTGATTTTTTACTTTTTTACAGTTTTTTACAGTTTTGTACAGTTTGGTTAACCAGGCACAAATGGCTGTAGAAGAAAATTTGGAAGCAAAGAAGAAGGCTCTTGAAAGTGCTATTCTTCAAATAGAGAAAAGGTATGGAAAAGGCACACTTATGACATTGTCTTCTGAGGGCATAAAATCTGTAGAAGTTATTCCGACAGGTTCTTTATCCTTAGATATAGCAACAGGAGTTGGCGGAGTGCCAAAAGGCAGAGTGATTGAAATATACGGACCAGAATCTTCAGGAAAAACAACTTTAACGCTGCATATAATTGCAGAAGCACAAAAAAGAGGTGGAAGAGCAGTATTTATCGATGCAGAGCATGCTTTTGACCCCAAATATGCAAAAGCTATAGGCGTAAATCTTGACGAGCTAATAATTTCACAGCCAGATTATGGTGAACAAGCTATAGAAATAGCAGAAACATTGGTAAGAAGTAATGCTGTAGATGTAATAGTTATAGACTCCGTGGCTGCATTGGTTCCTAAAGCGGAAATAGAAGGAGATATAGAAGATTCTAACGTAGGTCTTCATGCAAGACTTATGTCTAAAGCTATGAGAGTACTAAAAGGAGCTGTAAATAAAAGTAATACTGCCCTTATTCTTATAAACCAAATCAGAGAAAAAGTCGGTGTTATGTTTGGAAATCCAGAAACTACAACTGGCGGTAGAGCTATCAAATTCTTCGCAGATATGAGAATGGAAGTTAGAAAAAGTGATATAAAAACCGATGGTGAAAAAGTTGGCAGTAGAGTAAAGGTTAAAGTTGTTAAAAATAAATTGGCACCCCCATTTAAAGAAGCAGAGTTTGATGTTATATACGGAGAGGGTATTTCAAAGGAAGGAGAGATTCTTGACTTAGGTGAAGAGCTTGGTATAATTAAAAAAAGTGGAGCTTGGTATTCTTACAAGGATGAAAATGGTGAAGAAATTAAACTTGGTCAAGGTAAAGAAAAGGCAAGAGAATTCTTAAAACAAAACAAAGAATTAACCGAAAAGTTAGAACAGATAATTAAGGAGAGGACATTAAATGGAGCTTGATGAAATTCTTACTAAAGCTGTAAAGTTAGGTGCATCAGATATACATTTAAAAGTTGGAAGTGTGCCAAAAGCAAGGATAAAAACATATGTTAGACCTATTGAGGGTTTTGATATAATAAAGCCTGAAGATATGATGAAATTTATCTCCAAAATATTAGCAGGCTCGGAAAGCAAAAAAACCGAGCTGATAAAAAATGGCGAAACAGACCTGTCTTACTCTATCCAATCCTTAAGCAGGTTTAGGGTTAACATTTTTAAGCAAAGAGGAACTTATGCCATTGTTTTAAGAGTTATAAAAACAGAACCACCAAAGTTTGAAAACCTTATACTGCCGGAGGTTATAAAAAAAATAGCCGAAGAGCCAATAGGATTGGTGCTTGTTACCGGTCCAACAGGCTCAGGTAAATCTACTACCTTAGCAGCCATGCTGGACTATAGAAACGAAAACTTCGAAGAGACTATCATTACAATAGAAGACCCTATAGAATACGTATTTAGAGATAAAAAAGCGTATATCGTTCAAAGAGAAGTTGGTATGGATACCCAAAGCTTTGGTACTGGTTTAAGAGCTGCATTGCGTGAGGACCCGGATGTTATTATGGTTGGTGAGATGAGAGATTTAGAAACAATTCAAACCGCTTTAAGAGCTGCAGAAACCGGACACTTCGTTCTATCCACATTACACACTCAAGACGCGAAAGACACGATAAGCAGGATAATAAACATGTTCCCGGGAGAGGAACAGAATCATATAAGGATACTTTTAGCCGCTGTATTGAAAGCTGTTATATCTCAAAGATTGATACCAAGAAAGGACGGTAAAGGAGTTGTTCCGGCAGTTGAGGTATTAATCAATACCGGAGCAATAACAGAATGTATTATGAATCCGGATAAATTCCTTTTGATAAATGATTACATGGAAAAAGGGAAAAAAATATATGGAACACAAACCTTCGACCAATCAGTTATAGAGCTTTACAATCAGGGACTTATTTCTTACGAAGATGCACTCATGTATGCTTCAAATCCATCTGACGTTGAATTAAAGTTAAAAGGTATTGGCGGAGAAGACGACGAAGGTGGATTTATGTATTAAATCTTACGCTTTGAAACTGTTATCAAAGAGAGATTACTTTGAAGAAGAGTTAAAACAAAAATTATTAAAAAAAGGCTTTGATAAAGAAAAAACAGAAGAAGTTTTAGCGTATCTAAAACAACAAAATCTCTTAAACGATGAAAAATTAAAAGAAAGACTTAAAGAGAAAAGCATCAACAAAGGTGAAAGCTCTTTAAAAATAAAACAAAAAATTTATCAGAAAACAGGGGAATTTATAGAAATTTCTGAAGATGAAGAGTTGGAATCAGCCATAAATCTTCTTAAAAGGTCGTTTAAAAAAGAAAAGACTTTTGAAAATGTGGTAAAATTTCTAAAGAACAGAGGATTTAGGTACTCTGTAATTTCTAAGGCTACCAACAAATTCCTTAACGAGGAGTTATGATTTTAAGATTAACAGACCTTCCTATAAAAGAAAAAACAGCATGCACTATTGGCAACTTTGATGGCGTCCATAAAGGACACAAAGAAATCCTTGAAAAGCTAAAAAACATTGCATCAGAAAAAAATCTTAAAACAGTTGTAATAACATTTTATCCACATCCAAGAAAGATTTTAAACCCCCAGCAATATAAATGCTCTATTGTAAATCTTGCAACAAAGGTACAACTTTTAAAAGAAGCAAAAATCGATTACATCTTAGTTGTAGATTTTGATAAAAACTTTTATGAAAAACAACCGGAAGATTTTTTAAATTTTTTAAAAGAAAAAATAAATTGTGAATATTTAGTTGTTGGTAAAGATTGGAGGTTTGGATACAAAAGGTCCGGAGATATAAACCTTGCAAAATCCTTAGAAGAAAAATTAGATTATAAAGTTGTCATTATAGAAGATATTACAGAGGAGAATAAAAGAATAAGCAGCAGTGATATAAGAGATTTTTTAAAAAATGGAAGTCTCGAAAGAGCTGTCCAACTTCTTGGAAGAGATTATTATCTTATTGACAAAGTTGTAGAGGGAGACAAAAAAGGTAGAGAGCTTGGATTTCCAACGATAAACCTTAAGCCAGACGATGACCTTTGTCTTAAAAAAGGTGTCTATGCCGGATTTATATGCTATGAAAATCTGTGTCAAAAAGCGGTTATAAACTATGGAAACAGACCAACAGTTGATGGAACAAAAATATTCATGGAAGCACATATTATTGAAGATTTAAAAATACATCCAAAAACAAACGATTATGTAAAATTGATTTTTAAAAAATATTTAAGAGAAGAGAAAAAATTCAACTCTGTAGATGAGCTTAAAAATCAGATAAAATTAGATATACAAGAAGCTTTAGAGGTTTTAAATGAAGGTTAGAATTCCTTTTTATTTTTCCATATTCTGTCATTCTAAAGCCGGCAAAGAATTTTCTTTTTTGCCTCTAAAAAAAGCATTAAATAGTAAATCCTTAGAACTTTTTCCTCAGAATGACAAAGAAAGCTTGATAAAACTAAATATTATTTTGGCATTAGTCTTAACTCTTTTCTTTTGTTCTTACGCAGAAGTAAAAGTCCCAGAAGTAGTTTTTCCGTTAGAAATCACGACAAAAATCACAGAAGAAAAACCTTATTTAGAGCCACCTAACACCCTTGAGCTGAAAACTTTAAATGAAGAATTAAATATTACGCAATACATAAAACCAAAAAAACCGACAGATGTACAACTTCCAGTCCTTACCATAGAAAAACCTACAGCTTACTTAGGAATCCCTCCATCAAATGCACTATTATCCGATGCAATAGATTACTACAACAAAGGAGATTTACTGTTTGCTGAAAGCAGTCTTGAAAAATTTATAGAAAAATATAAAGACCATAAAAACCTGTTTTATGCTTATTATCTGCTTGGGGTAGTTAAGTACAATCTTGGAAAATACCCGGAGGCAGAAAGCAACCTATCAAAAAGCTGTGAAATATTAAAAACAAAAGAGGCATGCTTATCTTCAGCTATTGTTAATATAATGCTTGGCAATCAAGAAAAAGCAAAATCTTTATTATCACAATTAGACAAAGATATAGATGTTAGTTTTTATAATCAAGTGATAAATCTGCTATCAGGCGGTAAAGCTAATTTTAATAATATAAAATGCGATAACTTGGACATTGGAAGCATAGAGTACTGTCAATACATTCAAAAGTATTATAATTTTTCAGTAGAAAACTTTCTAAAGGCTTTAAAAATAAAATACGCAGGTAAAAATAAACAACTATTGTATGATTCTATCTTGATGGATGGATTTTCTTATTATTACACAGGTGATTATCAAAATGCTTTGGGAAAATTTAACCTTATTCTCAAAGAAAACACAAATGGGTATGTTTATAATCTTGCTTTATACGGTAAAGCTTTAATAGATTCAAACAACATCGATGACTACGCCGGTGTTTTACAATCAAGAGATGAGCTTTTAGCACATTATCTTTACATAAAACTTGCAAATGAAAGATTTAAAAAAGGAGATTATTTAGATGCATTTATATACTTCCAAAATGCCATAAAGCTTACAGACAAAAATAAAACATACTTAAAGCTTGCCATTGCAACATCTTTATACAATCTTAAGAACTACGACTACGCATTAAAACTATTTTCTGATTTAACGACAGAAACAAACGACCCGGAAGTATTTTATTATGCAGGAATAACCGCTTACGCAGTTAAAGATTTGGCGAAAGCAGAGAAATTTCTAAACAAGGCATCAGAATCAAAAGACTTAGAGATTAGAAAGAAGGCTTTGATGTATTTAGCAGAAATCTATTTAATGAATAAAGATGATGAAAATTTTGTCAATACAGCTTCACAGCTAAAAGAGTTTGACAAAACCTATGCATATGATTTACTTGGTTGGTACTTTTATTTAAATGGAGACTATCAAAACGCTTTTAAAGCCTTTAACGACCCATACATGAAAGCAGTATCAGCCTTCAACGCAGGAGATTTAGAAGCTGTTAAAAACATAATTCAAAATAGAAACGATAGAAAATCAAAGTTTTTATTAGTTTATGTTTACATCAAAGAAGACGACCTTGAGAAAGCAAGAGAAGTGTTAAAAGAGCTGCTAAAGGGCGATGATTTAATCGCAAAAAAGGCATACTATCTTTATGCTTACACATTTTTCTCTTCAGGAGATTTTGTAAGAGCATCCCAGGAGTTTAGCAAATTTTTAGAAAAATATAAATATGACGATGATATATACACAAGGAAAGCACTTCTTAGACTTGCAGACAGCTACTACAACCTTGGAGAAAGAGACTTAGCAGTAAATATATACAAAGATTTTATAACCAAATACTCAGGTACTAAAGATAGCATCGATGCTGCCTACAATTTAATCATTCTTGAATCTAAAGGCTCTTCTGAAGATGTAGAAAGTATGATTAGAGACTTTTTGGCTAAATATCCAAACTATCCTTTAGCAAATATTCTAAAAATCCAGCTTGCAGAGATTTATCAAAACAAAGGAAAAATAGAAGATGCTGTTAAAATTTACCAGGAAGTAGCGGCATCAAACGGCAAAGAATCGGCTCTTGCCACTTACAAGCTTGCAGAATGCTACTATAAACTAAACCAACTTGACAAAGCAAAAAAAGTTTTAACAGATTACTTAAATACAAACAACGAAGAATATAAAATTCCAAGTAAGTTACTTTTAGCAGAAATCTATGAAAAACAAAACGATTTAGACAATAGCATAAAAATCTATGAAGAGCTTAAAGAAAATGACGATGTTAAATTTAAACTTGCAAAAATCCTACTTCAAAAAGGAGATTATGATAAAGCATTAGCATACTTTAAAGAACTTTTAGAAAAGTATCCAGAAAAGGTCAACGAACTTAGCTTTTATATTGGAAAAACATATTATCTTATGAACGATGAAAAAGATGCAGTAAGTTATTTAGAAAATGGAACTAAATCCTCAAACTACAACGATGCGGCAGAAAGCTATTACCTTCTTGGCATGATTTATAAGAAAGAAAATCCTAACAAAGCATTGAACTACTTTTTAAACGGAATATATCTATATCCAGAAGCAAAGGATATTACAGCAAAATCAAGAATCGAAGCAGCAAAAATTTTATTAAAAGCTGAAAAAAGAAAAGAAGCATCTTGCCTGCTTACACCTTTACAAAATTACGAAGATGAAAATATTAAAAATACAGCCATAAACATTTTAAAAGACTTACCAAAATGTGTGAGGTAGGTGTATGAAAAAAGACCTTATAGCCGTTGGAAAGCTTCACGGAACCCATGGCGTAAAAGGCAATTTAAAATTTGAGATATTTGTCAAAAATTTTTATCTACCAGAAGAAATATACATAAAAGATGAAGAAAATGAGCTGCAACCGCTGAACATAGAAACCGTAGACAGAAAAAAAGGTTTGATAAAATTCAAAAACTACGACACACCAGAAAAAGCAAGAGAAATTAGCCATAAGCTAATTTATGTACCAGAAGATTTGCTGCCGAAGCTTGGAGAAGATGAGTTTTACGAATTTCAATTAATTGGAATGAATGTATATTATAATGACAAGCTAATTGGAAAGGTTGAAAAAATAGATGATAGATTATCTCAAGCGTATTTGATTATAAAATGTATAGACGAAAAAACAAGACACTTGCCATTTATTAATGAATTTGTGAAAGATGTAAATGTGAAAGAAAACAAAATGCAAATAACACCGCCGGAAGGATGGTTTAGCTTATAGATGAAAATTCTTGATAAGTATCTGATAAAGTCATTTTTTAAAAACTTTGTACTGCTTATAGGACTATTTTCGCTGATCATAACATCTTCTCAGCTTTTACACCTTCCATCTTTTGCCTACAGTATGAATATAATAGACTTTTCAAAGTTGTTGCTTTTGATAGACATATCTTTTATAAAATATCAACTTCTTTTTGCTTTTTTTATAAGTTGGCTGCTTGTTGGGATATCTTTAAGAGATAAAAATGAAATCTACGCCGTGTACTCTGCCGGCATATCAAAAAAACAGCTATTAAAACCTGTTTTTCTCATGACTGTTATTTTTGTAATCATTGCGTTTATCTTCTCTACGGTTATAGTTCCATCGGCAAACAGAGAAAGATATAAATTTCTAACGTATAAAGTCAAAAGCTACATTTTAGAAAATGTTTCTCCAAAAAACTTTTCCAAGATAAACGACAATGTCTCTGTATACGTTGAAAAGAAGGAAAAAAACATTTTTTATAATATCTTGATTTATAACGCTTCTAATGGCTATCTTATCACGGCCAAAGAAGGTATGTTTATATCAAATAACTTAATTTTAAAAGATGGTTACATACAGCTACCATCTGAAAAATCCTTTGACACAATAAAATACGAAAAATATACATTCAGCTTAGACGTTTCTTATATAAAAGAGATTTCTATGCAAGATTTCAGAACAAGAGATTTGTTAAAACTTGCCATTGAAGAAGATAGTAAAGTTTTATCAATTTTGGCTGATAGATTTTATTTTGTAATACCTTTTATGTTTTTAGGATTTATTGGGTTTTTATCAGGAATAAATACTTATCGTTCAAAAGAAATACTTTTAACCTTTGCCGTTAGCCTATCTATTGGCTATATGGTATTAAACTACTACTTTTTAAAAATCATTGAAAAAACACCTGTATTATTTTTTGTGTATCCAATTGTGCTTTTAGTTATTTTTTACTTAGTTTATAAACTTCAAGAAAAAGATAGAAAGTAGTACAAACATAGGTTGATTTTAAATTCCAGTTTAGAATACTTATTCCGGTTATACTGTAGTCAAAAAAAATTAAATTACTTAATTTTAGAATACGTTGAGCAAGAAATTTAGTAGAAGCAGAAGATTCTTCTAACAGCTTCATAATAACAATAATTTAACTCCAAATTCTCACTCTCTTTTGTAATGGAAATTCATGAATTACCTCTACTTTCACTTTACTTGTTATCGTAAGAATCTTCCCTTTTGATTTTTGTATGAAAAAGTAAGAGATTATTTGCCGGCTAAAGAATAACACCGTTATATAAGCTTTTTGCTAACAGGCAACAAACTAAATGGGAGTCTTATAACTTTTATTATAATTCCAAACTCACATGATTTATAAGAAATGTTCCAAAATTTTTGAAGCTTACCTTTCTGTGTAATCCCAAGACCGAATGCCGAAGGATCTATTTTTTCAATCTTCTGACTTGAAAAGTAAAGAGAGAGATTCTTCGCCGGCTGCAGAATGACACCATTAGGTTGTTTTTGTCATTCTTGGGACGTAAGGCCGAAGGATTTCATATTTAAATTCTATAAAAATTACTAATTTCTCACCTGAGATTTTCAGTTTATAGTGGTGCTTATTATCTTTTATATAACATTAAGTTGAATTTTAGGAATGCTTCAAACTAAGCTTATTCAGATGCTAATTGGAATTTAAATTACTAGTTATGATGGTTTAGAGAAAATTCAGATTTGTATAGACTGAATTATGATGAAATTGTGTATTTGATATACATCGGATGATAAATTAAGATTGTCGGCTTCAGAATGACAGGCAAGATAACACCTTTATCAAAAATTTTTTTTGGAAACAGCTTCAGGTAAATTTTAGTAAAATTTATTAGAAAAATTTTAAAAAATTAAACAGGAGGGAAAGCCATGAAAAAAGCTTTTAGCGTCTTCTTTTTACTGCTTAGTCTATTAGCCTTTAAAAACATAGCTTATGCAAAAACTCCAATTGATGCATGCTGGAACTATAACGATGCCGGAGATTACAAAAGAGCTATAGAAGCTGGCAAATTAGCAGTTAAAAAATATCCCAAGAATTCAGAAGCATATCGTTGCATAGGAGAAGCTTATTATAATATTGGAGAACTTAAACTTGCTTATGAAAACATGAAAAAAGCAGAAAGCTTAACAAATAACAAAGAAGATTTAATGTATATCTACAATCGGATTGGAGCAATTTTAATGAGAATGGGCTACTTAGATGACGCACTTTTATATTACAGTAGAAGCTTAAGCTTAGCAAAGGATTTAGGTAATACAGATATGCAGGCTTCTTTACTAAACAATATTGCTGCGATATATTATTATAAAGGAGAATTAGATAAAGCTTTAAGTTATTACGAAGAGTCTTTAAGTTTAAGAACAAATGAAAAAGATAAAGCAGTTACTTATAACAATATTGCTATGATTTATTACAAAAAAGATGATTATCAAAAGTCTGTTATATATTCTCAAAAAGCTATTGAAATAAACGAGAAATACGGAGATTATCATGATGCTTCTGCGTGGAAGTTAAACCTTGGAAATACCTATAGAAAGATGAAAGATTACGAAAAAGCAGAGAAATACTTATCTGAAGGTCTTGAAGGTGTTAAAAAGGTAGGTGATAAATACTGGGAAGCAGTGGGTTATAAGTACTTTGGATGGCTTTACACAGACAAAGGAGATAAGAAAACAGCAAGAGATTACTATACTCGTGCATACAATCTTTATAAATCTATCGGAGCAGAAGGAGATGCTCAATATATTTTAAATGATATGAAAAAATTAGATGAATCAAAATAACCATCTCACTCCCTGCCGGCTGGTGGGGTTCATTCTTTATTGTATTCAAAAGCTTTTATATCTATATTTTAACATCACTTCTTTCTATTTACTTCTCTAAATCCAATATCCTTTCTATAGAAAGCTCCTTCAAAATGAATCTTTTCTATAGCTGAGTAAACTTTTTCCCTTGCTTTAAAAATGTCTTCACCTGTTGCCGTTACAGTTAAAACTCTTCCACCGTTTGTTATTATCTTTCCATCCACCTCTTCAGTTCCGGCATGGAATACAACTACATCTTGGTCTTTTTCTGCCTCTTCTATTCCTGTGATTACCTTTCCTTTTTCATAAGCATCAGGGTAACCCTTAGATGCCATTACAACGCCAATAGCATAGTCAGGATTCCATTTTGGTTTTATATTTTCAATATTTCCTTCAAGAATTTCTAAAATATGCTCAACTAAATCTGATTGTAATCTTCTCATTATTGGCTGAGTCTCCGGGTCTCCCATTCTAACGTTAAACTCTAAAACATTTATGCCTTTTGGTCCTATCATAAGACCGGCATACAAAAAGCCGCACATGCTTCTTCCTTCATTAATCATTGCTCTAAGTGTTGGGTACATTATCCTTTCTTGAATCTCTTTTTCCATTTCTGGAGTTATAAGACTGCATGGAGAGTATGCACCCATGCCGCCGG
>Ga0080004_1111895_pt1 | contig 10638 bp, 9 predicted proteins | sample WasSprMetagenome_FD_69207 | JGI IMG/M metagenome (GOLD analysis project Ga0080004, IMG submission 69207) | Sulfidic aquatic microbial communities from Washburn Spring, Yellowstone National Park, USA - WS (SPADES assembly) (version 2) | ecosystem: Environmental > Aquatic > Thermal springs > Hot...
CATAAGCAAAAATTGGTAAAAAGTGTCAAAGATTTTCTTTCTGAGCATCAAAAGAAAAGAGAAAAAGCGAAGAACATAATGGATAAATTCATCCTAAGAGATTAATCGGATATTATATGACAATCCTTAAAAACTGTCTTAATTAAACTTGAATTGAAATTGAAGCCCTTGCATGTATTGGAGAGAAGATTCCTTTTATCGCTAATAAGAAAAGGTGGAGGTTTGCTTGAGGATGTAGCCTCTAGAGTTAATATGAGTATGGATCAAGCCAGAAGAGCAGTTGAATGGCTAAGATCTAAAGGCATGATAAAGGTTGAGGAAAAAGTTCACCATAAAATCGAGATTTTGGAAGAAGGAAAAAGAGCATTAGAGCAAGGTCTTCCAGAGAGAAGGTTAGTAGAAATTTTAAAAAAGTTAAATGGAGAAGCTAAACTCGATGAACTGAGCAAAGCCTTTGACTCAACTCCTCAAGAGTTCTCTGCCGCTTTTGGTTATGCTAAGGCAAAGGGTTGGATAAGCACATCAAGTATCGAAGGAAAAGTGATTGTAAGGCTTTTGAGATCTGATCAAGAATTTGTAGAAGAGTCTTTACTGAGAGAAATCAGTGAAAAGAGATTATTCTTTGAAGAATTATCAGAAGAAAAGAAAAAAGCTGTAAATGAATTAATGAGAAGACCTAACTATCTTGTAATAAAACCGTTCAAGATTATCAATATTTTCCTTACAGAGCTTGGTAGAAAGACCGCTGAGGCTATAAAGGAAGTAAAAGAAATTGATCATCTGACCCCTGATCTGATAATAAGTGGAAAGTGGAGAGAGCACAAACTTCGCCCTCTTGATGTCGAGGCAATAGCTCCAACTATCTACCCTGGCAAAAAGCATCCTGTACAACGGTTTATAGATGAGGTTAGGGAAGCTTTTGTCTCATTGGGTTTTGAAGAAATTTTAGGCCCAATAATTCAGCCAGCCTTTTGGAACTTTGACGCATTATTTGTCCCTCAAGATCATCCTGCTAGAGATATGCAAGACACTTTTTATTTATCTAAAACGAGAGAGCCTAGAATAGCGAGTTCAAATTTAATAGAAAAGGTATCAAGAACTCATACTAATGGTTGGGATACAGGTTCTAAAGGATGGGGTTATAATTGGATTTTAGATGAAGCGAAGAGGCTTGTCTTAAGAACTCATACAACTGCTGTGACTGTGAAGTACCTTGCTGATCATAAAGTATCTGAAGCAAAAGTATTCTGCGTAGATAAAGTATTTAGAAACGAGAAGCTTGATCCAAAGCATCTGGTTGAGCTTCATCAGATAGAAGGAATTGTAGTTGGAAAGAAAGTTACTCTGCGTGATCTAATGGGAATTTTAAGTGAGTTTTACAAAATACTCGGTTTGAGGAAGGTGAAATTCTGGCCTACTTATTTCCCATACACCGAGCCATCTTTACAATCCATAGTCCATGTCGAGGGCTTTGGCTGGATGGAATTGTGTGGTATGGGAATATTTAGGCCTGAGGTAACTCTACCATTAGGCGTAAAGAATCCAGTACTAGCATGGGGAGGAGGCTTAGAGCGTATAATTATGGCTAAGCTAAGGTTGGATGACATAAGAGAGCTTTATGAGAATAATTTAGGCTGGCTCAGGAAGGTGCCTCTATGCCTGTAATCACATTATATTATAGTAAATTAAAGAGTTTGATAAAAGGAGAATTATCGACAAAAGATTTAGTAGATAAACTTCCATATCTTGGAGTTACCCTTGAGGAGGTCACAAACGATTATGTAAAGGTAGAATACAATCCTAATAGGCCTGACTTTTCAACAAGTTATGGGATAGCCAGATCTTTAAATGGTATTCTAGGATTTGAGAGAGGTGCACCAAATTATGTAATAAACACTGGAGAAGTTGAGATAATTGTCGATGAATCGACACAATCAGTTAGACCTTTTGTTACTGGGCTTGTTGCTAAAGGAATTAATCTGAACGATGAATTAATTGAAGAAATCATTTCTATGCAAGAAGATCTTCACGAGGGTATAGGAAGGCGTAGGAGAAAGATGTCAATTGGGATTCATAACTTCGATGTGTTAAAGCCTCCTATAAGATACACTACAGTTCCTTCAGAATTCAAATTTATTCCATTGGGAGGGAAAGATGAGATGAGCATAAAAGAAATTTTAGAAAAAACAGATGTTGGCAAAGAATATGGGCATATAGTATCTAATTTTGCTAATTATCCTCTGATAATGGATAGTGTAGATCGTGTGTTGTCGTTTCCTCCAATAATAAATGGAGAACTGACTAGAATAACTCCAGAAACAAAGAATCTATTCGTTGAGATAACAGCAACTGATTTAAAAGCTAATGAAGACGCTCTAGCCATTATTGCTGCGACTTTGAGCGATATTGGTGCTAAAATTGAATCTGTAAAGATTAGAATTGGTAATTCGATTAAAATAACTCCTGATATGAGTTTTCAACAGATGGAAGTTAACAAAAAACTCGCAAACGATCTTTTAGGGTTAAGGCTTAAAGATCAAGAAATTCTTGAATGTTTAGAGAGAAGCAGAATAAGTGTATTATCGAAAGATGGAAAGTTGATAGCATTTATACCAAGATATCGTGTCGATATTTTACATCAAGTGGATCTAGTTGAAGAGATAGCTTATGGCTATGGGTTTGAGAAGCTAATTCCAACTTTACCTACATTTAAAAAGGCAGGAAAGTATCATAAGGATCTATCACTAATAGGCTTGGCTAGAGACGCTATGATAGGCTTAGGCTGTATAGAGGTCATGAATTATCATTTAATAAGCAAAAAAGCCCTTTATGAATTTACTAAAAGAAAGGTTAAAGGCGTGATTAAAGTCGAGAATCCTAAGTCTATAGAGTATGAGATTCTTAGAGATCATATATTCCCATCATTGCTTATAGTTTTATCAAAGAATCTACATGAAGAGTATCCACAAAGAATATTCGAAATATCAAAAGTATTTTCTAAGGATTTAAGAGCACCTAATGGGATTAGAGAAGATTATCATCTTGCTACAGCAGTATCCCACTCTACAGCAAATTACACAGAAGTTAAATCGATCCTTAGTTCGCTATTTTCACAAACCTTCAATCTTGGTATAAATACCATACCCACTCATCACCCATCCTTTGCATCAGGCAGGGTTGCAAAGGTAAAATCAGCAAAACATAATCTTGGGATAATCGGAGAAATACATCCTTTGGTTTTAGAGAATTTTAGGCTAAGGAACCCTGTAGCCATCTTTGAGGTCAACTTAAGTAAAATCATAGATATAGTTAAAAACAAAAAGCTTAACCTATAGAGTTGGATTAACATTTTACGGCTCCTGTCACATAGCTCGCTGACGGCCCTAGCAGATAAAAGGTGAAGCATAGGGTTTACCCAGGCGTGCGACAGACAGGAGCTACAAATCCCTTTCTATTCCAAAGTAGAAATTTAAGGGATTTGTTTATATTAGGCATCACCAAATCAATTTTAATGAGTTCTTATTTTGATGTATCTAGACACTTCGATGTAAAATTGGATGAAATCTCTATAAGCAAGGAACCAGAGCTGAGACCAACAATATCCTTCCAAATAATCCTCTATAATAAGTCAGATAGATTAGTAGAATCTGATAGCATTAAGTATGCAATTCACTTTAATCTACCAAAGGAAGATGGCAATTCAGAATTCAGGGTTGTAGCCCGTGGTTCCATTCTTACGAAGTTCTTGATAGACGCTGGATCAAACCTTCCTATTACTTTAGAAATCGAGTTTCCACATCTAAGAGTACTTTGTCTAAGTAAAACTCATCCACTCATCAATAGAAGGCAAGCTTGAAATTTATGCTATATTCAGCCAGATTCCAGTACCATACCAACCTCCCTTCTCAAGAGACTACATTTTAGCGCATGAGTACTTACCAGACTTTCCTATTAGTGGCATAGTATGCAAGTTCATGGAATTTAAAATTCCAATAGAAGAATGGAAAGTATTTATAAAAAGAGTTGAAAATTTTTTCTTTAGTCTTAAAAAAGACAATACTTATATCCATAACGAATCCTATGATTTTCATCCTCATTAAGGGTAGTTGTCATTATGGAGGCTAAGTTAGATCATAATACTCTTCAAGCATTAATACTATTTACACGTAAGTTAAACGACGAATGTAAAGATGGAGCTTTAGTTGTAGTGGAAGGGAGAAGAGATGCAAAAGCCCTTGAATCGATAGGATTCAAAGGAGAACTTTTTTTGCTTTGCCATAATGAGAGCTTAGTAAAATTAGCTTCAAAAGCTGAAGGATATAAAAAGATAATACTGCTTCTCGACTTAGATAAGAAAGGAAGAGTTTTGACGAAAAAGGCTGCTATGATTCTTCAAGAAAAAAAGAGCAAGATAGATCTATTCTTCAGAAGAGAACTTTCTAAGGTTAGTAAAGGAAGAATAAAGCATATAGAAGAGCTAAGCAAATTCGGCGATTATCTTCAAAGCTTAACTTATTTTAGTTCTTAATTTTATTAAGAGAAATAAGAGATTCAATCTTCTTAAAAAACAAATCTTTTATTAAAAACTTAGATAGATGTGTGATGGAGGATGAAGTTCTCATTCATAAACCCAGGAGCGAGTGAATCCTGGACTCATGTTATTACTGCTCCTGCATCATGGCTCCCTCTAGGATTGTTATACATAGCCACTTTTTTGGAGCAAAATGGTTTTGATGTTTCTGTTCTTGATGCTGCAAGTCAAACATCTCTTCAAGATATATTATCATGGGTTAAAAGAGAGGATCCAGACTTCCTCGGTTTTTCAACGTTATCCAGTTCAGGAAGAACAGCAGCAATCATAGCTGAAAAGGTCAAGGAAATTAATCCAAACATTAAAATTGCCTTTGGCAATTATCATGCTACTTTTAACGCTGAGAGAATCTTAAAGAAGTACCCCTTCGTGGATTTAATAGTAAGAGATGAGGGAGAGTTTACATGTTTAGAAATAGCAAACTGCTTAGAAAAGGGAAAAGACATCAAAGATGTTAGAGGAATCTCCTTTAGGAAATGAGATGAAATAGTCTTCACTCAAGATAGGCCACTCATAAAAGAATTAGATAGGATTCCATTTCCTGATAGAAGTTTATTAAAAAAAGAATATCGGTCAATCCTTGCTGGATTGAATGTTGCCACGAAAAAGTTCACTTCCATGGTTTCTTCTCGTGGTTGTCCTTTTAATTGCACTTATTGTGCTTGCTCTCTATTCGCACATCATAGATGGAGACCTAGGTCTCCAGAGAATATATTGGAAGAGTTGGAGATGCTTTACTATCAAGGATTTAGGCAAATAATATTTGTCGACGACAACTTTGCATTAAACCAAAAAAGAGTGATGGAGTTATGCCATTTAATGAGAGAAAATAGGATCGATATTGACTGGGTCTGTGATGCAAGAGTTGACTGCATATCTGTAGACACTTTAAGGGCTATGGCCAAGGCTGGGTGTAGAATAATTTACTATGGCATGGAGAGCGCGAATCAAAGAATCCTAATTTCTACAATAAAGGAATAACGCCATCACAATCTATAGCAGCCACTAAAGCTGCAAGAAAGGCAGGTATTGATATCGTCGTTGGCTCATTCATAGTTGGGGCTCCGAATGAGACTCGAGAAGAAATAGAAAATACGCTTAACTTTACTCAAAAATTAGATATCGATGTGCCAATTTTTCATCCTTTAGAGATTCATCCTGGCACCCCACTATGGGCAGATTTAGCATCAAAGGGATTATTAAACGAGGATAAGTACTGGGAGAAAGGAGTCTATGCTCCAGAGATTTCTCCTAAGGCTGTCCCTTTAAAAGAAATTTACGACATGATCTACTATGCTTCCAAGAAGTTCTTATTTCGATTAGGATACATTACCTTGAGTTTTCTAAGATTGTTGAAAAGTCGCTATAAACTTGAAATTGTTTTAAATAATATAGGCAAGTTTCTGAAGCGTGAGTTCAGCCTTTCAGAAGCAATTGAAATTCCAGAAGGTTACAGGAGAAAGAAGGTTAGTCAGTAAAGTTTTAAGAAGATTCTGAAAAAGAACTTTTAAATTCATGTGAGTTAAAAATAGCGTTGAAAAGAGTTATGAACGAACAGAAGGTGAAGAAGGTCATAGATGATGTAACTCTATGTTTTGGTGGGATGGCTAAAGCTCTAGAGAAGGCTATTATCGAGGAATATTGTTCCAAATGTTCAAAATCTAAGGGAAAAGAAGGTTGTGAACTTCTCCCACGTGAAACTGTTTTCACACTATTCAATGGTATCTGAAATGGGTTAGTATCGTGGGCTTCGAATAATTCATTATCTTTAGAACAATGGTGGCCGGCTTTATTGTGTTTTGTCTGTCAACTCACAGAGAAAAAGCCTATCATAAGAGTATCAAGTAAAGAGTGCATGAGACCTACTGTAGACGAGGGTGATCTAGTGCTCATCAAAAGGTCCATCGATCCCTTTACCATAAATGTTGGCGATATAGCTATATTGAGAGCTAGTCCAGGAGATTGCCGCATCAGAAGGATAGTTGAGATGGTTAAGAAAGAAGGTTCAATCTATGTTAGAACGAAAGGCGACTTTGAACCAACTCCTGATGAGGAACTCACCTCGGCTGAAAGGATTTGTGGCGTGGTCATCGAGATCATTAAAAAAGACACAGAATTGTGGAAAAAGTTAATGGAAAGATGATTCAAAAATGCCCAAAGAGGATAAAAATCTAAGAGAAGATAGGATACCGAGCGCAATCATAAGATACTTAGCAACATGTCAAAGAGCACTTAACGATTTATTAATTTCAATCCTAGGAATCATTAGAGAAAACTGCCCTGATTGTGAGATGAAGAAGGATTGTCCACCGTTCTTTATTTATGCTGAAGCATACAGGGTCATGCTTATGTCCCTTTTAGAGTTCATTGCTCGGTACGGTAATGAGTCAACAAAAGATGAGAAGACCTTTGCGTTAATTAAATGTGAAATGTGCAGACAGGTTACTGAAACGAATTCTTTCTTATTCGCCATGGAAAAGTGTATGGAACCTTTGATCAATGAGGGGGACTTGCTGATAGTAAAACGCAAGTTACCATTAGAGGAGTTAAGGGAGGGGGATATAATAGTTTATCCGAGCTTTAGATGGTTACAAGGCGGGAAAATCCCCGTTTGTGTTGTTCATAAGATAATGAGAGTTGAAGGTAATCGCTTTGTTTTAACGGATACTAGCGGGCATGTGGAGAGCGTTGAAAAACACCTTGTCTGTGGGAAGGTTGTTAAAACAATAGAAAAGGGAGTGATCTTTGGAAAGAGTTTTCACATGTAATCTCAATGTGGTATAATTGCCTCTAAATCTTAGGCCATAAAACTTCAGATTTACCTTCATTTAGATTTGGAAATAAAGCCCAAAATTAAGTGGACCGAAGGTATGCAATTAAATAATTAAGTGAATCCTTGTTGTGGGCGGTAGTCCATTAGGGTTATGATCGGCTTAGCTTTCAAGGACTCCCGCTGCTGTTCATGTTCCAGTGCTCTGTCTTAAATCCATATGGTATTTAAGACAGCTGTTTGGAAGTGGGTTAGGAAGTTGATCAAGAGGCTTAACATCAATCTATCTAGGATGCGTAGGAGGCTCATAGCCTTGGGCGAGACATGTGTAAAGGTCAAATAGAAATATGAGCTGAAAAGGTTATAGCAGCAAAGCTGTTAAAGTTTTAATGGAACTATTAAGACTAAACATTTGGCTTTATGGCTTACATTTTCAATTTCTTGTCAATTCTTAACCAGAAAAGAAATCAAGTTAAAATTTTGATCAAAAAAAAGTTAAATAATTGGGTAAGGAAGTGAAATAATGGTGAAAAATTGAATTTTAAGGGACCTGAACCTATTTGTGATAGATGTGGCAACCTCATCGATCATTGCGAATGTGTTTGTCCCTATTGCGGTGAATCATCTGGTTGTGAGTGTTGTATAGGCTGTGATAAATTCACTGGCGGGTGAAATATTTCAAATAAATATTCTAGAGTTGAATTCAGGATGGATAAGGGTCTTAACTGGATGGCTGGTGGACCACAAGGAAGCGGTGTAGATACGGCTGCAAACATTTTTGGGAGAGCATGTAGTTGTGGTGGCTTATATGTTTACGGCCGTCGTGAATATCATTCAAACATAAAAGGCTTACATAGCTACTTTCACCTGAGGGTTTCGAGCAGTGAGGTTTTAGCTAATGTGAACAATGTAGATATGTTGGCGGCTTTTGACGCTGAAAGTGTTGTCAGGCATATAGCAGAAATAGTTCCTAAAGGTGGAATAATAGTTGATAAAGACCAATTAGGCATTAAGATTTTGGAGATTCCCACATTACCCATGGAATTTAAATCCATTTTTCAAGAATTTTTGAAAGAAAACGGGATAGGCGACCGTTTAGCAGATCTACTTGAATATGCGAGAAATAAAGGTATCCATGTTTTTGAAGTTCCATACATGGAACTACTTCAACAAATTGCAAATAAACTTAGCATAGAAAAATTAAGTAAAATTACAAGAATGATAAACGTGATTACAATTGGGATTTCCTTCAGTCTATTAGAATATAACATTGGTTTAGTTGAAAAGGCTATAAAAGATGTTTTTGGAGAAAAGCCAAAAATTGTCGAAATGAACCTCCTAGCATTAAAAGTTGCGTATGAGTATGCAAAAAACAATTTTACAAAAGACTTTAGTTACCGTCTCCCAGAAATAGCCATGAAGGAGGAGAGAATTTTTCTTTCAGGAAACCAAGCAATTGCAATCGGCAAGGTTTTGGGCGGATGTAGAGTTCAAACCTATTACCCTATAACACCGGCAGCAGATGAAAGCGAATACATGGAAGCCCATGAGATTCTCTCCACAAAAGTTCCAGGCATGGAAGCCGGAGTGGTGGTGCTCCAAACAGAGGATGAAATCGCAGCGATAAATATGGCTTCTGGGTCAGCTTTAGCTGGTGCGAGAGCTTCAACATCAACGTCTGGCCCTGGTTTTTCACTAATGGTTGAAGGGCTATCTTGGGCTGGCAACAACGAGATTCCAGTTGTCATAACTTATTATCAACGAGGTGCACCTTCTACAGGTTTGCCTACACGGCACGGGCAAGATGATTTAAGATTTGCTGTTCATGCAGGACATGGAGAGTTTCCGCGCATAGTATTGGCTTCAGGTGACATTAGAGAATGCTTTTATGATGCAGTAAATGCTTTCAACTATGCTGAAAGGTTTCAGTTGCCCGTAATTCACCTAATAGACAAGGCGCTTGCTAATAGTTCCCAAACCTTTCCATTATTTGACATTAACGGTGTCAAAATATATCGGGGCGAAATTTTGGATGAAAAAAGGCTGGAAGGCACAGAGTACAAACGTTTTGCCTTTACTGAGTCAGGGATTTCTCCTCGTGTTTTACTTGGTACGCGAAATGGCGTGCACTGGTACTCTGGCGACGAGCATAATGAGTATGGGCACATAAGCGAGGAATCCAATAACAGGATTAGGATGATGGAGAAGCGTATGAAAAAACTTGAAACCGTTGAGAGAAAGGTGCCAATAACAGAGAAACTCAACTTTTTTGGCGAGGCTAACGCCAAAAACATGATTGTGAGTTGGGGTTCTCCAAAAGGTGCAATAATTGAATCGTTAAATGAACTATCAAAAGAAGGCTTCAGTTTAGGTTTCTTACAAATTCGAATGTTGCACCCTCTTCCAAGGGAAAATATAAAAGAAATTCTCCAAAAAGCTGAAAGAATTATCGATGTTGAAATGAATTATTCTGGGCAACTCGGCGGAATCATAAGGGAGAAAACAGGAACACCTATAGACTTTCAAATCGTCAAATACAATGGTAGACCTATGACATCTACAGAGGTTTATAACGCTTTAAAGCTTGTTTTGAGAGGAATAGCGCCTAAAAGGCAGGTGTTAACCTATGGCGCTTAAATGGCAAGATTTTAAAACAGGTGTTTTCGTGGATTGGTGTCCAGGATGCGGAAACTTCGGTATACTCGCAGCTTTACAAATGGCTTTAGCAGAACTGGACCTTGAGCCACATAGAGTTGTGCTAGTGTCTGGGATAGGCTGTTCTGGTAAAGTTCCGCATTTTGTAAAAGCTAACGGCGTTCATGTGCTACATGGCAGAACTCTGCCCTTTGCACAAGGAATAAAGATTGCAAATCCAGATTTAGAAGTTATAGCTATAGGTGGAGATGGCGACGGACTTGGAATAGGTATAGGCCACCTTATCAACGCAGGAAGAAGAAACATGGACATAACTTATCTGATACATGATAATGGAGTTTATGGACTTACTAAGGGACAAGCCTCACCAACACTCAAGTTGGGCCTAAAAGTTAAGGCAATTCCAAAGCCAAACATCAATGAAGCCATAAACCCATTAGCGATTGCTCTTGCGGCAGGCTACACTTTTGTTGCAAGAGCTTACGCATACGATACTAAACATTACTTTGTGGCTTAATTAATTTCTTTGCTTAGCTTTCTTTTATGGATTGGAGTGCTGTTGATGAGAGGCTTATTAGGCGTGGTGAACTCCTGCTTAGCCTAGACTTCCTTGACGATTATG
>Ga0080004_1143443_pt1 | contig 10638 bp, 7 predicted proteins | sample WasSprMetagenome_FD_69207 | JGI IMG/M metagenome (GOLD analysis project Ga0080004, IMG submission 69207) | Sulfidic aquatic microbial communities from Washburn Spring, Yellowstone National Park, USA - WS (SPADES assembly) (version 2) | ecosystem: Environmental > Aquatic > Thermal springs > Hot...
TCGTGAATTACACAGTGACTCAAGTAGTAACTGAGACTGAAATCAATACGGTAACGAATACGGTAACGGAGACCAAAACAATAACTCAAGTGATAAAAGAGGAAGTAACACCGATATGGGCCTACGCATCCCTAGGCTCCTTCATAATAATGGTCGTTCTCCTCCTGGTACTTCTCGTCTATAGAGGTAAAAAAGAGAAAACCCCTCCCTCCTGATTTTTCCTTGAGAGGTGATGCCTTTTATGGAGGAGAGGCTTAGGGAGGAGATGAGGAGGATTATAAGGGTGAAGGATCCTGATGAGATCATGAAGACCATAAAGGATAAGGCTTCCGATCCCAATGTGAAGATAGAGTTCGGTGCCGGGAAGCTCCTCACCGTCAAGGATGTTATAGAGGTAACCCATCCCATGATCGATAAGCACATAGATTACGGGAATATCACCAAGAATCTCAACTCAGGTAGGATAAAGGAAATCTTGAAGCAGATAGTCATTCTGAAAGACGCTTATGATAGGAATTCCCTGGAGAACCTCATGAATCTAGCCAATGATCTGATAGAGGAGGTAAAGGATATCGTGATAGAGCGTACTCTGGTTAAGAGGATCCTGGAGGCCACTGGAGATTTGAGGCCCATCGTAATGCCAGCTAGCGTTGGGAGGAGCGAGATCCCTAACATATACTTGGTGGGCGAGAACTACAATGAGGAGGACAGGATTTTGTTAGCTTACAAGCTCCTGAGCTCCATCCCGGTGGGTCAGAATATTTCCATTTTCTTCGAGGGGGATTTTCACGATTACTTGAAGAGCCTGCTTAGGAGGAAGCTCGATAAGACGATGCTGTCGAGCGGGGATATAAACTCATCTAGATGGGAGCTCTCACAACCTTACGTCACCCTAGCCAGGCTCCTCGTCTGGCTCAGGAACCAATTATGGGAGGACATACTCAGGGATAACGCTGTTGAGCTCATGAAGGCATCGTCCGGGATAATCTACTTCGGTTCCTCCGTGCAAATATTCCCTCAGCTGAGTAGATTCGTTGAGATATGGCTGGAGAAGGAGAGGAATAAGACTATATTGGAGAGCATGCTCGATTCCATAAAGAAGTTCTCCGATAACTCTCACAGAATCGGTAAAAAAGCTGTAGAGGGGGAGATAGAGCTTCTATACGATAAGCTGAACTTCCTTATGATGAGGTTGATCGAGGGGAGCCTGGAGTGGGAATCCCTGAGGAGGATCCTGGACTCCATGCTCGATATGGCTGAGAGATTGAGGAAACAGGGGAACGATGTTAGATTCAGCTTGCACTTCATATCCCAGCTCCTGGAGGCAGATACCCGTGGATCCTCCGAGCATACTCCTTAGGGCGGTCGAGCTCTCTGAGGAGGAGCTGAATGATCCGAGGGAGAAGAATTCACACGCGAATAAACCGCTCATAAAGCACGTTGAGGAATGTTCTTATTTAGCTAGATTGATAACGGGTAAGTACGGGCTAGATGAGAGGTTCTCCTCAGCTCTCTGCGCCTTGCATGACATAGGGAAGTTGCGCCCTGCGTGGTTTCTCGGCAGCGGGGTAGGGCACTCGAGGGAAGGAGCAGCTATATTGAGCAGCATTAGGCGGGAGCTGGGCGAGGAGCTCGGGTTCAGCGAGGGTGAGATGGACCTCCTCATATTCATGGTGAAGAAGCACCACTCCTCCCTGAGGGCGGATGATTTCAAGGATTACAGGGCCTTGAGCTGGCTGAGGGAGAGGAAGGAGGATGCTTGCTTATACGCTGACGCATTCGGGGCTTTCAAGATAGCTGACTTCGCTTCAGCCAACGAAATGATCAAGGATATCGAGCTCATGCTCGAGAGGAAATGGCCATCGATGGAGGACCTGAGGAAGATCATAAGAGGATTGGATGAGGGGAAGTGGAGGAAGCAGCTGGAGTTAGTATCTGAGAGTAACGTCGATCTCGCCGCCCCCACCGGATGGGGGAAGACCTACGTCGGGATCCTGAAGGCCCTCAGGGACATGCCCATGAAACTGTTCTACTGCCTCCCCACTATAACTGCGATAAGGAAGATGAGGGAGAGGCTCGAGGGGATGGGGGAGGAGGTCGGCGAGTACTTCTACTTCGCGGACGTAGATCTCTTCAGAGAGCTAGGTGAGGGGAGTGATGAGGAGAGGCTAATAGACTTCTATAGGCTCTTCTTACCGAAGATAAATATAACTACGGTTGATCAGCTCATCCTGACCCTGGTTAGGGCTGGAAAGTATCACATGAGGAGGCTCTTCCTCAGGGACTCGGTCGTAGTGCTGGATGAGTACCACCTCCTCCCGGCTCCGATGATAGGGGCCCTGAGCAAACTTTTAGAATATTATAGGGATATTTACGGGATGAGAGTCGTCCTAATGACAGCTACTCCACTCGAGACATACAGGAAGGCCTTGAGAGGTCCCCTAAATGCTTCATCATTCGACCTGACCGAGGAGTACAGGGGGTTGAGGAGGCACAAGTTCTCATTCATAGGGAGGGATGAGGCCCTCAACAAGTTGGAGGAGCTCTATAAGGAGGGGAAGAGGATCTTAGTAATACTGAACACTGTGAAGGAGGCGATAAATTTCTACAGGAAGGTGGAGGGTGAGAAGCTCCTCCTACATTCCAGATTCACTGTGAGGGATAGGCTGGAGAAGGAGGAGAGGATAGACAGCTGCAGGATTTTAGTATCGACTCAGGTCGCTGAGGTCTCCCTCGACGTTAGCTTCGATGCCCTGATAACTGAGGTCGCACCTATACCGGCTGTGATCCAGAGGGCGGGGAGGGTCAATAGGTACGGGAGGGAAGCTGTGGGAACGAACGTTTTCCTAATGGAGCCACCTTCCTCTGAACCTTACACGGATATAGAGCTCAAGTATTCATCGAATGTACTTTCAGAGTTTCATGGGGAGCTAGAGAGTGGGGAAGGCGCTGTTTTGAGGATGCTAGCTGAGTACGAGAAGCTCATTAGGGAGAGGGCGGAGAATGAGATAAACTACTGGAGGGAGATGTTCGAGGAGCTCCTCGAGGATCACATATACTCGAAGAATATTGATGAGACGGAAGTCTTGAGGGAACTGAGGGGGGATCCCAGCGTCCTAGTCATACCGCTGGAGTATGAGAGCGAGGTCAGGGAGCTGATGAGTAAACTGAAGCAGAGCAGCTACCTGGAGAGGATCAAAATATACTCGAGGATAAAGAGCTACCTAGTTCCCCTCAGCCTGAGAAATAAAAAATTCAAATCCTATGTAGATTCGAGTAGCGACCTCCCCTTCCCTCTAGTCAAGGGCCTAAGTTATTCTGAGGAACTGGGGCTCCACGAGGATGCTGCCTAGCTACATTACATTCTCTCTGGCCAGAGTATCGATAGACCCGAGCCTGAATTGGGTTGAAGGGGAGGAGGATCCCCTCATCTCGAGTTTGAGGGAGGAGTGCCTTTACAGGATCAAATCGGAGGAATGCTCCGGTTTCAGGGCCCTCAGGAGCTCCTCCTACTTGAGGGGGGATCTAGTCAGGAGGATAAAGGAGGCATCTCAGGATCTCTACATACTCTCCCCTCCCAAAATAATGTTCGAGGCTTATTCATTCGGGATGCTCTCTTACAGGCTCACTTTCGTCGCCAAGCCCCTCTCCTCCCCCCTGATCCCCTGGAAGAGGGCTGCGATGGAGATGAGGGAGATACTGGAGGGGATGAGCGGCCCCAGAGGGAGGTTCTCCTCCCAATTCTTCTCCGAGATATTCCCGCACTACGAGATGGATGTGAATCCGAGGCTGTTGAGGATTAAGTGGGATGAGATAGAGGAGGAGCTATCCATAGATGCGGATGAGATGATATCCGCCCTGAAGCTCACCAGCTCCCCCCATAAATCGGAGCTTATATTCGCTCCGGGCCCCATTTACCTATCGAAAGATGGTGTATTGGCCCCATCCATCTACTCCAAGCTAGGGAAGGGGAAGAGGAGGAACCTGCACTCCTCGAGGAGGAAGTGGAGGAGGATAATTAGGTTAGCTGTCGATTTAGCTCTGGGACTGAAGGTCTTCCTGGAGAACGACACCCTCTGGTTCCACGATATAGAGGGCCTCTGGGGGGCCAGGGTCGGGTTGATCTACCTCAGCCCGAGGGTCCAGAGGAGCCTGTGGATCTACAGTGGGAGGAGGTTCTTGAAGCTCTATGAAGCTCTACTGGACTCCATGGATCTTGAGGAGAAGTTCGAGAGGTACGAGAAAGTCGGATTCCCGTTCCTGGATGAGCTTCAGCTCAGCTCATTCCTGAGGACCCTGGTGATGCTGGGAGGGAGGGAGCCCGAGGTTAGAGCTCACGGTATAGGGGATCTGGAGCTCGATGCCCTGAAGCTCATAATCCTGAAGGACCTCCTGGATAGGGCTTTACTCAGCCTAGATGAGAGGAAGCTCGCCGCTGTAGCTAGATACCTCTGCAGTTACCTGAGGGATCCCTCCAGGATCATGATAAGCTTGGATGAGCCCTCTCATGGATGCGAGAGGGATTTCTACAGGGACATAGTTTCGAGGAGGGATAGGAGGGGGCTCACGCTCAGGGAACTCAGCCACCTCCTGAGGGAGAAGTACGGGAGGAGGGCTGAAGTGGATACTGTGAAAGCGGGCCCTAGGGCCGGTAGGGGCGTGAGCAAGTTAGTGGAAATAGGAGCTGTGATTTTGGCGAGGACGAGGAGGGGGAGGGCTAGGAAGGCGGGGAGGAGGACGCTGAAGGGGTTCGAGGTCAGCTACCTGCTCCCGAATTACGATGAGTACTTCGTGAGGAAGCTCTCGGAGATACTGATGGAGGAAGTCAGCTCCGTCTCGGAGGAGATATTGAAGAGATGCCGTGAATAACCTTCTTTTTAGCTACAAAAATTATCTCAATTCCTATCTCCGAATTTTCTCGCTAATTTTCCCTTCAATTTTCATAATTCTGAATATAGTTGCTCATCTCCTCCTCTGGAACTTTCGGATATCCCCCTGATGCCTGAGACATCGGTGACATCATGTCAGGACCGGTGCTACCTCCATCTCCCCTGCCCTCACCCGATTGAATTTTTTTTATGGGGATTCCATAATTCAGGGGGTTGGGAAGGAGGGGGTTGTCAATCCTCCGGTTCCCATCCGGCGGGATAGGGACACCCCAACCCCCCTTCGATAATACTTAAACGCTACGTTACGTTTTTTCTCCCGCCTATAGGGATCGAGAAACTCGAGATAGTGAGTCCATCAGGCTCTCGAGGGCCCCCTCCCACCTGAACCTCCTCGCTCCCTCATCCCAGAGATCCTCCGGGAGGGTCCAGAGGGGCCTCGGGTAGATCAGCTCCTCAGCGAGCACTAGATCGTCACCGTATATAGCTTTCATACCGATCGAGAGTTCTCCCTTGAGCTGGGGCTTGACGAAAGCCACTGAGAGGCAGTAATTCTCATCCCCCTCTATGTAGTGAGTTAAGACACTGCTCATAGATGCCAGGGTCTCCGTCAAGCGTTTCATCTCCCCCAAGCTGCAGCGCACTCTGAAAATCATCGGGTCGCATCCGATAGGGGCCTCTATCAGGAAGCACCTCCTTATTATACCGGCCCTCCTCAGGTTCATCAGCCTGGGCTTCGGGGACCTCACCTCCCCCCTCAGCATGCCCTCCGTGACCCTCCCCTCCCTGAGCGCTATGTTCAGTATCCTGATGTCCTCCCTGCTCAGAGCCCGCCCCAAATTCGTGGAATGCAACTCATATTCCTTAATAGCGGTCGTCAGATTCTTAAGGGCCATCCCAGCCAGATTCCCGTCAGCTTCATGCCCGAGCTTCTGATGAGCTACTCTCGCGACACCCACTCTCACATCAAGCTTCGAGAGCCCCTTAATCGCTGTTACAGCATCCCTAGGTATCAGGATATATGAATGGACCCTGGCTGAGCTGGAAATAGGTATCAACTGGGTGTAAGTGAAGGGGAATTCCCAGAAAGCCTCTACATATCCCCTCGAATTCGGATAGTCCGCTATTACTGTGATCAGACCGAGCTTAGATAGGTCGACGTTATCGGGACCGAACACGAAGCCCAGTGTCCTCAGGTTCCTCAAGGCCCTGGATACGGATGCGCTGCTCAGCCCGGCCATCTTGAAGTCCCGGGTGTCCAAGTAAGGGTTCCTGGATATCATCTCCACGATCCTCCTCTCCGATCCCCTCAGCCTGTACTCCCTCCTCAGGAACCTGAGGAGGAGGGCGAAGTATGTGGAGAAGGTGAGCTGCCCCCTGAGGGCGGAGGCTCTGACGAATAGGAGCAAGCTCTTGAGTACCTGTTTCCTATGCCCCTCACCCAGCTGGGAGAAGAGATTTACGGGATCGTAATTCGAGAACAACCTGGGCGGGGTAGCTCTCAAATCGTACCAAAGGTCCTTGGGAGCCTCTGCGTATATCCAGGACATATCGTAGACTTGCGGGACTGAGTCAGCTTCCTCAGGGATGAAGAGGGAAAAAGCTTCCTTCTTCAGTATGAGATGGATGTGACCCTCGAACTCCCTCGATATTATGAGCTTCCCATCTATTGAGGAGGATCTGGCATGCACTACCTTGGGGACTTCGCTTATAGAAACTTCCTCAGGTATCTCCCTAGCCGGAGGTACGCTCAGGAATCTGGAGAGGTTCTCTACTTCCTCCAGAAATTGCTGCCTCTCAACTCCCTTCCCGGGATCCCTCGCCCTCCCTGGCAACTCTCTTGCCCCCTTCAAATCCCTCCCTTCTAACTTAATTCCATCCAACTCTTCTTTCAACTCCCTTTCCGGGATTCGCTTATTCTTTCCACAGTAAAGACTAGAAATATTTTATCTTTCAACTCCCTTTCCGGGATTCCCAAGAAATATTGAGGCTCTCAGATACCGCATTAACTTTCAACTCCCTTTCCGGGATTCCGGCTCGTATTTATAAATCACCTCAACCCTTACTTCATGCTCTTTCAACTCCCTTTCCGGGATTCCAATCTCCTGGGAACTTTCGCGTAGATTGTTCTCACTTTCAACTCCCTTTCCGGGATTCCGATACTGGCATTGAGAGTAAGTATCTAGAGCAGCTTTTCTTTCAACTCCCTTTCCGGGATTCTTATCTTCCATATCTCTCACCTTTCCTTTCCCCCCTCCTGAAGCTTTCAACTCCCTTTCCGGGATTCCAAAATGGATTACTATGAGTATATACCGCAAGAAGAGAACTTTCAACTCCCTTTCCGGGATTCGCGCGACGGACGCGGCGACTCTTTCTATTGCAAAGACACACTTTCAACTCCCTTTCCGGGATTCGTGAAAGCCTCTCAATCTGCTTCTCTCCTCGATTTTTTAGAGCTTTCAACTCCCTTTCCGGGATTCTTTTTCACAAAAATGACCAACTACCACCACCCGAAACTCTTTCAACTCCCTTTCCGGGATTCATAGAAGTAAGGATCTTGGATCCTCTATTCAACACTACTTTCAACTCCCTTTCCGGGATTCGTAAGTAATATGAGGCTGAAGTGGGGTAGGAAGGCAACAGCTTTCAACTCCCTTTCCGGGATTCGAGCCATAACCCTTGCTGTTTTATCCAGGGATCAGGGAGCTTTCAACTCCCTTTCCGGGATTCCCACGCGACCAGTCGTCACTTACAGTTATTATAAGTGCGCTTTCAACTCCCTTTCCGGGATTCCTCGTCTCTTTCTCTTTTTCAGGTGATAGTATGGATAAGCTTTCAACTCCCTTTCCGGGATTCTATCTCGTTTAAATCTGTTATTTTGGTTTCTATTTCTGTTCTTTCAACTCCCTTTCCGGGATTCTTAATAACGGTAGATAGAACTGATAACTGGAAAATGAATTCCTGATAAACTTTCAACTCCCTTTCCGGGATTCTTTGCCGGGGCCGGTTGAAACAATACCAAATCCTAGAACTTTCAACTCCCTTTCCGGGATTCCAGCCGCACACCAGAGAAAAATCAAGTTACAAAAATACTTTCAACTCCCTTTCCGGGATTCAAGATGATTTTGGCTGGCCGTGGAAAGAGATAAGTAAGCTTTCAACTCCCTTTCCGGGATTCTTGAGCAGAGGGAGGAGATGGTGAAGTGCGAAGTATTAGCTTTCAACTCCCTTTCCGGGATTCCCCGCGCTCCCCAGTCGCCCCCGCAACGGGGGTATTGACTTTCAACTCCCTTTCCGGGATTCAAATCCTCTCGATCAGTTTCTCTCCTCGATTTTTTAGAGCTTTCAACTCCCTTTCCGGGATTCAATTTCGTGGCAGCTGGGCTCTCAGGCTGGCAATACCTTTCAACTCCCTTTCCGGGATTCTTTCAAAAAGGTCCATTTTTATTCTTTTCATCAGATATCTTTCAACTCCCTTTCCGGGATTCGAGCTCTAGTCTCATTCGCCCCCTCCCTCTACAATCTTTTCTTTCAACTCCCTTTCCGGGATTCAAGACCTGTGAAACGCTGTGAAACGAGGTGATATTGATCTTTCAACTCCCTTTCCGGGATTCGAGGAAGTAATCAAAGAGATACTCTCAAAGCTGCCAGAGTCTTTCAACTCCCTTTCCGGGATTCATGGAGGAAGGAGAAACGGAGGCTATTGAGACGGTTGGCCTTTCAACTCCCTTTCCGGGATTCTGACTTAGGGCCGTAAGTCAACAATAAGGCGTGGGGAATCTTTCAACTCCCTTTCCGGGATTCTGAAGTTGAACGCGTAGCTACACTATACACATGTGCTGCCTTTCAACTCCCTTTCCGGGATTCTAGCGACGGTCTGGGTCACAGTCATCGTCTGTATCGGCCTTTCAACTCCCTTTCCGGGATTCCGAGAGTTTCTTCTCTAAAATAGACGCGACTGTCTTATCTCTTTCAACTCCCTTTCCGGGATTCTGAAGCTTGTATAGTATAGTAGTGATAGCATGACGACCGCTTTCAACTCCCTTTCCGGGATTCGTCTATCATCAGTCAAATCCTCATCAGCATCCTGGGGGGCTTTCAACTCCCTTTCCGGGATTCTGGCTCTGAAAACGAAATTGTAAGAGGACGTATTAGTGTAAACTTTCAACTCCCTTTCCGGGATTCTCCTAAAAAGTTGGAGAGGCTTTTAGCCTCGACTATGAACCTTTCAACTCCCTTTCCGGGATTCATCCAGTTGGGCACGGATGAGCCTGGAATTATCTGAATCCTTTCAACTCCCTTTCCGGGATTCGGCCCTCCAGCTCGTGGGCTTCCCTTCGGCTAGATCTGAGCTTTCAACTCCCTTTCCGGGATTCCGAGATGCTAGCACCTGATGGGGGCAGATGGGGGAAGAGACTTTCAACTCCCTTTCCGGGATTCCTTATATTGTGCACTAGGTATAAAATAAGGTGTGTTGGTACTTTCAACTCCCTTTCCGGGATTCCGTCAGTACTCTGTTCTACGTTACTATGCTCAACATGACTTTCAACTCCCTTTCCGGGATTCAGACCTAGCTAACAAGATCGCGTCTATACAAAAAGAGAAGGGAAGTTTAAAGGATGTTGAGGTGAAGATAACTAAGTTAGCTAAGAGCTGGAGCGGGTGGAAGTATAAAGTTGAACTCTTAGAACCCAAGGATTCTCTTCCTTCTGGAGGGGATGTTAAGGACTAACACATCAATGCCCTGTTCTTCCGCAGTCTTCCTGACGACGGGGTCATCCTCACCTGCTACTATCTGTAATCTGATAGGTTTGTCCGGTTTATACTCCTCCTCGAATCTTTTTTTGTAATGAATCAACTGACCGATCGCACTCTTACGAACTACATCCTTAATTTCCACTAGGATTATCTCATTCTCTGTGAAGACCACAGCATCAATACGTTCTTGTTTCAGATGTCTCCATACCTCCTCCAGCTCGGGGTTTCCTTGTACGCTCAACGGGATATACCTGGCTGGAAGTCTCCAATCGAAGTGGATAGTTCCATCAGGTGCATGTTTCTGTAGCCACTGTAGTGCGATCTCGTACTCCTCACGTTTAAAGTGAGGTATACGATATGGTGCACCAGGGCTGACCCTCCCGTATATCTTTTTGTAACTCGCTCCGGGTCCTCCAGTTTCATTAATTAACCAATTCAACATTGATCACCCCCTTGCTATTTTTTAACATTAGAGTGGTCAATTGACCTATTGATATAATTTTTTTCACCATTTCCATCACCTTTATAAATGAAATCATGCTTTAAAATCATAACGGAGGTGGTGTTATGTCCGTAGTTGTGGCAAGAGCTGTGAGGAAGTGGGTAAGGAACACCTCCAGGGGGAAGGACAACTATCAGGAAGGAATAGCAGAGACTAACGTAAATCCAATGGAGTTAGCGGCAGCTAACTACACTAAGATGAAGTCCAAGCTAATGGAGTTCCTAGAGAGCAATAAGTGGCCAGAAATAATGAGATCTATACCTGTCGCGGTTTGGAAGGATCTAGCAACTAAACTCGGTCCTGACAGATTCGCGAGGGGTGTAGAGACCAAAGCATTCAAAGTACAGACCTTCTGGACTAAATGGGGTCCACTACTCGAGAGTCACAGGTCTGCTGTGCTATCAGTAAGCCCTGATACATGGGAAGGTAGAAAGGAGAGGATGATAAGGAACGTAGAGGGTCTAAAGAACCTTAAGGGCAAGTGGAGGAGTG
>Ga0080004_1167150_pt1 | contig 10637 bp, 7 predicted proteins | sample WasSprMetagenome_FD_69207 | JGI IMG/M metagenome (GOLD analysis project Ga0080004, IMG submission 69207) | Sulfidic aquatic microbial communities from Washburn Spring, Yellowstone National Park, USA - WS (SPADES assembly) (version 2) | ecosystem: Environmental > Aquatic > Thermal springs > Hot...
TAGGAATATGCAGATTATCATATGAAGAGCCTGCTGATATGCATAGAATATATTCTCAAAAAATCATAGAAGAACATAAAGAAGAGCTTGATGAAGCCTGTGAATGTTCAATTGGAGAGAAAACAGCCTTAATAGCAGGATCACACGGCAGCAAAGATCCTTTGCCAGAAGATATTGATAAAGAGACAAGGACAGCCATAGGGATCATAAGAGTCGCAGATGGACTAGACTACGGACTAGACCAATCAATCAAAAGACTAAAAATCTATAGAAGACGCAACAAACTCGTAATAAAAGTAGAATGCGAAGGAGAAGACGAGCTATGTGAAGTAGACATGGAAAGAGCTGAAGAGAAAAAGAGTTTGTTAGAAGAGATCTTAGGAAAAACTTTGTTAGTAGAAAGATTATGATCTTTAAATAACATAATTATTACTTTTTAGACCTAGATCTTATGAAGATCTTTTGTCATCATATGTATCTTAAAAGGATCTTTTCTATCTGTTTCAGTTCTCAGAGAATTTTTTAAGATCAAATTCTAATATTATTAAAACATCAAAATCTCTAATTAATAAATTTCTCCCTTTAGTAATGATGCAGAACAGATATGTATATGTGATAGGATCTAATCTCCCATTATCTCTGTCTGTCTCCTTTTAGACATCTATTTAGTTTCTTAAATTTCTCCCTATAATCTCTAAGTAATTATCTATAAGATACATAGGTTATCTGAAAGAGTATAGCTTATTAGATAGGTTATTTAAAGATCTTTATTTTCACCTCTGATTATCTCGTTATATTTGAGAAGCCTTCATATATTTTACATCATGTGATAATCAACCTCAAATTAAACGAATGATTTTTTGAAAAATTATAATTCATGTTTGAGACACGAAATATGTATGTCCCTAGAAATCTTTATTAAAAAATATATAGAGATAATATCAAGAAATGCTCTTTCTTCTCCATAAACACAAACATTCATGTCTTGTATATGTCTAATGTCTTTGTTTTCTCTACGTATCTTTTTGTAATTTTAAGGACAGCATTAGCGGCATTCTCATCTTTTTTCCACCCTTCTTTCTCTTCTAAATATCTCAATGGATGTTTAGCTCCACTTCTCTTAAATATCTCTTTTCTTAGGTAATCTGCCTCTTCTAAAATAATCTTTATATTGATCTTTTTTATATTATCGTCAATTTTTTCATTTTTTTCTAAGATCTTTTTTAAATGATCTTTATAACTCGCTATAATTTCTTTATTTAAAAGATCTTTGATATCAACATACATGTACTCGTATCTATTTAATAGTTTATAACTTTTTGTTTCATCTTTCCTTTTTATTCTTTCAACCACTTCTGATGGAAGAGGGATCCTTTTATGATTAACTCCCATAACATCTAGGCCAATAAAGTATGAAAATAGATCTCTTGCAGAGATCTTCTCATATTTAACTTTTATTCTACTATAGTTGACATTAACGCCATATATAGCAACAGGTTCTTCGAATTCTTTTTCTAACAACATCTTCACTGTAAGAACATAATTATGAAAAGAATATTTGCTGACAGCATTAGAATTATTGTAATCAACACATAATAAGTTTCTTGATATTTTATCTTCTTTTTTCCACCATTTTCTATAGATATTTACAAGCTCGTTTAAAGTCGTTCTTGAGGCGTAAGGCAGTGATGGAGCTATGTACACGTTTAAAGATAAGGCTGTCTCCATAAATTTATTTATAATATGATTATAGAACTGTTCTGGCACTTTATGAAAAATTGGTGAACAAACTACTGTAGCCTCTGGATGACACGAGATCTCTGCAAAATATTGTGTCAGCATATTTAATTCCTGTGGTTCAGATATCTTTGGTTCTATGTCTTTTAATAAAGGTAAAGAAATGATCATACTGTTCTTCGTTGTTTTGTTAATAAGCCTTTTTATATTATTTTCTATTCTCTCCATAAATCTTATATCGTTAATGGCTCTTCTAAGTTTCTTTATACTAATAAGCACAGGTATCTCAACGACTCCATTTAAAGATGCTCCCTCTAATATGTTTTCATCTATATAATTTGCGCTTACTGCATAAGTAGGAGTCTCAAAAGATCCTTTGGAGTGAGTTATCTCGAGTATTCTAGCTAAGCTATTATCGAAACTATCAACTATATTAATCCTTAATTTCATATCAACCCTTAATATTTATGATTTCCGAAAACATATATAAACATATACTAAATTTTTATATAGCGGATTAACACAAAAAAGTTGCGTGAGATCTTGGTAATTGAAATAGAAACATTAGATCCTTATGACATAGTCTTGGCATTTCTATATGCATGTGGAAATGCGAATATAACAAGGATCCATGTTCAAAAAGGTCTTTATATAGCCTCTAAATATATAGAAAAGTTTAATGAATCGCTAGAGTTTAAGGCATATAGAATGGGCCCTTGGAGCGAGGAGATCAATGATGTGATCATGCAGTTAATAGATAATGGAGATCTGACCAGAGATAAGATCCTTCAACTAACAGAGAGAGGTCGTGAGAAAGCGTCTAATTCTTGGAATAAACTTGATGAGAACGATAAAAAGATCCTGGCTAAAATCGCTGATTTTGTCAGTAAAATGAGTGTGGACGAGCTATTATTATATGTATATACAGTATATGGTGGACATGAGAAATCGGATGTTATAAAAAGTATTCTGGAAAAAAGAGGGTCGCTTGCAATAAATATTTATCTTAAAGGTTTAGTGTCTCTCGGATTAGCAGCAGAAATGGCTGGCATGTCTCTACCTGAGTTTATTGATTATATGAAGAAGAGAGGCATAAAACCTTACGAAGCTGAGGAAAAAGATCTTGAGAAAGTCGAGAAGCTTTAAAGGATCTTATAAACTAGTTTTTGATACATCTACGCTTATAATTCTTATGGAGCTAGATATCTTAGATTATTTAAGAAAATCTATTGAGCGTTCTTTAATAGATATAGTTATTCCTATTGGCGTTAGAGAAGAGCTTAGAAGAGGAGGTCGTGAATTAAATCTTCCATATACTGATGTAGATATTAATGAAAAGGATCTTGAAAAGATTAATGATATTCCTCGAAGTCTCGGCAGAGGAGAGTTTGAAGTAATAGCCACGGCTTATATATGGAGAGAACATTCAAATATAATTGTTGTCTCAGATGATAAAAAGGCTAGATCCACATGTGAAAGACTTAATTTAAATTGTTTCGGGACTTTAGGACTTTTAGAATTTCTTAAGAAAAATAGAGTAATAACTAAAGAAGAGGCTATAAGTATATTAAATAAGATACCTGAGACAAGTTTATACATAAAAAGGGATCTTCTCGATATGACGAGAGAGAAGATTCTTCATCAATCAGACGGATAATGTACTGAGAATCCTTGTTATAAATTAGCTTTTTATTTTTAAAAGTCTTTCTCTGATATTTCTTCTAATGAACGTTATCTCTTCTGGTGAGATGAATCTACTAAGAATACTATGAAAATCTCCGTTGTGATATTTAGTGTTAAGTTTTATATGTATTAATTCATGTAATATTAGATATTTTAATGTTTCTTCACCTAGATCAAGAAGTTCTTTATTGATATAGATCGTTTTTGTTTTGATGTTGCTGAATGCAGCTCTCGTTCTATATCTTCTGATTATTATTTTAACATCTTCATCTACTCCTAACTGAAGTCTATAGGCATCCAGGATCTTTTTAATAACTTCTCTAAAGCTCTCTAAAGATCTGTCTCTCAATATGATCCACCATCTCATCTGCTATACTTGAAGCCTCTCGAATATCAGTCACTCCTATCTTATATAAATCCTTTAATAATGTTGTCTTGATCTTTCTTTTATCTTCTTCGAAAAATAAAGATCTTTTCTCTTTTTGTGATCTATATCTATTCAATATCTCTCTGATCAAAGGCTCTGAATCATATAGTTTATCTATGTTTTTGCCGTATCTTCTATTTATAAATTCTTTCAAGTCATAAATGATTCTATCTACAGGATCCATGCTTTTTCTCTTCATTACGTATTTCAAAAGATCTTCAGTAAACTCTTTGATATTAATAATCAGGTTTTCATCTATCCTTCTTATCCATGCTTCTTCAAGTCTCTTCAATCTCTCATATATATATTTATAAACAGGATTAGCCGGCTCAAGATCTAATAAACTTTTTATTGTTAAAATAGCTTCTGCAGCAACATATTTAGTCTCAGGATCCTCTGGTTTCACCACCAAGATCTTTTTCATGACCTCCTCTAGATCAGCAGATCCTATCATTGATTCTTTGACCACATCTATTTCTGGGATAAATGTTTCTTCATGAACCATTTTCAATAGATCTCTCCAGAAGTCCTCTGGCAATTTAGAGGCGTTGATATAATACTTCACAGCATTATAAAGTTTTGTGATGAAAACAACATATTTATGAAACTTTAATTTATCTCTATTACCACCTAAAGCTCTGTAGATGTTAGATACTCTTCTCATTTTTATTATAAGATCTAATATGATTGGATCATATTTTACATATCCTAATGCTATTAATTTTGCTTTTTTCGTAAGATCCTCTACATGCTTAAAGGCAGATCCTTCATCTATAGATCTGATTATTTCATCAATATCTATTTTTATCTCGTGAACACCGATTTTTAATCCAGTCATCAGCCTCTGTTTTATCTCTATAATTAAATGTTCTAACTCTTCTAAAGCATCTTTTGTCGTCTTAATACTTTCTTCAAAAATCTCTTTATAAACATTTTTATCAAGCAATTCATATTTTGCTATAGTCTCTTTAACATTATCCAGAAGCCCTACAAAATCAACTACAAGACCAAATTCTTTTATAATATCTTGAGATCTATATGGCCTATTGACTCTGGCAACAGCTTGTAAAAGTCTGTGTTCATAAATAGGTTTGTCAAGATACATCACCTTCAGCTTTGGATAATCAAAGCCTGTGATCAACATGTCTGTCACTATAAGAATCTTAGGATCTTCTCCTTCTTTAAAACTGTCCTGGATCCTTCTATTAACCTCCTCCCAATCTCTCAAGACTTTACCCTCAGGACTTCTCCATCTACTCAACAATTCTTCTAAATAATCACTTATCTCTTTCTCACGCTCATCACTTAGATAAGTCATCAGAACTTCACTCCATTTCTTAGCCTCTTCCCCGAATCTTCGTGTCAAGGCATCGTCAAGAGCTTTTTTCATTCTGACACACGCCAAACGGCTGGCGACAACTATTAAAGCTTTATATCTGAAGTTCTCTGTGTCTTCTATAATTCTCTCAGCAATATAATCAGCTATAATATTTAACCTCTTAGGATTCTCTAGAAACACTGTGATCTTATTCAGTCTCTGTCTGATATCTCTGAGGGAGACAGGGATCTCTCTCATTTCTTCATCAACAAGATCATCTAAACTTCCTATCTCATAGATCTTCTCAGCCCATATATTAAGAAGATCCTTGATCTCTTCCTGTGACACGTTAATCTTAAGACCTTTAATCTCTTGAACAACCTCATATTTGATAGGTAGAGTGTAGCCGTCTCGAATAGAGTCTGAAATAAAATACTTATGTAGATAAAGCTCGTTGAGATGCGGATATGCAAAATGTATAAAAGTGTTTCTCTCATAACTCATCACCGGAGTGCCTGTGAATGCTAGTTTTACAGCATTAGGAAGAACTCTATTAAGTGAAGCTCCGAGAACTCCATATAGACTTCTGTGAGCCTCATCTAATAATATAATAATCTCTCTCTTGTTTATAGAAGGAATATCCTCAAGTTCTTCAGGTCTGAACTTATGAATCAAAACAACATAAACTCCTCTTTTGACTGTCAGTTTATTAATCTCGCTAGTTTTTATTTCCCTCAGAACTGTCTTAAGATCCTCTATAGATTCTATAACTTTAACATCTTCCTGAAAATATGGTGCATAAACATCTTTGATAAATTCATCCAGAAGCTGTCTCTGAAGCTCTCTTCTATCAACTATGAAAAAGATTATAGGATCTTTATCAAAAAATCTTTTGAAAAACTGATAAGCTATATAAAACATTATGTAAGTCTTTCCACTACCCTGCCAATGCCATATAAGACCTCTATTTCGATGATCAAGACTCTCTAAATAACTTATGATCCTATCCACAGACTTTTTGACTGCCCAATACTGATTATATCTAGGAATAATCTTCTCTCTCTTCTCCCTACCTTTATAAAAGACGAACCATCTCAATATATCAAGAAGCCTATCTTTTCTCAAAAAATCATAAATATTATACCTGTCATTAAAATCTCTCCATCTACCACGCCATCTATCAATGCCTCTCCAATCTCTCGACATAGGCATATACACAGAATTCTCCTCATCAGTATATACAATCCCGATCTGCACATATTTAAAAAGCTGAGAAACCTCTTTCTCATATCTAAGAAGTTGAGCAACTCCATCTTCTAAAGCTTTCTCACCAAGTCTAAAAAGATTCTCGGCCTCAACAACTATCAGAGGAATACCATTTACATATAAGACAACATCAAATCTGACATCACGTTCTTCCGAATAAAAATAAACCTCTCTACAAAACGTAAACTCATTATTATCAATATCATCATAATCAATTAAAAAAACCTTGAGACGTTTTCTACCTATCTCAACATTAATACCAGACCTCAGATACTCAAGAAACTCATAAGGCTCAGCTCTCTCAAGAAGATCTCTGACCTTATCAAAGGCATTATCTCTCTCACTATCCTCCAGCTTCTCAGAGTCAAAGATCTTTTTATTGATTCTCTCAAAACTTGTTCTAAAACTCTCATTAATAAAAAGATCCTCTCTAACAACATTTTGACAACGATTGGACTCTCTCCAACCCAGACTACTAAGCTTATCAAGAAAAACCTTAACTACATCCTCCTCACTCATCTAATCACCAAAGAACATGTATGAAAATATCATTCCTCCATAACCCTGACTCTCCCAGTTAAAAGAAGATCCATCAAACCTCGTTTCAAACGATCAAGCCTAGTCCTCTCCTCATAATACAACTCAATAGCCCTATCAACAATTGAGAGAATCTCAGCAATCCTCATTTGTTCATTGAGTGGCGGAAGGAAAATTTTCATGTTTTTAAGTTCAGTTTGATTAATAGATGCTTGATTCACAGCTCTTTTAGCTATTGCCCAGAATACTTTCCTTTCTCTATATAAATGCAAGAGGTACAGCAAGAATTTGGGATGCACTTTCTTTTTGTCGGGTCTTAGGAGTAAAAGATTCACACCATGAAGAAGAAGTTCCGGTACCCCTTCATAAATTGCGGCTTTTCCTATATGTTCAAGACTATTTATGTGACTAAATAAGATGTCACCCTCGATAAGTCTATATTTTTCTACTTCTACTCCTGTAAGCCCTGAGACATACCCAACCTTAGATACATCGATTTTTTCTTCTGATATAGTTTCTATTCTGGTAATAGGGTAACCTATCCCATCCTTGTTTTGTTTGGCATTTAATCCATTTCTCAACAGTAGTAAGACATTTTCAAGCCTGACAACTCTCCATTCTTTTGGTATTCTTCCTATTTCTGTCTCTTGAAACTCTGTCTCCCTATAGAATACCGTTTTGCTGTTCTCCTCCCTAACCCTAATTCTCCCAGTTAAAAGAAGATCCATCAAACCTCTTTTTAATTTCTCGAATTTTGCCTTTTCCTCATAATAAAGCTCTATAGTTCTATCAATTGTTGAAAGAGTCTTAGCAATTTTCTCTTGCTCCTTTAATGGAGGAAGGGGGATCAAAAGTTTTTCTAACTTTGTTTTTGTTATTGATGGTACTGTTGTCATGCCCGCCAGCGACATCAAATCTATTCTTCCCTGTAGATAATAATATAAATATTCATTATGCGCTTTCTCATTATATACAATTATTCCAGCAATGTTGTTGTCGAAAAGAGCCTCACGTTTAAGTATTCTAAATTTATTTAGACGTATCGCCATTCCGATCTTTGGGAAAATAATGGTGCCTACTGGAAAAGGTCGTGCCTTAAGTATAGGCAGGTCGATCTCATCTACGTAATTTTCAGCGTTGTCAATATACTTATATGAGCTATTCATGTCATTTACCTTTATGAACGGATATTTTCCATCTGTTTTCCCTTGCATTTCTAATGGAAACGTGTATCCACTAACGATTCGAGATATATCTCCCAGTCTCATAACTTTCCATTCTTTTGGTATTCTTCCTATTTCTGTCTCTTGAAAATCTGTCTCTAGTTTGAATTTCATTGTGTTCCACCTAAGGTTTTTGATAGCTCACTCATGATCTCATTGATTTTTTCGAGGAGTCTTTTTCTTTCTTCTTCTATTCTAACTAGTTCTTGGTATTCTCTTAAAACATCTATTTCCTCCTCTATGCCTGCGGATGCAACGTATAATGTCACATTTAGATTATATTCGTTTCTCTTGATCTCTTCAAGCGAAGCTATCTTGGAGAAGCCGGGTATCTCAACATATGCTCTATATGTTTTCACTATTTTCTCTATATTATCATCTCCCAGAATATTTAGTCTTCTGATCTCTGGATGTGGTTTGTATTCATTGCTTGCGTTAATAAACAGTATTTTTCCTCTTCTATTCTCAGGCTTATTTTTGTTGAACACTATTATGACTCCTGGTGCTCCTGTGTTATAAAATAATTTTTCTGGGAGCAGTATCACAGCCTCTACAAGATCTTCTGAAGCTATTTTGCTTCTAATCTCTTTCTCTCTTCCACCTCTGAACAGAGCCCCCTGATCTATAACTACCACTACCTTCTTTTTCGCCGTATGTAGCATAAGCTGGATCCATGCCCAATCTGCTGTGTTATTAGGTGGATAGCCGTATCTATATATTTTTCTCAGCTCAGGTTTGTTAAGCTTATCCTCTCCATATCCATCTAGGTTCCACGGAGGATTTGCTATAACATAATCAGCCTCTTGATCTTTTAATTCTTTCAGAAACTCTGGATTTATAAGGCTGTTGCCGAATAATATTCTGGCGTCTCCTCTGATGCCGTGAAGTAATAGATTCATTTTTGAGACAGCAACCATATCGCCGCTTATATCTTGTCCATATAATTTTAGATGGACATCTTTCTCTCCTATCTTCTCTCTGACGTATTTATATGATTCTATGAGCATAGCGGCTGATCCGCATGCAGGATCAACGATTATACTATAGTTCTCAGGATCCATCAGCTTCACCATAAGTCTGATCACTTCTCTAGGTGTGTAAGTCTCTCCCTCCTTAGCTTTTGTGGGAGCGAAATATGAGAGTATCCATTGATAAGCATCACCTATTATATCATAATCTACTTGACTGAAGTCATATCTATTGAATAATTCAACAAGCTCTACAAGGATCGGTCTAAGATCATCTTTATTAGCCAAAGCTGAGAGACCTACTTTATCAATTAATCTCTTAATCTCCTCCAGACCTATTCCACCGTCAGATCTATTCATCTCAGCAATCTTGATCAAGGCTTTCTCAATTTCGGCAATAGTCTCGGATTTACGAGTGATCTCTCTCCACGTGAACAATTGTTTAGATGCTGGATCATATAATTTCACATATTCATTATTCGCTAATTCATAAGCGAATTCTTTATCAGCAATGCCCTCAGCGATATTATTAGAGACTATAGCCTCCCATTTATCACTTATAACCTTGTAAAATAATATAAGAAGAATACTCTCATAAGAGACGGCAGTTCTTATTATGTCAGCAGCACTTTTTAAAAGTCTCAAGACCTCGTCTTTACTGGGATTCTTCAAATCCTCATATCTTCCGACGACGATCTGATAAAATGTTCTGCCATCAACAGATCTGCCAACCTCTTTTAATAAGCCAGACTTTAACAGAGGAGAAATAATTTTATAAATATTATCAAGACTTCTCCCAGCCTTAGTAATAACATTACGAGCCTCCTCAGCTGTAAATCTTCTGTCTCTAAACTCTCTATATAATATAAAGAAGTATTCTCTAACCCAAGAAGGTTCAAGAGTTGAAACTTTAGTCCAAAGATCCAGACTCAAAATCGTTCATCTCCAAATATATGTTACATACAACTACCCTTAAAAATTTTAAGGTAGTAAAACGAAAAGATCTGATCGAAGAAAACATTATTATATTAAACTATAATTTGCATACTAATTATTACTAATTATTAAATTCATGACTATTCAGAATAAAATAGTCTCTGAAGCTGAAATCCTTAATGAATGATCTAGCCAAATTTTTCTAGCAAAGACTTTGGTGTCTACTCTATCTAAATGAACCGAATGATTTATTTTTCTTTCAAATTCTCGATCATAAAAGAATGATCTATTACTATCCACCTATTTTTATGAATTTAGATATTGCATTGAGCAGAAATTACAAAGATGAAAATACTCATCTGAAAATAAATTGATATATTTTAAATGTTTCCATGTGGTGTATTTATATATTATACGAGAGATATAATTGTGGTGTATAATGTTTTTGTTGATATATTAAGTTTGTTAGCTGCTGTGGGTGGTTTAGGTGCTTTTGCTACAATGATCGGCGCGGTTTATTGGCTCGGCAAAAAGTTTGGCGG
>Ga0080004_1130443_pt1 | contig 10629 bp, 9 predicted proteins | sample WasSprMetagenome_FD_69207 | JGI IMG/M metagenome (GOLD analysis project Ga0080004, IMG submission 69207) | Sulfidic aquatic microbial communities from Washburn Spring, Yellowstone National Park, USA - WS (SPADES assembly) (version 2) | ecosystem: Environmental > Aquatic > Thermal springs > Hot...
CCTGAGCCTGACGAGCTCGGCCTCGTGCCTATCAAGCCTCTTGAGTATCTCCTCTAGGCCCAATAAGCCGGCAACAGCATACCTAAACTCCTCATCCTCTTTTAACAGCTTGAAGATCCTCGACTTCAATTCCCTCGTAGACACACTCACGCCCAAAACAATAACACCAGCGCCCTCTAATAAGATTTGAGCGTGGCCGCGAGCGACACCATCCAAGACAAAATCATAATCACAACTCAGCAGAATGGAGAGAACAAACCCCGAGACAATCAGACATGAAATAAAACCAAGAGCACAGATGATACTTTTCAAGCTTTTCCCAAGTAAGAATTAAACAAAACATGTCAAAGAAACTTTATTTTTCCGATAACCCTAACCTCCACTGGGAAACCTTTGTATGATGATGGGATCTTGGCCTTATCCTCCTCCCTTTCAACATAGAATATTATCCTCCCATTCATATGGCTTACACCAACAACCCCCTCAAGCGGCAGGAACTCCTTTACAGCCTGTGAAACCGCCTCCTCAATAGAAATGGGCATAGATTCCATCAGGTAGGCTTATCCAAGCCCATTAATATCCCTTATCAGCGAAGTTAATTTTAGTCGCGATCATCAGGGTAATGGGTAAAAGCTGATTCCAGAAAATTTTAAGGCATTAAAGACATACTCTAACAAGAGCGCATCCTATTACAGGTGATGTTCACGTTCAATGTTTATTGATTTAATTCTCTTGGAAAGCCCTGCAAGATAAAATCATTATTCAACTCCCACCGGCCCCTTTCCGATCCTAACTAAAACATCATGTAAAGGTTAAAAGAAAAGATCCTTAAGCTTAAAGTCTAACAAATTTCCCCTCACAATGAGGATGGCCTAAAGTTAGATATGTCGCTAGAAGCTGGAAAACCTTAAGAAACAATTATAATCTCAATCAAATAGTGCTACAATAGTGATGATGGGCAATGCATTTGAGAGCAATTTTTGTGAGAGTGTCCTCGAGGTTGTAAGAAGCATTCGAGGAGAACTTTTTGATGAAGTAATTCGCAAGTCTTGCGAAAATTCTAAACATGAAGTTAAAGTATTATTTGGAATACTTAACAGCTGGGCTGATGCTGCAGACTTATTCAGGGAATATGAGATTGAATGATTCTAAATAACGTGCAAGGCGTCTTTTCCACATATTTTTGGAGGGGGAGCTGCTGGATAGTTTATGAGGTGCTTACTGGACATTATCTCGAGGCTTTTAGAGACTTGAGGTTTATGTTTGAAGGTTCTTTACTAGCTCTAGCATATGACTGGCTGATAAATAGTATAACTCTTGAGGAAGCTGGTTCCTATGTGGGATTAGATGTAAAAGCTGAGCTAAGAGAGCTTTGCAGAGGAGCTAAGAGAAAGGGTAAAACAATTAGGAGGAGTAGAATATGAAAAGTTGAGGGATATTGCTCGAAGAAAGGCTGAAGACTTTATGAGAGATAAAAGTGCAGAGTTGGATGAGCAGGTAATAAAAACAAATTTGTCTATGAACAAACAGTAAGCCTTACTCGATCATCCTTAGAATCTTGTACATGCCGAAACCTGCAGTCCTATTAATCCCAACCTGCATCTCCTCCCCAGCTCTAAGTAGGACATTCACGGCTCTTGCACAATCCTCTCTGAAGATGTCGGCTGGGAGGCTGAGCCTAACTTTCCCGGTAAATCCTACGAAGAACCTCTTTCTAGAACGGTTGAGGATCCTATGTGTTCTTATCTCGCTGACGCCTGAGATCGCTACCCCGCCCTCCTCCAGCCACCTGCTAAATCTGTGGGCCTTCAGGCTTAGGCCGGCATATTGATCCCATTGCCTCTTCAGGTTCCTCAGCATTAGGATGGGGTCTGGGAGCGGTAGAAACCGGTAATGTGACTTGGGCTTGCCCATGAGCCTCATGATGCTGGCCATGAGCCCCATTGTATGTAGGGGGATGTATGGGCACGGCCTCCTAAAGCATGTTGGGCTAAGGAACTCAAGCTCATACCTCGTAAATGGCTTGGAATCCCTCATAAGCTTCTCGAGATCCAACCTCACATACGAGATCTTAATAATGCGGAAACGCTTATTCAAAAGCTCGACCTCGCCCAGCTTACTAAAAGCCTTAACCAGCATATCGCTTAACTTGGTCAGGTAGGAGGCTATCTTGAAGAGGTAAAGCCCAGAATCAACTCTAATAAGGGGAGATACCGAGAATGGGGCCAAACCTCTATATCCATGAAGCCAGCTCGAGAAACCTGGATCAATAGACTTCAAGGTCTTATAAAATAAGCCCCTTAAATGAAAACCCGAGGAGAAGCTCGGCCTAAAATCTGGATTACACTCCAGCAAAACCCCCAGAGAATCGATGGGCAAGACGCCGCCTAAAGTGAACAGAACAATCTAGGTGATAAGCTTTACGACTTGATCCCCTCACAAAAGAGGCCGCAAACAATTTTAGCATTTCATAATCACTATCGCAACTAACCGGTTGCCATGATACGTTTAACAAGTTTAAAAAATCTCTTTCCCTTAAACATAGCAACTTGGATTGATACAAAATCAAAATACTCCAATAAAGCTATGTATGCTTAAATAGTCTCATATTTTCCTACTAAATCCTTATCTATCCTACAATCATCAAGAATCAATTTCCTAAAAACTGTAAGTGCGAGAAACTTTTTACTTTGGAATTCATTTGACAGGGATTAATATTGAATGCTAAATCAGAGAATTTATAATGCTAACCATCACCTCGACCACCTTAGTTCCGACATTTCCTAAGTCAGTATGAAGGTCTGGCTTGAGTATAGCCTCTTTAAAAATTTCACAAAACTGTCATCCATATTGAAAAAGAAAAAATTGAAAAAGAAAACCTTAAAATAGATTGTGCCAGAACCTAGCGAGAGACTATTTTGGCGGGCAGGATTCAACAGTAAAGGTGTGGCAAACTAGGAGGTCGGTATCTTAGAATTATGCAAGAATTCGGCAAGATTTTCATCAACCAACCTAGTTAATTGTAGAAGATTATACAAGAGGTGAGGCCTGAAAAGCTTTGAAAAGGTACAGGTTCCTTGACAAATATCCTGAACGTGAAAGAAGTTGTTGAGGGGCATGTTCTTTTAGAGTCTTTTTATACCCATCTCTCTATCATAGCCCCTAATAACATACAGTCCTAATTCTTCCCTAAACTCCATCCTATTGAAGTCCGAACGTGACGCCGGGGCCAGATACTCCTTAATCGATGTGTAGATCTCTTTACGCTCCCTATAATCTCTCGCTCTTTTAAGTTTCTCATACAAATTAAATACCTCCTCAAGGTAAATGTCGGGTACTGCTAGATAAGTTTCCTCCCTGCCCAGCATCTTGGAAAAGTCCCTTTCACTTATCTTAAAGCTAAAGAAATCAAGCATTGTGTTATCTATCATATCAAGGATCTCCTGCTCCATCCCCTCCACATCCCTCCTATACATTTCCTCATATCGCCAAAACTCATCGCTAAGATAGGCTTTTTCACCTACACGTTCTAAGCCTTCAAGCAACATTGGGAGGTTCTTATAAGCTAGGCTCATCGATATAAATCCGTAGGGCTTATCATCTTCCGGCTTGCATATAAAGACATTTGTCTTATCCGGTTCGGCACCATACCTGTTCACCCTGCCGAATCGCTGGACCAATGATGGGATTGGGGAGAGCTCCGTTATTAGCAGGTCAAAGGAAATGTCAAGAGAGACTTCAGCAACCTGTGTGGAGACAAGTATTTCAGCATTATTTATCTGATTTTCCCTCTCCCTTCTATCCTTGTAAGCAAAGTCACCATGGATGAGCATTATTTTTCTTGAACCACCAAGATCTCTCTTCAAGTCTAGATAAATCTTCTGGGCCCTACCAACGGTATTAACTATTATCAACGTCCGTTCTTTTCTCAACAGGTCCTGCTTCCTAACTATAAAATCCTCGACCATTTCATCGCTACAATAATCGATCTTGTGGCGCCTCAGACGCCCATACTCATCACTAAGGATTATTGATTTCAACTGAGGAATGGACTCTTTGATTAATTCCTCGTAGACCGGGCTGGGCGTGGCCGACATAAAGAGGCATGAAGCATTGTAATGTTCAAGTAAGTTCTTCAGAAATATTCTAAGACAAGCAATCATCTGTGGAGTGAGTAGGTGAAATTCATCAAAGACTAAGAGGGAGTCCCTAAGATTAAAACGCCTAATATGGTACCTCCCAACTTGAAGTATTGTGAGAAGTAATTGATCTATTGTCGTTAGGGTAATTTTTGGAATGAAACAACGATAAATATCGATCAGATCATCTTCGGATTCACGTCTTCTTAAAAGCTCAACATCGGTAAAGTAGAAGTACTCCCCTACGTATGATTCATTAATGATCTTGGTAAACATATCGTAAAAATCTTTGATAGCGGTAATTGTGGGTAAAATATAAAAGATCTTAACAGGCTTAATCTTGGTCATTCTGACCAAGGCTAAGGCCGTTTTCCCCCACCCCGTAGGAGCGGCCACAAGTAAATGCTTCTCTCCACACGAGGCCACCTCCACCTGTTTCTCAAACCTAGACTTATCAAACATCCCTCTCTTCTCGCAAGCTCTTTTGGATATTTCTCTGATGAGAGACGCTTCTAACCCCTCCGGCCAACGATATTGCAAAAGAACCTCATATGAGGGAAGCCCTTTGGCCGATATTATGTCAGCGAGTTTAGCAATCCCTATTGCGTCAGCGAGATCGAATCTAACATCCCTTTTCAATTTCCTGACAGTGTCATTCAAAGTATTGATGAGGACTTTGCACTTAGAGTATTTATCAAAATGTCTAGGCTTAATTTTTTCAGATTTTTCTATTATATCCCTAACCTTAAGTGGCACATAGAGCATTGAATGATGCATCATAATGGCGTAAATTAGGATTTCACGATACGGAGGGCTTATGGGAAGCTTAATGTCTTCCCTCAGGAGCCACTCAGCTCCCTCAATCGCGTGATAAGGCCTCTTTTCCAGATTTAAGGACCATTCCGACAAAAGCTTTCCAACATCGTGTAATTCGGAAAATAATAGGGCAAATCTAACTAAATCTTTGGGGTAATTATAGACATTATCCATCAATATATTGATAAACTCGCAGCATTCTTTAACATGAAGATAGTATGATTTAGCAGGATGAGTCTCCTTGGATAGATCCAAGCCTCTTTCTTGCAACTCACATAGAATGTCCATGTCTTAAAATTGATCCCAAGGGCCTTAAATACATGTGGAGGCCGTATTTTATAGCGAGGTCTACCATTATGTCCATCATCCTTCTGGTGGCATAAAGGTCTAGATTACCGTGCTCCATCAAACTTCGGCAGAGGGCATCATAATTATCCATCAAGACATCTATAGCGTTTTCAACTTCACCCGTCCTCTTCTCCCTTTCTGCCACCCTATAGGCTGCCACTATGAATTTCTTAAGCCCGTCCCTCAAGTCTTCTATCTCCTTCCTAGCCTTTTCATCAAAAATCCACCTATCAAAGAATATGTCGAGGCGGGGCAGGTATATCGTGCTCCACCTTTCCCTCCCCCGCCCCCCTCTCTCAGAGGGCATGAAGAATATGCATATTGGCGCCACCCTAAGCTCGTTTAAAATCGATTGGATAAGCGATTTGAGCTCAAGTTCTTCCTTGACCATTAATTTTTTCATTAGCCAAAGAATTAGCCCTAGGAGCGCCGCATAAGGACGAATTGCCTCATTTTCATTAATCCCCAAATCCTTTGGCTCAATCCTAAACTTGGCTCCAAATTTTTGTGATTTAGATTTCTGTGATCCAAATTTTTGTTCATGTTTTTGTTCATGCTCAGCAAGCTGCCTAAGCCCCAGCATCAGGTTCTCACTTTCACTGTAAATCCCGAGAGCATCCCCCAAAGCTATCGAATCAAATAACCTGGAGGCCAGCCGACATAATGTATCACTTGTATATCTTTCCCCGGGAAGATAGAAATTTCTACCTTCCCTCTTAGCAGCAGAGCCAGGTGCATGTATATGTCTTAACCCTTCAGCACCACATATCTCTTCGGTAATTATGTAGTCTATCAATTGACCCCTTAAATCATTTAAAAGCTCGCTCACCTCAGCGATATCCTCAACTTTTAACCCTCTTTCCAAGATTTCAATCAATCTTCTATTCAGCTTATTATAAGGTTCTGACGCCTTAACCTTTCGACTAAAAGTCCCCCAGTTAATGGCCTTTCCGACAAGAGGATGATTACAAGATCTTTTACCAAAACCTATCCTCTCCAAAAAACCTTCAATAACATTTTTCGGCCTCTTTTCGATAACATGTTCAAGCACCCTCTTGATTTCATCAGTCTCAAACCTCTTCTTAATGACATCTTCAACCCTCTTAATAATATCCTCTAATAATCCGTTATTCATGTCGTGCATATATTCCCCCCTAGATTTGCGCGACTAGGAATGGGTTTACCTCGTAGACGAATATCTTGCTTTCCCCATCATCTACTATGGTGAGTTCCCTTCTCGCAATAATCTTAGCTCCATAAACTTGCATATAATCAGCGTTAACGTTAGCTAGGAAAGTAACGGGCATCATTATGGGGTGTTTTGTTCCCTCAATCGCACTTATATCATACACTATGTTAAATGAATCTGTTTCAAGTCTTTCAAAATCTTCGCGAGGACAATAACCATAACCCTCCTTACTATTATACACCCTAGCAGGTCTTGGATCTCCCACAAATTCGACAAAATGATAATCATTTCCTCCAAAAATCTCATACTCGAAGTCAAAATCTCTCAATCTCTTCATTCCCTCCTCTAACATGGATTCATTATTTGATGCTACCGCGAATTTATATTCAGGCATATATAATTCTTCGCTTTCTTTTACTGTTAAAAGCCCCTCTATATCCTTCATCGTCCTCTCCCTATCTTTTCTATTCTTATAAGAGGCCTCATAGTATTTTCTAATTAGGGTGAGTAGCTGTGATGTTGAGCGATCGAATTTGAATATCCTTGCTAGCGTCGTGATGCGCCCATTCAAAGATCTTAGCTCGGCTCCCGCCAACATGTCTTTGCTTAACTCCACAAACTTCGCCCTGTCTAAGCCCAGTATTGCTCCAAAGGTACCAGCAACAGCTGAGGGGGGTGGGATCAGATAAGTTCTTCTAGTCATCTTTGAAATATGATCTTTGAATTGTGCCGTGAGAAAGCGGATCTTAAAGGTTAATGCTCTCAAAAAGAGGCCACCTACCTTATTAGATAATTACAGATCTCAGAAATTATCTCGTTTACAGTGGTTGAGTCTAGCGTCTTTGACTCCATCTTTTCTTCAACATCCTTCTTGGAGGGTTCATATTTTAAATACTTACCGCCCTTGTAGTCCAGTATGAAGAGCTTATCTATTAGCTGATCATATGTTTTTCTCATTCTCTCAATTAGGTCCATATCAAGCCCGCCCTCATTGGTTATATCGACGTAACCAAAGATGGGAGCAAAACGACTGGTTAATCCTATGATAGCGTAGTTAAACTCTGGAACACAAGGACTCTGTGCTCCTCTCGGGAAAGTCCATCCTTCCCATAACAGGATCTCTAAGAAGCTGGAAAGCCTTCTAATTCTCTCTTCTTTGGGGAGCTCGAGTTGGCCTCCTAACTTCCTTTTAGCATCCTCGGTTAATTCCTCATCACTGAAGCGCCCTACTCTATCGGAGATTATTACATTGAGTTTGCCAACCCAATCCGCCAACTCGATCTCAAAAGGGGCTGGAGGACCCTTCACATATTCCGGAAGGAAATCTCTTTGAAATCTGCCCGCGAACTCAACCTTAATCTCAGCATGCCTAAGGGATATGAGGTGGGAGAGCTTAATCGGGCCGCTCCTACGTATCGGAGGTTCTTGAGGTAGCAAGAAACCAAATATATCGTCGTCAACATATTCCACGGGATTGCCTATATCTCCTAACTGTTGTCTTTCACCTTTCCCCACCATTTGAAGGGGATCTATGAGGAGGCCCTTCTCATGAAGCCTTTCTCTTATGCATCTTCTTATACAGCGAGCTGATACAAATGGTCTAACCTCTTGGTTCCATGTGATTATTTTCTTTAGAGGTATCCTTGGTCCAACACCAGCATCGGCGTTCACATTCCCACTGACCTTCAGGATGAGAGATATTAGGGCCCTGTTTGGCAAGTCACCCTCACCTTCCACCTACTTCTCCACTTTCTCCCTCCTCTTCAGTCCCCCTTCTTCTCCAGGCATTCAACGCGTCAAAGAATCCCGCTAGAATTGCAGTACTATAACGATAAAACTCGTCCACACTCCATCTTCTCTCAATCTTCACCTCTTCCGGTATGCCTACATGAGGACCTACTTCTATGAGAAAATCTATTATCGCCCTTCTAAACCGCTCGGGTATCAACTCAGATCTTAAAGTGAGAAGCATACTTTCCATCTTTTTCTCAACTCGATCCTTACCATACAAGTCCTCAAGTTTCTTGATAATTTCTTGTCCAGTCGCAAAAGCCCAACCATATATAGTACTCCTCTCCCTAGACACCCATATCCCACCTCCATTTACCCTGAAGCCCACTCCCTTAAAAAATTTCCCAATATTTCCCTCCCCAAGACTTGCAGCACTTTATGCTCATGGTCAATGCCCAAAGAAAAATTGTCATGTGCGTCAGTGATCACAGATAGCATGAGGCTAATTCTTTCCAAGAAGTTTATCGAGTCTTAGAGATCTGAGTATAATTGTTTCCGATTAGGATAGTTAGAACCAAGCTCGTATCAGAGGTTATAAGAAGGTCTATCGAGGGAAGTGGAAAATACTGCTCTCTATCTCGAGAGCCTTGTAACATACGTCGCTAATAATCTCTGCGAAGTGGCAAGCTATATAAGAATCTACGCTCCCTTGAAAAAGTCTTCCAGGATGAAAGACTTGTTAAGGTGGAGAAGATCATAATTTCATGCTTTTAACGTGGTTAACACATTCTTGGCGATAGCCCTCTTTAAATCGCTCCAAGAAAGTTCGATGGAATTCAGTCAGCGGCCGGGATAAGCAAATCCTCAACTTGGAGGAGACTAAAAAGGCTAATAGACCTAGGTTTTGTGGAGAAGGTAGATGGTAAATACAAACTTACAGAACTCGGACAAAGCAGGATCATCTAAGAAAGGTAACACTAGAAGAATATAGTCGCAACACTCTAGCCCTCTTCGGCTGGTCTGGCCCATCAGCCTTGACTACAAACATCAGCCCTTTATCCGCCCCCGGCCCTTATATGCATTTACCCGCCCCGGAATTCTATGGAATTGTATGGACTATTTCCGGGAATTTTATGGAACTTCCTCCAGCAGCCCCAAGCCATCACTCACCATAGCTTATAAATCTTATCCTCAAGACCCGAAATTTTATGGAAAAATATGGTTTGTTTATGGAAATTTTATGGAAGAACTTGGCCCCATCCTAGACCTTTACGAGGCATCACGGGAGAACCTATGGAAAATTCACGGATTTTTATGGAAAATTCTATGGAAAACTTATGGAACGGCGGATCCATAAAATTCGACTTCTAGACCCTACACTATATAAGGAGAACCCCGATCAAACAGCTCTAGTTTTTGGAGCTGGGTCAAGTTTTATGGAAACCATAGAAAGGAGGGGGAGAGGCCGGGGTAGCCACCAAGTCAATGATGAATACCTTTCAAATTCTCTTTTTGAGATTCAGGGCCGATGCGATAAGGGGCTGCAGTCAGGGATCTGATACTCGACTTTCAATTCTCTTTTTGAGATTCTCCATGCTCCTGATGCTGGTATATCATGTTGTCGTCCCACCACTTTCAATTCTCTTTTTGAGATTCCGCATAGGCTATACGCCACGCCCGGCGGAACCCTCATCCAGACCTTCTTTCAATTCTCTTTTTGAGATTCACACCAGCCAAGCGAAGCGGGTGTTGCGGGATCACGGGTTCCGGGCTTTCAATTCTCTTTTTGAGATTCGGATAGGCCATTTTCCCAGCCTTGAGGTCATCCCTGATTTGCTCTTTCAATTCTCTTTTTGAGATTCATACTTGGGTTGTTAAATGTGGAGACGGTGGCGATATTGACTGGCCTTTCAATTCTCTTTTTGAGATTCCCCAGTAGACCCACGGGACGCGGTAGCGGTGGTCGTAGTATCCCTCTTTCAATTCTCTTTTTGAGATTCTTCGGCTACATTAACAAGTATTACCGGGTCTTCGAGCTATATACTTTCAATTCTCTTTTTGAGATTCACAAACCTCTCCGAGCGCGAGAGAAAGGTGATCGACCTCCTGCTCTTTCAATTCTCTTTTTGAGATTCGTGGTTGTCGCATTTGGGGCACGCCAGCGGCGTTATGTCATAAACTTTCAATTCTCTTTTTGAGATTCTGAGAGTGCATAGGAGCGTGGCCATGAGGCATCTCAACATACTCTTTCAATTCTCTTTTTGAGATTCACGACGATCCTGATTTGATAGTCTGCTGGCATTCCATTCTTTCAATTCTCTTTTTGAGATTCCGTGCTGTTTTTCGGCTCTTTAGGCCCTGATTCCGGCATTCTGTAGTAAGGGGGCTGGTGGAAGCCCTATTCCG
>Ga0080004_1201835_pt1 | contig 10629 bp, 20 predicted proteins | sample WasSprMetagenome_FD_69207 | JGI IMG/M metagenome (GOLD analysis project Ga0080004, IMG submission 69207) | Sulfidic aquatic microbial communities from Washburn Spring, Yellowstone National Park, USA - WS (SPADES assembly) (version 2) | ecosystem: Environmental > Aquatic > Thermal springs > Hot...
CGAGTGATATAGAGAATAAATAAGAAAGAACAAAGAAAAACTAAAAACATATTAATATATAATATATGTAATAATATATGTATTAATATATGTATTAATAATTATATTAGTATTAGTAATAATAATATTAGTATTATATATGAGTGAGTATTAGTAATAATAGTAGTAATAATACTATATACCATAGTAGTAATAATAGTAATAGTAGCTAATGGTCTATTAATGGAGAAGGGAGGTACGAACCGCTTATACGGCATAACCTTAACACTTTTTTGAGTTTAAGCACCTTTTCCGTTTTTCTAAGCCTACTTATACTTTCTAAGTAGGGTAAGGTTTAAATTCTGCGGTATACAAATTCTAAGTGAGGGTGTACAAAAATGAGTAAAAGGAAAACGTTACAAAAAGAGTTTAGCGCGAAGTACCCAGCTTTGGACGTTGAATATGTAGTGAAGGCAATTGCGGAGGGTAATGCGCTGAGGCAACTAAACATTAAGAGGATAATAAAACCGCATTATAATATTACAATTACTGAGGCAATAGAAGTAGCACTAGAGAATCCGCCGTTTAGTATTGGAATTAGTTATGGAATAGATATGCAAAGCTCTAGCAACAGTTTCTGGTTAGTGTATGTACACATATGGGACTATCCGGTCTGGGCATATCGGGATAAGATTGAGGAGTTGAAAAGTATTGAGGACATTGAGAATCTGATAGCATTAATCAAAAAGAGTATAGTTCGCAAAGTTGACGAGGCTTTCGGTCGTAGGGATTAGCTTTTCCACCTAACGCGTTTTTAGCTCTTTTAACCTGCTTATACCCGCTTATACCTCTTCTAAGTCCAAGACCTTTTTCGTTTTCCACTTTTACTACCTAATTTAAGTGTACTTTTACTGTTATAGAGTGGAAAAGCTTATAAGCTCTGGTACACTAGTCACTGGTGAGGGTACACAAATATGAAAATAGAAGTAAACATGTTGAGGTGTGTAAAAGATGTTAGTACACGTACATAGAAGTAAAGAGGAAAACGATAATATGTGCGTAGTGGTGTATGAATACGGTAGAGTTGTAAAGATGGTGTACAGACAACACGTGTTCATAGACTACAACACAATTCATGGTGATGTTGAGATGTTGGTTGATGCTAAGGTAGTTAGAATAACACAGAAAAGCATAGAGATATACGTATATGAGAATCCATTTGGTGAAGACTAAATGATAAGTTTTGGTGAAGACTAAATGATAAGTAAAGTAATAAAAGTCAAAAAAAGCGAAAAATTAAGCGTTAAGCAACTGCTAGAAAACTACAAATTCAAATGTGGCGAGGAAAAAGACGTTATCGTGTGCTACAAAACTCTAAATGAAATAGAGAACTATAAAGTGCTTATAGTCGCCGAATAAGTATAAGCAATTTTTTACTTGTTTTTATCTCTTTATGTGTACTTATGCTTTTGATTAGAACACGTATTTATAAGCTCTGAAACACTAGAGTAGTTGAGGTGTAAACATGTCAAAACGTAAACCGGGTTCGGAAGTAGATGAATATAAGAAAGAAAAAATAGTTAATCCGGAAGACATAATAGTTGAATATAAGACCGCGACGCGAAGAAGTTTGAAAGAGCTAATAGATAAAAATATAATCATAGAGAACATAGAGCTTAGAGCCGGTCGCAAAGGCGAGTTTATGATAGTAACTGCGATAGACCTGGACTCTGGTGAAGAATCTGAATATTACACATTTAGCAGAGTAATAATAAGTGAGTTAATGATGTTCAAATCACTGTTTGAGAGCGGAAAAAAGCTGAAGGCAAGGATATGTTACGAGAGAAATAAAGGATATCTATACCTCTGTGAACCTAGCAAGTAAGGTGTTATAAGTGGTCAGAACAAGACGCTATGATAAACTGATGACGATAAGGTTGAGTGATGAACTATATAATCAAATAGTTAATCTAGCAGTACAGACAAATAAGAAGCCAAGCGCACTTCTTAGAATCATACTAGAAAACGTGGTTAGAGGAATAACTAAAGTAAGGGAGCGTGAAGACTTCTACATTATATACCTAGACTACCCGCTGATATTTATAGAGAAAAAAGAATGATCAACATAGTGATTAACATGTCAGAGAATTCGGTACCTCCTGAAATTGAGGAAGCAATAAAGAAATTTGAAGCAAAAAAGGAGCTTGAGGTAACACGAGAAAAGACAATATACGGACTTCACCTAGAGCCTGATATGTGTGTGCGTATAATCGTAGGACGATGGATATATATCGGAAAAATCATTAGTGTTACGTATAATCTTATAGTGATTGAAGATGTGTTTGGAAAAAGACACTCAATAAGTCTGTTCAGGACTTCAGCGGTATCTGAAATTGATTGTAATGACTTGGACTATATTAAAGCACAAGTAGAACGCAGACAAAAAAGAAAAAGAGAGAAACTAGAGAGTGAGATAAAGAGTGATACAAAATGACAGTAAGAGTAACAGAGCGTAGCGTTAGAATACCGATTACTGACAGTGCAGGTGAAATGATATGCTTTTACAACGCATTTGTAAAACGTTTTTATTGTTTTCAATTTGCTTGGGTTGATAGGTTTTTCAGGATAGTAAAGTACTTAAGAAGTATATGCGTGTGTAGTACATGTACATTTGAGTCAGGCGGACGAGAGAGACACTATTCTAAGAATCTATATGTTGAATCTATGGTCTGTTATGAAATCACGGATAAGGATATTAAGGACTTTAAGACACCGGCAGAGTTCTACGCTAAGATATTAGAACTACAAAGAAAAACATCGGAAAATTGTGGCAATTGCTTTGATCTATTTGATGTTGATTATGAGATTGCCGGATATGAACTGAGAATTAAAGAGTGTTATAGCTATTGTTGTGCTTCTAGATTTGACTACGAAGAAGAAAAGAAGCCCGACGGTACCGTGGAAATAAGGAAGGTGATAGTAAAATCTAAATGCTATGATGAAACGTATTGGAGTGCCCCAACACCAATTAAGACCGACATTAAGACCGACATTAAAGAGGAAAAAGAAGAATGAACATACTACTAATAGACCTAGACTTTAACTATAATGAGTTTAAAAAACATTTTCTGAGTTTCTATTTAGAACATGTTAATCTAATACTCTCTAAGTTTAATCTAAATGCTCTATCAATAGAACATTATCCCTCAACTAACGGAAATACACATGTTAAGATATTGCTGGATAAAGACGTAGATTGTAAAACATATCTACATCTACTGCTGGCTTTAGGATGTGATCCGGGCTTAGTCAGTATAAGCAATTTTAGATTGAAAGCTTTCGGTAATCCTTTAGTAAAACAATTTTATTTCAAAGAAAGAAAAAGAGAAAAAGACCGTTAGTTTTTGTTTTTTATTCTTCTTCTATCTCACCAGCTAATTCCTCCAGTTCTTCCTTTTCCTCTTCTTCCTCTTCTTCCTTTCTCTCTAAGAACTCAGTATATAACTCTATGAATCTATATAGTCTATCTATGTCTACCTTATCACATTTTAGTATCTTCTTTTTCTTGTCTGAGTAGCATATCGTGCTGGTATCCATGTCTATAAAGAACTTCTTGGATATGTACGCACGAATCACCTAGAGTCACCTCTGTTAGACCTAGCTATGACGGCTTTAAGCTCTCTTATTTCAACAACTAACTCATTTAAGGCTTTAGTGTTCTCCTTAACTACATCTCTAAGTTCAGCTATGTTCTCAGTCAGTATCTTATAGAGCATAACAACTACGGCACCAAGCACTCCAGCGTTAATTAGTACCTGTGTGAAATCTAAGCTAGCAGACATTTTACGACACATTGACGGATATTGATACGTTACTGCCCTGGGGTATGTTTACTGCGGTTGCTTTAGTCCATATGAGCAAATCTACTGCGGTACTATCATTGAACTTTATTATCTTTATGTTTGCGGTCTGAGGCATAGCGGTCTGAGGTGCTATTATCACGTAGTTACTGTTATCGTTCTGCGTTTCAACGTATAGTATTGCATTACCTAGGTCGTCGCAATACGATACTCTAGCAATACGTAGCGATGCCGAGCTTTGATTAGCTAACCTGTAAAGTAGTCTAGTGATTAACATACTGTATGTTAAGGAAGCATCGGATAGAAGACCAGATAGATTACTTGCGATTATCGAGAAGGTGCCTTCGTAAGTAGCCACAACAACATCGCCGACATTTACGGTTATGTATGTTGTTACAGGCATGGTAGTCATAACCAATAGCGGAGAGTCGGAGCCAAGCCATAGATAGATATATCTTAACACACCAGCCGTGGTTATGTTTATTGATTTATTTACTGTTAGTTTGAGGTTGGTGGTGTCTATGGTTATGTCTGAAGAGCTTAGTGTGGCTGTACCTAGCGTTACGGTCTGGTCTGATGCTTCAATCTGATAAAGCGGAGGTATCTTAAGAACGTCTGTGTTGGCTGTTACCTCTTGCTTGAACAGTAGCAGGAAGTCAGATGTTAGTGTGTTGCCTTTCTCCTCTACGTCATACACTATTTTACCGTTGCGTATAACCTTAATCCTTATCTTTTCTTTTGCTTTTAACATTTTATACCACCATAGAATAATAAGTTATAGGGCTTAATATTCTACTACTACATAAACCTTGTATGTCTTGCCTATCGCCAAATCGCTGGGTAGCGTCAGATTAGCTAAGTAGTTGCCTGAAGAGTCGGTTGTTGTTGTTGCTGATGCTAGAACCGTGTATGTGTCAGGGTCTACAAGAGCTATCCTAGCGGTCTTATTCGGATAGTTAGGTGCTTGACCGCTGACCGTAACAGTGCTACCCGGCTGTGCTGAGGATGGGGACACGCTTACAGATATAGAGCCAACAGGTATTCCAATTATCTTAGTGCTTAACGGCAGGACGTTAAGTAGAGCATTCCACTCGCTGGAGCTTATGTTGTACGGATATTTTTTCTTAGCCCAGTTAAGCAGGTCTGTACCTGTTGCGGTTCTCGGGAACATCTTCTGCCTTGTTAAAACAGCGTAGGTCTTTCCAGCATAGAGGGCTCTGTCCATAAATGGCTTGACTTGGAGACCAACCCTCCTAACTAGTGTTGTTATACCGCCTACAGCAAACGCCTGCCTTACATCTGAAGGTATGCTAACTCCCGTATCATCCGTGTATATACCTAGTGCAACTGTGGCTAGGCACACACTTGGTGTGTCGTAGCAGTTCATCAACGCGTAGGCGTCGTAGTAAGTCCACGTAGATGGCGCAGCAGAAGTCCACTCCAATACAGAGTCAGCTGGGCTAATAGCTCTGCTGACCGACGCGTCCCTACCATCAAGAAACTCGGTCTCACCTGTAAACGGGTGTATAACAGCACCTCCCTGACCATAGCTGTACATATCGACAATAGGCTTAATCATCCTTATGGTAAAGAACTCATCTAAGTCAGCATCGTATAAAACGCCGACTAGTATCTGACCCCTCTGCTCCTTCTTGGTTGTGTGCTTATACTTTAGTGCTGACACAGATACGAACTTTGGATTACCATTCTCGTCCTCAGCCCAACCCACAATCATTGTATATGCAGTGTCGTCTTCAGCCCACGTGCCTTGGGAACAATAGGGGTCGGAATCATAGATCCCGATAAATGGCATACTTCCTTTCACTCCAGCTACGTTGATGCCTCCTCTATTACCGTAACTCCCATCAAATGCAGGTATAAAACCTCTATTATCTGGAATATCTTTAGGAGCCTTTATACCTGTATACAAGGTAAAGCCAAGACTTCCGATCCTAGATACTCCTAAGGCATACATCTCGTAGCTCCACCTCTTGCTTGACCCTAGTGGTGATTGAGCGAACACACCGTTGGTTGTGTCTATGCTTGGCTGTGTGGTTTTGTAGAACACTACATACTGGTTTTGACCGATGTCTGTGTAACCTGCACCCCTAGTACCCGTGGTGTAGACGCTCAAGCCAAACCCTGCCGGAGGATCATTGACTCTGACCGTTATGGTGCCCTTGTTGAATATCAATATCTGTAGCTCTGGGTATGAACGCTTGGTTATGTATACCCTGTTCTTTGTTGTGCCGTCTGTCAGGTCAACAGCAAGGAAGTACCCTGAGTAACCTATTACACCAGATATCAATCCGTCATATGGTGCTGTGGTTGTTGGGTTTGTCTCGTTTGTGTGATCCCACGCTTCCTGATGATTTGGAAATATTCTGTTAACTAGGTTACCGTTTCCGCTACTCCAATATAGGTACTCACTAAATCTTGTGGGTAAGCATATTATTTCGTCACATACATGTAATAGCTGAGGATTTGATGTTGTTACTGCCTGTCTCCTAACCCAGCCTCCAAATGCTCTTGTTACATACCACCTTAGCGTAGGGTCTGAGAGTTTTTCCGCTAGCTTACCTAACTCCATCTAATCACCTCTCAAATAGAGTAGTTGTTTTAGAGTTAAAAAACTGTTATGCTTATGAAACTGTGGTTGATATGTTTGCTGATACCACTATCGCTGATACCTGAGCCAGCCCTGAGGATGCTAGCGATGTTGTAACGTTCTCGGTAGCATTAAGCGATATTGTTGATGAGCCTGAGAACGTAGTTATTATTGTTACGTTATCCGATGCTATTGTTGGCGATGTAGGAACAGGTACCTGCTCACCACCTGCTTGCTGAACGGTTACGTTAATGTTTTCGGTAGCGTTAAGCGATATTGTTGATGAGCCTGAGAACGTAGTTATTATTGTTACGTTATCCGATGCTATAACTGGTGCTGTCGGTATTTGTACTAACTCACCACCTACTTGCTGAACAGTTACGTTAATGTTTTCGGTAGCGCTAAGCAATATGGTAGCGGAACCCGTTACCTTACCTAACACGGTTGCATTTACGGATTCGGTAGCGTTTAGTGAGATAATGGCTGAGCCTGAGAACGTAGTTATTATTGTTACGTTATCCGATGCTATAACTGGTGCTGTCGGTACTGTAACAGATTCAGCACGGCTTATGCTTATTGATTCAATAGCGTTAAGCGATACGGTAGCGGAACCCGATAGTCCGGATATGACTGACACGTTTACGGATTCGGTAGCGTTTAGTGATATTGTTGCCCTTCCGGTACCGCTTGGAACAGCATAGCTTACGGTTTCATATGTGTATAGGTATATCCTAGCACTACCTGTGAACGAAGGTATTGTTATTGGTGGTGGTGTTATGATTTCGGGTGATGGAGGTATTATAACTGGTGGGACATCAGTTGATACTAGAACACACTCTTTTGCTATTAGGGACGCTATTATGTAGAATGATACCGATTTAAGTATTCCTCTTAGTATTGCCTTCCCTAGTGTTGTTTTTGATTTAACTATTTCCTTGGCGAACGTAGCTACCTGAGCTATCTTTATGAAATAGCAGAAAGCAGTCTTAAGCATGTTCCTTATGCTGTCAATCGCCCATATTACCGCATATGCCAGAGGTTTAATTACATACCTTAAGAACCCGACCGCTAGGAATTTAGCAAGTACTGTAAGACCTGCTATTATGAAGTACCCTACCGCCAACAGGATGTTCTTAATGAAGAACACCGGGGTTAGAATTGCTTTAGCCAGCCATTTCAGTGCGTTATTTATGTAACACCCTAAATCACCGAAACTGCAACTAGCTTCCTTTAACGCCTCAATAGAGCTAACCTCATTCCAAGCTACCATAGGATTGAACAGTTCATATATTGGTCGATCTCCAAGACCTGTCACGCTTCTAACCCAGTTCTCGTATCCAGCTAGAGGATCCCAGCATTCAATTGTATGCGCTAATGTTTCTATGCTGTTAGCTACGTCTTCAGCACTTAACTTGACTAGTGAAAGAGAGTAGTAGCCTGCCAATGAAATGAAAAAACCTTTATCAGGATCAACAAATATTTTTGCTAAGTCCACACCATAGGGTATTATTACCTTTCCGGCTTCCGCTATGTAGTCAAATCCTTTCTGTACATACGGTATTAAGACATTAAGACCACCGCCTAGCGATGTTATTATTGATGACATGCCTACATACCTGTGCTGGGTAGTTGAGGTACTGGAACGACAAGCCTTATCTTACCGTTCTCATATTTTATGTTCACTAAAGCATCTACAGGCACAACCACGTATAGCTTTCCGTTTCTGTCCTCTAATGATGCTTGGGGTAGCTGTGCTCTAATTATTTTCTCCAGCTCTTCCTTGCTTACCTCTATCTCAACGTTTTTAGTTGTAAGTGAGATACCCGTAGCTACCCACCACTAACTTAATTGCTTAGAGAAATAAAAAACGGTTTTGAGGTTTAGTTACTACGTTATACGGCTTAGAAGAGCCTTGTTCTGAATACTCTGGTGAACATCGGTAGCGCGTACCTGTATATGGCGTATCCTACAGATACGGCGAGACCTAGACCGACCACTACCTGTGCGATTGTGCCGGCGTTCTGACTTATGGCGTCTGCTAGACCCTTTAGCAGGTTCTGGAATGCCGCCGTTACGGAGCTTATCACGTCCGACCAAGTTGGGGTAGTTGTGCTCATTTTTTTCTACACCAATACATTTATTAGCTGTTAAGGATATTTATAGATGAGGTATAAATATGGTGCTAAAGCTAGTAACAGACCCACGTGTAGAAGCCTCAATACGTAGACTTAAAGCCATGGGTTTAGAGGTTGAGGTGTATCAACCAAGCAATAACGAAGTTCTAATAAAGATAACAGGTGCTAGCATACTTAATTATTTGGTTAGAAAGATGAATAAGGCGATAACATACCCGGCAAAAGACATTTGGTACGATTTTGACAATGATGCAATGTTCATTTACATGTGGAGAGGTAAGCCTAGGAAGAACGTTATAAGTTCTCACGAGGTTGAGGTGAAAGAGGATGAACAAGGATCAGACGAATAGCGACATAACCTTGGAAGACCTTGATATGGCGTTAAGAATTATTGAGACGTTCATCAGTAGATTTGAGAAAGCTAAGAGATTAATGCGTAGGTTAGGTCGTGAAATTGGCGGTAGCTCTAGGGTTCAGGACATGATTATGGAGATGGCGATAGCTCAGACATTAGGTAAGAAGCCTGAGACGGTAGAGGAAGAAGAGACCGAGCTAAGCCCTGAGGAAATAGAGATGTTCAGGAAGAGAGCTAGGGAGCTAGCTAAGAAGGTTCAGCATGTTAAGTGATATGAGTAAAGTATTAGCTAGGCTTAGTGATGAGTTAATTAGACATTTAAATAAAAAGTAAATTAAAAAAGTTTTATGGTTTTTTGTTTTATGGTTTTTATTAGGCACTAGCTTTTTCAGCGGATGACTCCATCAGTCCGAAGTACCTAGCTATGTCCTCAAGTAAACCTCTGTCAAGACCGCCCTGCCTAGTGTCTGCGAACTTCTCTATAACTGCTTCCACTGGGTAACCCTTAGCGACCATTTTGTACATGGCGAATAACGCTGACCTGTAAAGACCTAGCTGAGCCTTAGGGATCCTCTCTCCGAAAGCCTCGATGAGTTTCCTGTAAAGTTCCCTATACACGCCGAAGCCTCCGCTGTACTCAGCACTACCTGCTATGGCGGCTTGCTCAGCATAGCCTTCTGGTAGAGAACCCTTCAGGGTTCTGAGTAGCTTACCTGTGTATCTGACTGGGGTGTTACCTCTCCAAACACGTTTTCTAGCCATACTTACACCGCTATACTATATGTTTCAGGATATTTAAACTTTAGTGCTTATAACTGCTTTGGAGTAAGGTACTACCTCTATTTTAGCTGTTTTAGCTGTTTTAGCTATCACTATCGACGGTATTTGAATGCCTTTTGTTTTAACTGTAGCAACTACTTCACCATCTATTTCTACTGTTTCTACGACCGTGTTTATTGCTCTGGTGAACATGTTTTCGCTGATGGTTATGTTTATGTTGTAGTAAGGTAGTCTTTCTGCTTTCCTAGCTTCTGTAATTTTCTCTATGACCGTAAGCTCAGCCTCTATTATTATTATCGTTTTTTTATCACCAAAATATTGCTGTAATTGGTGATTAAATACTTTCATTACTGATATTATCCAGGGTAATACCTGTGAATCTATCCTGCAAGCTAAGGCTCAGACTTTCATCAGCAACCGCAATACTGGCTCTGCTAGTACTCATAGACGAGATAATTAAGGAAGGTTACATATTTGATCCTAACGACTTGATCAATACACAAATAACACATGAGAAGATATTTATTATACTTTTCGTTATAAGTATATTGCTTGGCTTGAGGTCTAAGAAAGATGAGCGAGCTAATTAGGCTATCAATCAAAATAGGTTACGCTGTTGTCTACGCATCAATAGCATTGTTATTGATATGTCTAATGCTCAGTATCAGGGACTACATAAACGAGAAGAAGGCTAGGAAGTAGTGGGACACATACTACTACTACTATTTATTATTACTATTTTACTACTTACTACTACTATTATATTATTACTTATTACTTTATTACTACTATTATTACTAAGGATATACTATTATTATTATTACAACTATAATTAGTAATACATATATTAATATATTATATTATATGTCTTTATTTCTTATTTTTTTCTTATTTTGTTATTCATCATCACGC
>Ga0080004_1063825_pt1 | contig 10626 bp, 6 predicted proteins | sample WasSprMetagenome_FD_69207 | JGI IMG/M metagenome (GOLD analysis project Ga0080004, IMG submission 69207) | Sulfidic aquatic microbial communities from Washburn Spring, Yellowstone National Park, USA - WS (SPADES assembly) (version 2) | ecosystem: Environmental > Aquatic > Thermal springs > Hot...
CGGTGGCCCGGGCGGTCACCGGAAGGAGCCGGGCCAGGGCCGGCAGAAACAGGAGGCGGCGCTGGTGCTGGTGCCGGGTAAGGCCGCTCTTCCTCTTCTCCGCCCACCCGGAAGCCTATACGCCTGCGGGGAGCCTCCGGCAGGACGGGGGCTGCGGCCCGGGGTTCGCCGCCGCGCGGGAGGCCTCCCTCCGGCCGGTCGGGCAGCCTGGCCTTCAGCCGCTCGGCAGCCCTGCCGCCCCCGAAGGTCGCCGCACCGACCCTCACCAGAGAGGCCAGCCCGCCCAGGCCCAGCGCACCCACGAGCGCGCTGCGGGCTATACTTTCTTCTCTTATACCCGCCCAGTTAACTATCAGCGACTGCAGGGTGTTCCTTATCGCCTCGGCTACGGGAACAACGGCGTATATCATCACGGAAAACTGGAGCCACGTGCTCCCGTTCTTGACGTCGCAGATCAGCATCAGGGTGCTCAGGGCAAGGGCGTGGGCCGTCGGCATGAAGGCGTTCGTCGCCAGCTCGCCCAGCCACACGGGGGCCGCCAGCGAAGTCCGGTTGATGGCCCAGATAATCGCCATGAGAGGAGTGAAGGCGAACATTACGGTTATGACAAACTTGCGGATGATATAAATGACGTTCAGCCATAAGAACATGAAGGTAAGGAAGCTCCGGACCACGGCCGTCCCGACCACGCTGCCCGTGGATATGCCCTCACCGGTGAGGGATACCGACGCCCAGTCCTGCACGCTCCGGCCCAGGTCCGCGGCCACGGAGTTGAAGGCGCCCCCAACGGCCTCCGTGAGTATCCCGGACAGCCACATCAGAGACTCGACCAGCAGCGGGGCCAGGGCCACCACGCCCACGGAAAGGAACCACCTCTGGACCGACTCCACGGCCTCGGCCCGGGAGGCGTATCCCGTCTCAAGGAGGACCGCGGCCCGGGCCATACCCGGCTCGTGTTCCGGCTCCGCCAGGGCCAGGATGGCCACCGGCTGCTCCCGCGCCGCCGCCGCGGCCAGAAGACGAAAGGGGGCCCCTTCCCCCTCCAGCACCAGGACCTGGTCGGCCCCCCGCCAGAACAACTCCTGGCTGTCGAAGCTGTTGCCGGGGACGACCGCCGCCACCTGGTATTCGGCGTCCTCGGCTAGGACGCGGGCCGTGCCCAGGATGCCCGTCGGGTCGCGGCCCTCGGGGAGATAGACCCAGATGGCCTTCCTGCCCGCGACGGCCGACCGCCCCTCTGCCCCGGGCTGGACCAGGGCCCCCTCCGGGCAGACGGGGACGCAGGCGCCACACCCCATGCAGTTTTCGGCAACCACGGCCACGCCTTCCGCTATGTCGATCGCCCAGAAGGGGCAGGCGGCCACGCACTCGCCGCAGCCGGTGCACCTGCCCACCAGCACCTCGATGGCGGCCATCACAGCACCCGCCTTTCCCGCAACCGTCCGAGCAGCAGCTGGCACGCTTCTTCCGCCGTGGACGCCTCCAGCACTTCCCGCAGGGGACGGCGCCGCTCGGCCGAGACCAGGCCATGGGCCGTCACCACGGGCTCGGGCACGGGGACCTCCAGCACCTCGAGCGGGGCACGCATCGCCCTGGCCAGCGCCATGACCGAGGGCCGGGCCGGACGGGGGGCATCCTCGCTCACGGTGAGCAGGGCGGGGACATCCAGGCGTACGGTGACCAGGTGCGAACCGCGGTCGCATTCCGCCACCAGGCCCTCGCCCTCCCGCCGCACGCCGATCACCCCGGTGGCCAGGGGCAGGTTCAGCAGCTCAGCCAGCATGGGGCCCACCGCACCCCGGCCCTGGTCCTCCGACGCCGCCCCGCACAGGATCACCTCCGCCGGGTGCTCCCGCAGGTAAGCGGCGAGCACCCGCGCCGTGCGCCCGGGGTCGGGATCCAGCCACGGCTCCGCCGACAGGGGGTCGGCCCGGTGCAGCCGCACCGCCGCCGCTGCCCCCAGCGCCAGGGCCTGGCGGAGGGCCGCCTCGCCCTCCGGTCCCGTCCAGGAGAGCACGGTTACCTCGGCCCCCAGCCCGCGCGCCAGCGCCACCGCCGCCCCCTCGGCGGCGGCCAGCTGCCGCTCGGCCTCGGTGCCGTCGAGGGTCCCCATGGAGAACACCACCTGGGACTGCACCGGTACCGGCCGCACACAGACCACGGCCCGCATCTTCACTTCCCCGCTTTCAGCAGGTCACGGGCGATGACCATCCTCTGGATCTCGTTGGTGCCCTCGTAGATCTTGAGGATGCGGGCATCCCGGTAAGCCCGTTCCAGGGGATACTCCTTCATGTAACCGATGCCGCCGTGAATCTGCACGGCCATGTCGGCCGCCCGGTTCGCCAACTCCGAGCAGAAGGTCTTCACCATGGCCGCTTCCCGGGACACCCGCAGCCCCTGGTCGGCCTTCCAGGCGGCGTGGTAGGTCATGAGCCGCCCGGCGTGGATGCCGATGGCCATGTCCACCAGCATCCACTGGATGGCCTGGTTCTCCGCGATGGGACGGCCGAACTGCACCCGGGTGTTGGCCCACTGGATGCTCATCTCAAGGAGCTTCTGGGCCGCCCCCACCGCCCCGGCCGCCAGGCCGATGCGGCCCATGTCCAGGGCCTTCATGGCGGTGATGAACCCCATGCCCACCTCGCCCAGGACGTTCTCCACCGGCACCTCGCAGTTTTCGAAGATCAACTCGGCCGTATGTGATCCGCGCAGGCCCATCTTGCGGTCGACCTTGCCCACCCTGAACCCGGGGAAATCCTTCTCCACGATGAAGGCGGTGATACCGCCGCGGGCGCGCAGAGCCGGGTCGGTCAGGGCGTACACGATGATGATGTCGGCGATGTCGCCATTGGTGATCCAGATCTTGCTCCCGTTGAGGATGTATTTGTCCCCCCGCCGCTCTGCCCGCGTGGACAGGTTGGCCGCATCGGAGCCGGCGTTGGGTTCGGTGAGGGCAAAGCAGGCAATTTTCTCGCCCGAGCACATGGGGGGCAGGTACTTCTTCTTCTGCTCCTCGGTGCCTCCCAGGAAGATGGACATGCCCGCCAGTTCCACGTGCGGCGCCAGCACGTTGGAGAAAGCGGCATTGGTGCCCCCCAGTTCCTCGAGGAGGACGACCATCCCCAGTTCGCCCATGCCCCCGCCCCCGTACTCCTCCGGGAAGGGCAGGCCGAAAAAGCCGAGTTCGCCCATCTCCCGGATGATCTCGGGCGGAATCTCGTCCTCCTCCTCCACCTTCTCTGAGATAGGTTGCAGGCGGTCGTTGACGAAGTCCCGGACCATCTTGCGCAGGATTTCCAGCTCCTGAGGCAGGTTGAAGTCCAACCCCAGTCCCCCCTTCTCGAGTCCCCTGCTCGCCGGGTAAGTAATGCAAGAATCGTGCCACCACCGGCCGTCACCCACTCCCCGTCACATCTCTGTCGCCGTTGGCATGGGACGGACCCCGGGGCAGCCTCCCGGGACACAGACCTGTCCGGAAAACCGGACAGTGTCGCCCACCACGAACAGGGGGCGGAGGCAAGGGGGTAAAGGATCGCGGGGAAGCGTGTAGAATGATCACACTGATCGAGAAGGCGACCGGAGGGCAGCCGTGCGCGTCCGGGACATCATGTCCGCCGTCAAGGGCACCCTGCATCCATGGGATCCCCTGGAAGCGGCCCTGCGTCTCTTCGGGGATGCCAAGGCCGACGGGGTGCCCGTGGTGGACGGCCGGGGCAAGCTGGTGGGGATCCTCACCCGGTCCCACTTCTACCGGGCCCTGCTGCAGGGCAGCAGCCTGCAGGAGGCGGTGGACTTCCACATGTCTCCGGCGGTGGTGGCCATCGCGGCCGATGCCTCGGTGGACACCGTGCTCGACCAGGTGAGGAGCATCCGGGTGGGCCAGGTGGTGGTGTGCGAGCAGGACGGTCGCCCGGTGGGAATGCTCACCAAGGTGGACGTGATCCGGCTGCTCCTGCGGGAGACGGACTTTCTCACCGGCGAACTGCTTGGGGTACTGGAGGCCATGCACGCCGGGGTGGTGGCCACGGACAGGGAGGGCCGCATCACCCTGGTGAATGCTTCCGCCACCGCCCTGCTCGGCAGCACGCGCTCCCAGCTCGTGGGAAGGCCGGTGACGGAAGCCATCCCCCAGGCCCCCGTTCCCGCCGTGCTCTCCACGGGGGAGCCGATCCTGGGCCGACGGCTGGAGGTGGGGAACGGACGGAGCGTGATCGTGAACACCACCCCCATCCGCCTGGGCGAACAGGTGGTGGGGGCCATCGCCGTGATGGAAGACCTCACCGAGTACGAGGCGGTGGCCCGGGAACTGGAGACCACCCGCCGCCTGCAGGAAATCCTCGAGACGGTGCTGGAAAGCGCCTACGACGGCATTGCGGTGGTGGACGAAAAGGGCGTGCTCACCATGGTGAACCAGGCCATGGCCGACTTCCTGGGGGTGCGCCGGGAGGAGGTGCTGGGGAAGCACTGTACCGAGGTGCTGGAGGGAACCCACCTCCCCGAGGTGCTGCGCCGGGGCGTGGGGGAATACGCCCGCGTGGAGAACATCCGCGGACGCAGGTACGTGGTGTCCCGCTTCCCCATCGTCCGCGACGGGCGCGTGGTGGGAGCGGTGGAAAAAATCATGTTCCGCAACCTGGAGGAACTGCGGCGCCTGGTGCGGCGCCTCGACCTGCTTGAGGGGCAGGTGGCCTACTACAAGGGGGAGCTCGAGCGGTCGGGCGGGGCGAGGTACGGTCTGGACGACATCGTGTGCACGAGCGAGGTCATGCAGCGGCTCAAGCGGGAGGTCGAGCGCATAGCCCAGGGGAACTCCACCGTCCTCATCCTGGGGGAAAGCGGCACCGGCAAAGAGTTGCTGGCCCACGCCATCCACCGTGCCAGCCCGCGCCGCTACGGCCCCTTCGTCAAGGTGAACTGCGCCGCCGTGCCCGAGGAACTGCTGGAGTCGGAGTTCTTCGGATATGCCGAGGGGGCGTTCACCGGCGCCCGCAAGGGTGGAAAACCGGGCAAGTTCGAACTGGCCTCCGGCGGCACCATCTTCCTCGACGAGGTGGGCGACATGTCGCCCGCCCTGCAGGCCAAGATCCTCAACGTGCTGCAGGACCGCGAGATCGTGCGGGTGGGAGGCACGACGCCCGTCCCCGTGGACGTACGGGTGGTGGCCGCCTCCAACCGGGACCTGAAGGCCATGGTCCGCCAGGGCCGCTTCCGGGAAGACCTCTACTACCGCCTCAACGTGGTGTGCCTGCACGTACCCCCCCTGCGGGAACGGCGCGAAGACATCCTGCCCCTGGCCCGCCACTTCCTGGCGCGGTATGCCTCCCTGGCCGGCATCCCGGTACCCGAAATCTCCCCGCGGGCGGCCGAGGCCATGCTGCGCTACGACTGGCCGGGCAACGTGCGGGAGCTGGAAAACGCCATCGAGCGCGCCGTCAACCTGGAACTGGGGGACACCCTGGAGGTCTGGCACCTCCCCGAAGCCGTGGCGGGCGAGTCCGGACACGGTGACCGCGACGGGTTAGGGGGCGAGGGCGAACGCGCTGACCGCGCGACGGGCACGGGGCGCGCCCTTCCTCCCGAACCCATCCGCGAGCTGGTCAGGGAAGCCGAGTCCCGGGCCATCAGCCGCGCGCTGGAACGCACGGGGGGAAACAAGACCAGAGCGGCCCGGCTGCTGGGGATGAGCCGCTCCCAGCTGTACGAGAAGATCAAGCGCTACGGCCTCACTTGAAAGCGGAACAGGGTGGCGAGCCCAAAAGAAAACCCCCTTGCGGGGGTACCTGCGGAGAGCCCACCTGTGCCGGCCTTACCTGGCCGGTTCAGGCAGCCTGGCCTACCGGTTGCACTTCCACGTCGTAGTCCCTGCCGGCCACCCGAAGGTGAAGGTGCAATGAACGCGAGCGGGCAGGGTCCCTCCCCGAAGAGACAGCGTCCGCTCCGTGGTCCCCTGCTGCAGCGGTGAGTGCGTCGGGTTCTGTGTCGCCTGGTTCCGACGGAGTGCTTGCCGCTGGTTCGTCCCCTGGGGCTGTCCGGGCTGCCTGTGCTGCTCCAGTTGCTGCCCCGACGGCTCCGATTCGATTGAGATTTCCTTGCCGGGAGGCCAGGTCCACCAATTTGGAAACGGCGAACAGCATGGTCATGGCCGCGAACAATCCCGCTGCGGTTACTGCGACTCCCGGTACAACGTGGACGGTGCCCATCTACGTGCCTCCCTGACCGACCTGCCCCGACCGAGCCTGGTTACCCTGCCCGCTCGCGAAACCGTTTTTCGCCTGCCTGCCCAACAAACGCAAGATCTGCCTGCCCGAGTGCTCGAGGTGCTGGCGCATCAGGGCCTCTGCGGCCGCCCCGTCCCCCCGTTCCAGGGCCTCCAGGATATGCCGGTGCTCCTCAAGCACTTCCGCCGGGCTGCCCTCGGCCTGGAGGCTGAGTCGGCGGAACCGGGCGATGTGGTGGTCGAGCACCTGCATGAGGGAGGCAAGGCGAGCGTTACCGGCAACTTCCAGAATGGTATTGTGGAAGACGCTGCTCGTCTCGACCAGGCGATCCAGGTCCCCCCGCCGCCGCGCCTCCTCTCCTTCGCGGATGGACGCCGCCATGCGCTCCCGGTGCTCCGGGCGCAACCTCCCCGCAGCCACCCGCGCGGCCAGCCCTTCCAGCACGCTGCGGACCGCGTACACCTCGGCCACGTCCCGCAGGTCAACCTCCGCCACCACCATCCCGCCCCGGGGATGCCGCCGGGCCAGGCCCTCGTGCTCCAGCCTGCGCAGGGCCTCCCGCACGGGATTGCGGCTGATACCCATCTCCTGGGCCAGCTTAGCCTCCACCAGCCGTTCGCCGGGAGCCAGCTGGCCGGAAATGATGGCCTCCCGCAGTACCTGGTAGGCGCGGTCGCGCAGGGGTATCGACTCGGGGATCTCCAGCCGCAGAGTAGCCAACCGCCTGCACCTCTCCGTACACCGCTACCGCCGTCACGGGCCTGGCAGTATACGGTATACCGTCTACCTCCAGCTTAGCAGGCACAGCACCGGCCGTCAAAACCGACAGAACCCGATTGCGGGGCGCCGCGAAGCTTAAGAGCGGGTGCAATCGCCGCGCTGCCCGCACGCTCCCGCTTGCTTTGCAGATCGCCCAATTTCACACGCTCGCGACCCAGGGCCGCCCCACCCCGCGCGTGGCGGCCCCCCTACCCTTTCAGGCGGACCACGGTGGCCCCCTCGCCGCCCTCGGAAGCATCGGCGAGGCGGAAGGACTCCACCTCGGGGTGAGTGCTCAGGAATTCCGCCACGGCCCGACGGAGGGTCCCGGTCCCCTTGCCGTGGACGATACGCACGGTCTTCTGGCCCGCCAGGATAGCGTCGTCCAGGTACTTGCCCAGGGCCTCCAGAGCCTCGTCCACCGTCATCCCCCGCACGTGAAGCTCGGGGGACACCTCGCGGGCCTTGCGCACGGGCAGGTCGCCCGCCGGGCGGTCCCCCGTCTCCGCCGGCACCACCCCCGACACGGGCACCCGCACGCGCATGATGCCCACCTGCACCTCCACCCGACCCTCGGCGTCGGGGGGCGAGATCAGGTAGCCCTCCCGGCCTGACTCCACGATGCGCACCCGGCTCCCGGCCAGGAGGGGACCGGCCGGTGCCGCCGCCGGCCGCGGCTGCGGGCTTTCGCCGGGGGAGGGAGCGGCGGCCAGGGACTCCGTACGTTCGCGCAGAAGGCGCAGGGTGCGGCGGGCCTCCTCCAGGGCAGCCTCCCGGCGCCGGCGGTCTTCCTCCCGGGCGGCCTCCCGCAGGGCCCGCCTCACCTGCTCCACTTCCCGGCGCAACTCCTCCACCATCTCCTGGGAACGCGCCCGTGCCCGGGACAGGATGGCCTCCTGGCTTTGCCGCAAGGAAGCGACCAGTTCCTGCGCTTCCTGGCGGGCCCTTTCCGCTTCCTGGCGCGCCCGGCGGGCGGCCTCCAGTTCCTGCGCTGCCCGGGCGCGGTCCTCAGCCAGCCCCGCCAGCAAGGCCTCGGCCCGCTGCTCGTCGGGAGAAAGGAGGGAACGGGCGCGGTCCACTATTTCCGACGGCAACCCCAGCCGGGCGGCGATAGCGAAGGCGTTGGAGAACCCCGGGGTGCCCAGCCGCAGCCGGTAGGTGGGTTCCAGGGTCACGGGGTCGAACTCCACCGCCGCGCTCTCGACGCGGGGGCGGGCATAGGCGAAGGCCTTGAGTTCACCCGAATGGGTGGTGACCACCGTGCGGCAGCCCGCCCGTTGCAGGTACTCGAGGACGGCCATGCCCAGCGCAGCCCCCTGGGCCGGGTCGGTGCCCGCCCCAAGTTCGTCGAGCAAGACCAGGGTCCCGGGGCCCGCGTCGCGGATGGTCGCCACGATGTTGCGCATGTGGGAGGAAAAGGTGCTCAGGTTCTGCTCGATGGACTGCTCGTCCCCGATGTCGGCGTGCACCCGCCGGAACACGGCCACCTCGCTGCCCGCCTGACAGGGAATGTACATCCCGGCCTGAGCCATGAGGGTCAGGAGCCCCACGGTCTTGAGGGCCACCGTCTTACCCCCCGTGTTGGGCCCGGAGATGACCAGGGTGTCGAATTCCCCACCCAGCCGGATGTCGATGGGGACCGCCCCCCGGCCGAGCAGGGGGTGGCGGGCTCCCTTCAAGTCCAGCCGGCCCTCCCCGTTGAGGGACGGGCGGGACGCGCCCAGCGAGGCGGCGAAACGCGCCCTGGCCAGGGCCAGGTCCAGGTGAGCCAGGGCGTCGAGGGCCCCGAGAATGTCCGGGGCGTGGGCCCCCACGCGCCCGGACAGTTCCGCCAGGATGCGGGCCACCTCTTCGCGCTCTTCCGCTGCCAGCCGGCGCAGTTCGTTGTTCAGGTCCACCGTGGCCATGGGCTCGATGAACAGGGTGGCTCCGCTGGAAGACTGGTCGTGGATGATGCCCGGCACCTGCGCGCGCGCCTCGACCTTCACCGGGAGCACGTAACGCCCGTCCCGCACCGTGATGATGGGCTCCTGCAGGTAACGCAGGAACTGGGGGGACCGGATATACGACTCCATCTGATCGCGCAGCCGGCTCTGCAGGAGACGCATGCTGCGACGGATGCGGTGCAGGCGGGGGCTGGCCTCGTCGGCCACCTCCCCCTGGGGGGTAATGGACGTGGTGATGCGGTTTTCCAGTTCGGGCAGGCTGACCAGGACCGCCGCCCACCGCGCAAGCCGGGGTGCGCGCTCCCGGTTTTCCTCCAGGAACCTCTTCACCCGGCGGCAGGCGGACAGGGTGGACGCCACGTCAAGCAATTCCACGGGTTCAAGGACGGCTCCCACCCGGGCCCGGGCCACCTGGCGGCGAACGTCCCGCACCCCGCCCAGGGACAGTCCCGCCTCGTCGAGGGCAACGGCCTCCGCGGTCTCCGCCAGCCTCTCCTCCACTTCCCGCAGGTCGCCGGAGGGCAACAAAGACAGCGCCAGCTCCCTTCCCCCCTCCCAGGAGGTGTGCTCGGCGAGCTGGCCCAGGATGCGGTCGAACTCAAGCACTCGCAACGTATGCTGCTCTGCTACCGGCTTCTCCTCTCCCAAGCCAGAAGGGCCTCCTTCAGTTCGCGCCCGCCCCCGTAGCCTCCCAGGCCGCGGTGCGCCACCACGCGGTGGCACGGCAAAAGGAGCGGCCACGGGTTCGCTGCGCAGGCCCGCCCCACGGCGCGGGCCGCCCGCGGGTTCCCCAGCCGGGCGGCCACCTGGCCGTACGTGAGCGTCTCTCCGGGGGGGATCTCCGGGAGCAGGCGCAGGACCCGGGCCGTGAATCCAGAAACTCGCTCCCAGGCCAGGTCCTCCACCGGCACAGGGGGCGTGCGGGAGGCATCCCGGCAGTAGGCCTTCAGCCATGCCTCCGCCCGGTCGAGGAAGGCCTCCGCCCTGCCCCCCACAGGGGACCCTCCCCGCACCGCATCCCCACCGCCCGCCGCGGCCGTGCAGGCAAGTTCCCCCCGCACCCCGCCGCCCGAGGGCGGGGGAAGGGCAACCCGCTCCAGCCCGCGGCCGGAGGCCGCCAGCACCACGTTCCCCCAGGGCGTGCTCACCACGCGGATTGACAGTTCCCTCACGGCTTGCGCTCTTCCTCTTCTCTGGCCTGCTCGTGCTCAGTTTTCAAGAGCAGGCGGTGTATCTCCTGCCGGGTGCGCTCCAGGTTCTGCTGCAGTACCTGGTCCAGCCGCTGCAACGTGAGCAACTGCGCGTCCCTCGGGGTGACCGGCTGTGCGTCTTTCTGTTTGAGCACGCTGATCTGACCGGTGGGCTCCAGGTAGGCCTCCTTCACGTCCGCCAGGTTTTCCACTTCCTTTTCGCGCAGGGCGATGGCGAGGTCCTCCAGGGTCACCCGTTCCCGGGCCAGCCCCTGCATCTGAGGCTGGCCGTCCTTGACCAGCAGGGTGGAGGTACCCTGGGTGATCTGCTCCAGGGTCCGGGACTTGGTATTGGCCCAGGTCAGCAACAACTGCAACAGTCCCAGGACCACCACGGGCACCAGCCCGTGGTAGAGGGCGCGCTCCTCGGTAACCGGGACCGCCACCATTTCCCCTATCATGATTATGACCGCCAGGTCAAATGGCGCCACCTTTCCCACGGATCGCTTGCCC
>Ga0080004_1134089_pt1 | contig 10625 bp, 22 predicted proteins | sample WasSprMetagenome_FD_69207 | JGI IMG/M metagenome (GOLD analysis project Ga0080004, IMG submission 69207) | Sulfidic aquatic microbial communities from Washburn Spring, Yellowstone National Park, USA - WS (SPADES assembly) (version 2) | ecosystem: Environmental > Aquatic > Thermal springs > Hot...
TCCACATCACATAACCTTGCAACCGCAAAAGTAAAAATCGATTTTAACGTAACCGCAAAAGTAATATTTAACGGGGATATTGGGATACAAGGAAAAGCTTCCATCGTTAGCGGGGGAAGTGTTGGGGGATTTGGGTTTTATGTGGGTTCAATAGACATTGACCACGATTATAGTGTAATGGGGGGAAGCGATTTTTTTCGAATCATTAGATGATACCCTTGTTTACGAGTATGAAGTGAAACCATATAACATTTACCCATTAGATGTGGTTTTATGGTATAATGCGAGTGTAGGGGGGAAAGCTGAATCCGAGTTATCAATAGATTTAGAGCAAACTAACACGGTTGGAAGTAAAATCGAAGCTGATTTATCCCTTGACTTAGATTATGAATATGTATTAACACCACCATCCTAAACCGCATAAAACATAAATATATATCTATTTTTATCATAGTATTATTTGGGTATAAATTATGTCTAAGATTGGATTATATTATGAGGTCATTTTAAAGGATAGGAATGGGAAGGTTGTTAAGCGGTTTAAACGTAAAAGTGAAAGTTGGTTAAGAGCATTCATAACCCTTCTTAGAGGTTTGTATCTTCAGCGGTATGGTGCGGGTGTTGTAACGGTAAATATTGTATCGGAAGATGGGGTAACGGGTGCATTTCCATGTAACTATTCCCCAACAACAATATCATGGGTTTACCCATGTTGTAATGGAGATGTTGGTGATGTAAGTCAAGGTATAGTTGTGGGAAGTAGTGATGTCGCTAATGATATTAACACTTATGCATTGGGTTCAAAGATAAGTCATGGGACGGAAAGCGGTCAATTAGTCTATAATGCTATGACTTTTGAGGATGTAGTTAATCCATCTGGAACCATACTACAATTCCGTATGACAAGGGTTTTCACGAATAACTCGGGGGCTGATGTAACCGTTAAAGAGATGGGTTTACTCGCAAGAATCTTAAGCTCAAATGTTGGAGCAAAAAGCTTATTACTCGCTCGTGATGTCTTATCAACACCTATAACTATACCCGATGGTTATTCATTGACATTGAGATACATCGTTAAAATCACGGTCGCATAAAGGGGATGACTATGGAAGACTATGGAATCATAGCGACCATCATCGCTTTACTTATCACACAACTTTTTTATGTAAACCGAGTTATTGGACGGTTGGAAGCAAAAATGAGATATTGCATAAAAGAGATTAGACGGTTAAACAAGCAGTTAGAAACACTTATAAACGACCGTTACGTAAAAATACATGATGATGGGAATCATTGATTTATTCAGTTTAAGTATAGGGGGAATAATTGGGGTAATTGCGACCGTTACGGGATTCTATATCAAATACCGCAATTACCTAAACAAGTTTATAGGGGATTTATCAACCGCTATAAAGGATGGTCGCATAGATTTCAAAGAATTCTTGTTTATGGTATTAGACGCATATTCATGGAAAACGGGTAAAAGATTCATAGACGTATGCAATGAGGTAAAACAATGGATGGATGAATGGGTAAAAGAATAAAACCCTCAGCATTTATATACATCCGAAACTATAATAAATGTAGGTGATATTATGAGTATTGCGGGTATCTCAAAAAGTAGATTGGAAGATATTGCTCGGGATATTGCTAATATCATTAGGGAATTAATGCGATGTTATGGTTATGCGGAAGAGGGTAGGCTTGATACCATACTTGTAAGATTTCCCTTAGAGGTTAAGCGACCATTGGAAGCTTTAGAGCGGGAAGTAGGTGTAAGATTAGATAAGTGTTGGGAAGCTTATGATACGGTTCTCAAATGGTGTAGAGAGCGAGGTTATGAACCAACTAAATTCGCATTATTAGACTTTGCGACCGTCCTATGTGTTGAACCCTATGAAAAACTAAAATAAGAGGAAAACCAATAATAATTATAGGTGTTAAGCATGTCATTACCCCCATTCATGAAAACCCGAGAGGAAGCAATCGCTTATGATATTGCTGAGGTAATAGCGGATGTGATTACCGCAATTGGGTTATTGCATGATGGTAAACTTGATACAATTCCAATACATCTAAGAACCTACATTAAACCACGATTGGAATCAATTGAAAGACTTGTAGGGGGAAGGTTAGATGATAGTAGGAAAGCGTATGATGATGTCATATATGCATGTGGTAAAGGGGCTTATGAATTGGTAAAAGTGTATCTAACAATATTAGCGAAACGGGTATGCATTGAACCCTATCAGGTATTAGCGGGTTCTAAATAAACCCCATCTTTTTTTCTTTGACCAAAAAAATAAGGGGATTTATGGGTATTTCACTCAGCTTTTTCCCATTTACATCCATAGCTTTTCTTTAGGTATGAACCCATTGGTGTTTCGCAATATGGGAATAGCTTAGCAATTTTTTGACTTGTCTTCATTTCATATCCACCCATTTGCCATATTTAGCGGGGGTTATATAAAAGCATTGAACACTTCCCAATCGCTCTTTTGCTTTGTTGATAAAAAACATTATTGCGTCTTCCATTGTTTCCGTTTCAATCGTCCATAGATAGAAACCGATGTTATGGTATTGCTTGTAGAATATCATGAAAAGCATGGTTTCCCCCAAAATTTTAGAGGTCAATAGATATTTAAATCCTTTAAAAAATAAAACATGGTTTACCATCAAAAACCCATGGTTACCATAAATTCATGTTGAATTGGTTTGAAAAAGTAAAAACTGATAAAAGTCCACTTTAATCAATAGTTAGTTTAATTGATATTATACTAACCATTATTAGCGAGAGCTAAAGGAAACCCGTTAAAACATCCATAAGTAGGTCTATCAGCAAAATCATGCTAAACAATAACACCAAAAAGATTGGAATCATGTTTATTTGACTGATATCAATTTGACTCATTTAGAACCCCCAATAAAAAGTATAAAAAAAGGATGCATTTATGTTTATTTCGTTTTATATCCTACACGCTTAAGCAATTCCTTAAACTCGCTAACCGTCCTAACAATCTTTGCGTCCTCAAAGCATTGATTGAAATACTCTTTAGGTAAATGTATTTCAACTTGCTCATTACTCTCAGCCCTAGCTAATGCTTGTATCTCCCCAACAATAACAAAACCCGTTCTATTCAACAAACGGATTAGTTTAGCATTGTAGGAAGACCTATCCAACACCAACGTTAATGACATTTCCGCTTGACATAAAGCTGGTTCATATTTTAAGCATATCTCTATTTTCTCAGCTTCCCCCCGCTCATTCGTCCACGTCTTCCTTGTCAATGACTCAGCCCCACGAATACTTAATGTCTCTAATTTCTCCATTTAATCCCCCCATATTAAGGTGGATAAAGGTATATAAATCCTCAAACCAATTATAGTATTGATAAAAAATGGTAACTCAAAGTCTATTTACAAGTTATGAGCTTGTATTACCGCATTTTTGGAGTAAAAACGTGGTCTATCGTGATATAGTTTTCAAAACGAAACCATCAAGCGTAACTCTTAGGTATATTATTCAATCGGTTGGAAGATACCATTTCGGGGTTAGACGGGAAGAAACAAATGCATTCTTAGGATTTAGCATAGTGGTAAATGGATATGATGCAAAAGTATTATATCCCGTTAGACCATCCGATTGGGAAACTATTGACATATCAAGCTTAATTGTGGAAGGCTCAAACCGTATATCATGCGTGATATGGAGAAGCGTGATTGATTGGGTTGATGACTGGTTTGTTGATTTCAGCATAGACATGATTAGCGATGTAGAGGGAAGCCTACAACCATTACCATCCCCAACACCATCGGGAAGCGTATTTGATTTCTTTAACAATATAATCGCTCAATTCCTACAGTTAATGGGAATATTCTTTATACTCTACATATTCATACAATTGCTTCCAACACTAATTGACTTTATTAAAGTGATAACTGAGGAAAAACGAGCAAAAAGGAAAAAAGAGGAAGCTGAGGAATAAAGTGATATAGGGATAACCCAATGAAAAGAGTGAACATAATAATACCCCAAAACAGATTTAGCAGTTTCGCATACGTGGGAAGGATTTTATACCAGCTCATACTATCATTGATGGATAACGATACACCAATAAGCAATGTAACCGTAACCCAAACATACATTAATGGCGCATTAAACATTTTAATAGACGACGCATATCTAACCGTAAACATACCAAAAGTAAGCGATATAGCATTTATAGATACCGCTTTAGTAATCAATACACATAGGGTAACAAAGCAATGCATAATATACACATGCTCGGAAAGAGATAAACAACAATTAGAGCGAATAGGTCTAAAAGTAAGTGGGGTTTATCCGAGACCATTTAACCCATTAGCATATTCCCTTAGGAATATTCCCATACCTAAAGAGTTTGATGTATTCATATGTGGATGGTATCGTGAACCCGATAGAAAGAATTTTTTTGAGACAAAAACAATAATAGACCAATTAAACCTTAAATGCATAAGCATAACCAATTACCCGCTTCCAAACCGCTATGATTTCGCTAAGGTTGATGACTACACCAAATACATGCTAATGAAAAAGAGCAAATACATCCTACAACTTAGTGGTGTGGAAGGTTTCGGGTTACCCCCATTTGAAGGTATGAGCGTGGGTATTCCAACCATCTACTTAGATACCCCCGCAATAAACGAGTTTGCGGTTGGATTCAAAATCCCCATAGAGAGATGGATAGAGAGACCATTACCATTATTGGGATTCAATTCAACATGTAGATACGCTAAACCCAACATGCGGGAAGCAATAGAAATAATCAAATATGCAATGGGGGTAAGCAAAGAGGAATACTTAGACCTATCAGCTAAAGCAATTGAACGAGCTGACCAAATGCAAAAGCGGGTTATCGAGCTTATACGTAATATAATATTATAATGTATATAGATACCAATTTCTAAGGGTTTAAATACCTTTTGACATAATATAAATGGGGGGATAACAAAATGAAAAAGAGAACGAAAGAAAGAACAAGCTATATCAAAAAGATACCCTACACACCTAAAAATGCAAAAAGGTATAACTTACCTGAAAACTTCCCATGCTTTGAACCACAATGCAATAATAAACCCGCATACATCATAATAGAAAGTGATGGTCTATTTAGCATTATATACGGGGTTTGTAAAGAGCATAGCAAAAACATGAAACCCATATTTGCATAAACATACCCTCTTTTTTCCTATAGGATTTAAATACCCTTTTTTACCCTTAGATTTTGGGGTTTTAAATGAGTGAACAAGCTTTGAGTGAAATAAAAGAGAGGCTCGCAAAGTTAGAGAAACATGTGGAAGCAATTGATAATCAAGACCTCAGAAAAATCAATAAAGAGATATGCGACATCTTAGACCACATCCAACAAGTATATGAGAGTCTAATAAGACATTGGAAAAAGATAGAAGCGATTGAGAGATATGTTAAACAATTAAAGCAAAACGTTATAGACCTACATAAAGACGAGCTGAGCGTGGAAGACATATTAAACATGTTTCCAGATGACTCCATGTTAGAACCAGAGAGCTAAACCCCTAAATTTATATACAATTTTTCCCCTATTTATATTGGGGATAAAAACATGGAGATAGAGGTTGATGATTGGGGAAAAATGACTGGGATTTTCCGAGTATGCAGAAGGTGTAAATATAGAAAAGGTTTGGATTGCATGTATGAATGGGAATGTGAAGCGGTTAGAGAGAGATGTGAATATTACCCGCTTCCCGAATAAACCTAACCTTTTTTCCCATTTTTTATTATATACTTTATATAATGTATTAGGATCCCTTTTTTGGATCTCCATCAAGTGATGATCCTAAACTTCCCCTTAGGGTTTCAGCTTTAAGGGGGGATACCCTATCATCAACTTGATCATCACGAATAGCTATTTTTGATTAGAGAATCTAGGTTCTAACATGCAAAAAGATGGGGGGATGGAATATAGTAAGAGTTTCATTTTTTTAGATTCCCCCTATGGTTAGCATCGTTTCCAATGGAAAAACCTTTATTTCCATTGGAATGTTTCTATTAGATAGTAATGAACGCATATCGCTTAGCTATATATCTATTTTTTACGCATAATACTTAATTAATTAATTAGCAATTGTCTATCTAATTATATATATTATACGGGGAAAAGAGGGGGATATATACCCGCTAAAACTATTTCACTAATAACTAATAGGGATAACGCTTATATATTCCAAATACATATCTATTTATGATGACCACACAAGAAACTTCTAAGCCTAAAATGGAGTGGTGAATGATGGGGATAGGTGTGGATGTTAAGCCCGTTAGGAAGACTCCAAAATTTCAGCAAGTGATTTGGCTTGATGGGGAAACATATAAGTGGATCATTGAGCTAGCGACTGAAAAGGGTTTAGCTCCAAACATAGTTATAAGCCAGCTTGTTAGGGGAATATATGAAGCTCAAAGAAACGGTAAAACCACGCCTATCATGACCTTAGAGAAACCTTATGGGGGATATAAATGTCCATTTTGTAGTGCTATTTTTAGCGGTTCAAGTGATCTATTGGAGCATTTAGCTAGAAACCACAATAAAGATCTCAAAAAACTTGTAGGTGATTGATAACTATGGTAAGCGATCTAATATTGAAGGGGGGAAGATACGATCAAAAGATGATTATAGAGCGGTATCCATGCATATGCCGTTTATGGATAAATTTGGTTTCAAATGAATGCTATTGTAGTCTAATTGATAGATGGGTTACTCTTAGATGGTGTATGGATTGCGGAAAGAGATATGCTAAAGGGGGGATGTAAATGGTTGAAATAGCTAAACGTAAGATGGTGTTGGATGAAGCTTTTTCAATGTACGAATGCTTTCAAGTTTCATTGAATAGTTGGGGGCATATAACGTTACGATGGTTTAACCGTGAAAAAGTTACTCAAGACCAGACAAAACAAGTAGATAAAGAATTACATGTAAAGCGAGAAACCGATGATTTAATAATAGTGCTAAGTGAAAATGAAACTAATGAGCTTTTACGCTTTTTAAGAAAATTGTTGGTGAAGGATATATGAGTCAAAAGAGTAAGCGTATGTATATGCATTTAAGCGGTAACCAAAGGGTCATGGATGAATACTTAAAGATGGCTGAAAACGATAAAAAGCAAAGGTTAGAGCAGATAAGGAAGGAAATAAGGGAATTAATTGGTGCTGAGGATACACCTAAAACCTAACCATTTTTTTACCTTACCTTTTTTCATAGTTTCATAACATTAAACCAGTCTATACAACTATTCTTAAGCACCATGAAGTTTAAATGAATTTTATGGTTGGTTGGATAGTAACAAATTTAAGTTTACTCTTAATATCTATATTTGATGAAATATGAGTAACATACGATCAATGCTTAAAAACATGAATAAAATGCTGACCAACATGCTATTACCATACAAGCCATTGATGGATAAGATCGGTATGACAATAAACGAATGGGAAGAACATGATGACAAAAGCCTAAGCGTAATAATTGGGCTTAAAATAAGTTTCCTAAATGAGGAAGCATACCGCAAATTCATTGGGGGGAAGTAGATGAGTGATGATGTGGTTGATGATGCTGAAACCGTAAAGAACGTCGGAAGATCATTAGCGTGGATTAAAAAGCGTAATCCCGAATTATATAGGGCTTTAATTCAAAGAGCTAAAGAGGAAGGTGTAAAAGCTAGCGACATACTAATTGAAGCTTTAAAGTTCGCATATATTGATCGTGAACGAATATTTGAAACCATGACCGCCAGAGACTTCCTAGTTATAATTGAGAAATGGAATGAACTACAAGCGACCATGTTAAGGTATATGCTTGATTTGGTAAGAGTGTTCTGGGTTGAAGGATTCACTAAGTATAATGAGATAATATCAGCTATAAGTGAAACAATTAAGGAAGAGGAAGAGGAAAAGAAGAAGGGGAAGAAGGAGAAAAAGCTTGATCCCGAAACACTTATGAGTATGATGATGAGCATACCGCAAATGGTGTTTCAGCTTATGACTACTTTACCACAAGCACTTAGCGGTATGGCTCAAATGCAAACATTACAACAACCACAACAAGCACCACAACAACAAGCTGAAATCAAAACGCAAACATAAACAATATATATTTTTATTGTGTTAGATTATATTTGGTGAACCATGAGTTTAGCTAAACTATCCAAAAAGCTTAGGAGGAAAAAGAAACTAGGAAGAATTGCTATTAGCGGTGTAGAGCAAACCGCTAGGGATGTTGTTGGTGCATGGAAATTAAAGCGTGATACTGAAAAGGATAAGTGGGCTAGCGAGTATAAGAAGGGGATAGAGGAAGCTAATGTCAATCTTATGGAAGCCAACCTTAGCGAGTGGTATCGTATATTAAGTACTGAGGTAGCACCACGCTTAAGGGAAGTTGTTCCAAAGGTTTACGCTGAGGTAGTTGGAAAGTATAGACAAAGGAAAAAGGTTGAAGTTCCCGCTTTAGCTAAAGCATAAAGCTAACTGAAAAACATCAATAAACTTTATTTCCCTTTTTTTTGTTAGGTTATATTAGTGGTGATTTAGATATGTCTACACCGCCAACTGTTGATATAAATGCAGTAATAAGCCAGATAACACCATTGATAACTACATTCCTAAGCTTGTTTGTCGCCATCTGGTTCCTTAAGACTTTGATCGGGTTTTTCAAGGAATTAGCATAAAAGCAGCATAAAAGCTTAGCGACTGATTAAAACCAAAAAACTTATTTTTATTTTTTCTAACATATTATTTGGTGATGTAATTGGCTTATATTGAAAAGGATATGAATTTTACCGCTGGTTGGTATAACATGACTGGAATAAAGTCTAAAGCTTCCATAATATATTATCCCCCACAAGGTGTTACAATTGATCATTTTAGGGTAACACTGTATGATACCCCATTTCTATATTATGCTGCGGCAGAAGTTTGTATGGATAGAATTGTAGGTAAGTTTAGACAATATGATGTAAATAATTCATTGCTAAGGGAAGATAGTTTTAATATTCCTCGAGGTTCAAGTGCAACTTTTCCCGCTCAAAGTGGAGTTGATCATGTAGAGCTATATATTGAGTCATGGGATCATATAATGACTTTTTGGGGAACTCAAACACCAATCGATGAGGTTCTTAGTGGAACGGGAAAGGAAATTATTAGAATAGCTACTGAGGATGGTGCAAATGCTGAAACAAGTAGTTTACGTTTAAAGAGCTATAGAGTTATAACATATAGTAAAACATATGAGGAAGTTCAAGTAACTGGTGAACAACCAACACGTATATTTAATGTTAGCACATCAAAAATCAGCCCATACTTATCCGAATGGGCTGTTGAAATTGTTAGCGTAAGTGGATCTGCAGATCCCAATGTTGATAAAGTGTTTCTACAACTTTTAGATGTTAGTGATAATATTTTAGCTAGCGTTGATGTTGGTGTTTCAGTAGGTAATATTGGTTATGTAACTCATAACACTAATACCGCAAAGGTAAGAGTGTATCTAAGCACCACGAAAAGATTGATCGTTGTATGCAAGGTATATCAATGTGTAAGTATAGGTTATAACGTGTAAAAAGGGGATTTCTAAATGTCTGCAATATTAAGTGGAAGCTTAGGGCTAGCCATTGATAGAGAAAGATTTGGTTCAACAATTCAGGAATTAAGTGGAAGCTTAGGGCTAGCCATTGATAGAGAAAGATTTGGTTCAACAATTCAGGAATTAAGTGGAAGCTTAGGGCTAGCTTTAGATAGGGAAGCATTAATATCCACGTTTGCTAAGTTAAGTGGAAATCTAGGTTTAGTATTGGATAATGAAACGTTTACTACATTTTTTGGTGAATTAAGTGGAAGCTTAGGGCTAGCCATTGATGTGGAAACATTGGAAAAAAAGATCCCAATAGAAGTATCGGTTAATTATCTATCGTTAGCGGTTACGTTTATAATGTTCATAATGTTCATAATTATAGTTAGCATGATATTTGAAGCATTAGAGGATTTAATGGAAGGTGCTTAACATGGATGACTATCAGCTAATCATAAGCATTATAACCCTACTCTTAACACAAATATTTTACATCAATCGAAAGATTGGAAGGTTAGAAACAAAAATAAACTTTATAAATAAAAGGATCAATAATCTGCAGAAACTTGTGGAAGACTATATAAGTAGGTATAAAAAAATAGTTGTTGGGGATCCAAATGGTTGATTGGTTCTATACAATTATAAGTATGGTTATAGGTATAATTATAGGTGTAAGCGGGTTATATTTGAAGTATAGGGATTACATAATTAAAACCGCTAACGATCTAGCTGAAGCCCTTAAAGATGGGAAAATAGATTTTAAGGAAGTTCTTTATCTTATGCTTGATGCGTATGCATGGAAAACGGGTAAAAGATTCATAGACGTATGCAATGAGGTAAAGCAATGGATGGATGAATGGGTAAAAGAATAAACCTTTTTCCCCCCATTTTTTACATGTTGGTGTAATGATCGTTAAACTATTTGTTGATGTAAGTGGACTTAAATCAGTTTTTATTTTTTCAATTTCTGCTAGCAGGATTTGATGATACCTT
>Ga0080004_1119127_pt1 | contig 10623 bp, 10 predicted proteins | sample WasSprMetagenome_FD_69207 | JGI IMG/M metagenome (GOLD analysis project Ga0080004, IMG submission 69207) | Sulfidic aquatic microbial communities from Washburn Spring, Yellowstone National Park, USA - WS (SPADES assembly) (version 2) | ecosystem: Environmental > Aquatic > Thermal springs > Hot...
ACACAGCTCATCTAGCTTCAGGACTTTGGCAAATTCCACTTTTTTAATTTGTGTGCTACTCACCTTATAGCTATACGACCTGCCAGCCCTGTAAAAGCTTATGGTGATGTGCCCTAGCCCCACACCAAGTTGCGTAGGTAGGATAAGTTCACTATCTGTAACCCGAACCCACGCCTTAAACTTCGCAAGCTTGTTGTAGCGGGATAGAGATAGCATTATTAGAGTCATAACTGCAATGAAGAAAGTGGCTAACACTAAGATTAAGGCAGAAGAGAGCTCAAAGATACTGTCGCTAAGCACTATAGTAGCCATGAGGCTACCTCCACTAGAGGCACATAGGCGTTGCACACAAAGTTAAACCTCTGCAAGCCCAAGTATACCCCCTGTAAGCCCTAGTACAAATCCTACCACGAGCCCTCCGCCAACAAGTATACTAAGAATGCTTGCAATTAGCGCTATTAGAGAGCCTATGAAAAGCCTATCCTTCTCTTCACTATAAACCAGGGTTGCTCCAATGATCATCAGCACCCCGAGTACTAGTGAAAACACCCCTGCAAAGGATGCAAAGGTCAATGCTATACGCACTAAGGCGATGCGGTGAAGCATGAGGATAGCCGCTAAAGTTCTTGCCATGAGAATTAGAAGCCCTTGGAAAACCAGAAGAGCACCACCACTAAGGATAAGTACAAATGATAGTAGGTGTCTTTGCACCTTAATCACTAACAAAGCCGTGCTCTTGCACACACTATAAAAAGCTTTATGGTGTGGAGAGCATACAGCTGCTTCTGGTTTCACATGGGTTTACGTGAATTAGCATTTTGGAGGTTTGCAAGCTCTAGAGGGAAATGCTCTAGCTACTTGGCGAGGAGTGGGGAACCTGGGAGCCCCCTACTAAGTGGTTCAAGGTGTGGGGCTCCCTGGGGGGTGCCCTGAGCACCTCAAGACAGATGCCACTTCAAAGAAGCTGCAAGGAGAGAAGGAGGTGAGTCTATGAGAGCACGCTATGCTGCATGACGCGTACTCTAGTGCACTACACTTGTGTTGATACACCCGCACTCCCCTTCCTCGCTTCTATGAACTGTGCTTTTCTCCACAACTCCTCAATGTTTTTCGCTCCTACATAACCAAAACCAGCTTTAATTGCCTCAATAACCTTGCCGACAAGGGGGTATACAGAGCCCTTGTACTCAACAAGCCCTTCAACACCCTCAGCAACTCTCTTCGATACCCTAGCGTAGCGGTCTACGGCAAATCTCTTCGCCATGGCACTCTCGCTAGCCATACCCCTGTAGGGTTTGTAAAGCTTGCTTCCAATGACTATTAGCGGTGCTGAGGCCTCATCTGTGCCAGCAAGCATGTAACCAAGCATTGCTACAGATGCCCCTGCAGCAAGCACCTTAACTATGTCTCCCGGGAACCTAATTCCACCATCTCCTATAACAGGGGTTCTCAGGTTGAGCTTCTCAATAGCATCTCTAACCTCAGCCACAGCAAAGAGTGTTGGCATGAAGACACTTGTTACATCTGGTGTCGTGCATATGGAGCCTCCGCCAAGCCCAACTCTAAACCCATTAACTCTCTCTAACTGAGAAACAACATCCTCAACAGCTCTCCCCGAGGCTATGTTCCCAGCGATAAAGTCTTTTGAGAGCTGCTTAACAAGCTGCCTAGAAACCCTCAAGACCTCGGCATCGTGAAAGTGTGCGACATCTGATACCAAGGCGTCTACATACCTATCTAGGGCCAGGGCCCTAGCCCTATCGAAAGGCGATATAGCTGCTGCTACAACAAGCCTTCCACTATCATCTGTTGCTGGTTGACACTCCTCCATAGCATCTCTGAAGATTAGTGCTGCTAAGTACTCTTCACTGGAGTTCACCAATGCAACGGTGTCTACATGCCCTTCAAACAGGTGCCTCTTAGCTTCAGTAACTCTCAGTACTGAGAACACCTCCCCAGGCCTTGGCTCAAGAAGCTCTAAACCACTTTTACACAGAGCCTTTACCTCACTGTAGTAGACATAGCCTTGAACCTTACCACCTCTCACTACAGGCACATTCCTTATGCCCATGTTCTGCATAAGCTCTAGCACCCTTCCACAAGGTGTGTCAGGCTCTATGTAGAGCATCCTAGCCCTCGCTGGGGGGTGCTCCTTAACCCTCTTAACTATATCAACCTGCTTCTCAACCTCCATATTTCTATGCACTACACCCACACCACCAAGTAGAGCCATTGCCAAGGCCATTTCAAACTCAGTCACAGTATCCATAGGGGATGAGGCCACAGGTATGAGGAGTCTCACACTTGTGCTAAACCTTGTGGAGATGTTGACTAACTGAGGGTCTACCTCTGCTAGTCCAGGAGCTAGGTACACTTCCTCAGCTGAAAAGGCTCTTTCAGCTTTCCTAAGCTTCTCAACAAACATAGCTCTCACCGCAAAGTTACAACAGGGTTTAAAATACACTGACTATGAACATCAACAACTCCCTTAGGGGTGATCCTAACCTCAGGTATTACTGGTAGAGTTAGTAAAGATATGTACATGACCTGCTTCAGAGGCTCAGAAGAGCCGTGATCCCTGAAGAACCTCTCTACACATTTCAACTCTGAGTAAACCTGCTCAACGCTCTTCACACTCATAAGCCCCGCCTCCCTAAGCTCAACAAAGCACACCACCCTCTCCCGTTCAACAGCAACTATACCCCCACCAAGCCTCTCAAGTTCTCTAAATGCCTTAAGCATATCCCTAGCGTCCTTCCCAATCACAACAATGTTGTGAGTGTCGTGTGCAACCGTCTGAGCCATTGCACCACTATGCATATCGATGTTCTTAGCAAATCCCTTGCCTATATATCTACCAAAATACCTGTCAACAACAGCTACATGAAGCACATCACCACTACTAGCACTCACTAAACCATTTACAACAGGTAGTGTCTCAACTCTCTTTGCTGTGCGAGGGGTGTTAGGGATAACCTCAGATACTATAACCTCAACCTCCTTAAAACCGCTACCCGCAGAGATTAGGAGCTCCTAAGCGCTTTCAATCTTTGGGACTCTGAACGGGCTCTCCAGAGGATCTCCACCTATCAGTGTGTTGCTACTATCTAGGAGCTCACCCCTGTGGAACACCACATTGCCTTCAACTAAAACAGTCTCCACCTCTACCCTCTCCAAACTCCTGAGCAACACTATGTCTGCCAACCTCCCAGGAGCGACAATGCCTATGAGCCTGTCGAGCCCAATATAAGTAGCGGGATTTATTGTTGTAAGCCTCAGCACATCCACAGGGTCTAGACCAAGCTCTGCGAGCCTCTTCACAGCGTAGTCCATGTACCCCTTCTCAACAAGGTCTACAGCAGAAATGTCGTCTGATACCAGTATCACTCTCTGCAAACCCCTACCACCTTTTGCAATAGCAGGTAGGGCTTCTTCTGCATCTCTCCACGCAGTACCGAGCCTTAACATAACCCACATACCTCTCCTAAGCTTCTCCAAAACCTCTCTAACACTAGTCGACTCATGACAAGAGGAGATGGGTGTAACAGCATAGACGTTAAGCATAAGCGGGTCTGCTGAGGGTATGTGCCCATAGATTGTAGCAGAGCCCTTATACGCATAAGCAATTTTTTTGAGCGCCTCTGGAGAGGTTTGCACAACAGATGGAAAGTCCATGAACTCTCCAAGGCTGTGGAAAAGCCTTGTCGAGAAGAGCTCCTCAATTTCTCTAATACCTATTGCAGCACCTGGGTTATCGACGCTAGGGCTTGTTGGAGGTACGCAGGAGGGTACTTGGACTAGTATCTTTAGCAACTGCTTAGAGGCTCTAAGGGCAAAGATATGCACATGCCTAGCTCCACCAACATTAGCCACCTCGTGGGGGTCTGTAACAACTGTTGTCACACCATGGCTTATGGCAACCCTTGAGAAGTTCTCTATGTTAAGCATGCTGGACTCTATGTGCACGTGAGCGTCTATAAAGCTGGGAGCTAGGAAAAGCTCTCTAGAGTCTATTACCAGGGTTTCATCGCCTATGTAAATAGAGTCTCTTCTTGAGTCCACTACACCAACTACGAACCCCTTGTAAACAGCTACCGAAACCCCCTCAACAACTTCGCCTAGCACAACATCAACAAAGTTAGTGTTGCGTATGACGAGATCAGCTTTAGCACTACCACGAGCAACTTCTATAAGCCTTGGCAAAAGCCTCTTGTACTCCTCAATACTTTTAGCGGGGAAAGGCCTATATAACCTGCGAATTACTGAAACCATATAACAGCTGTTTTTTGAGTACCCTAATAAGCGTTTTGCATTAGTAATACTGAGTAGTGCAACTACATCTCTTAGGTAACTACCTTCTCTAGAACACCTCTCTCTATAGCCATTTTCAGCTCCCTCGCTATTCTCCTACCGGTGCTCATAGGCTCATCCCAGTATAGATATGAGTAGGGGCTTCCAAATACATAGATGTTTGTCCCAGCGACTATCCTCCCTGAGAACTCAAATACCTTTACATCCATATCATCCCCTATTACACTCTCTAGGCAGAAGGGCCCTATGACACCAGGTGGCAGCTCCCTCTTTGTAGCCTCTACAAACCTGATTCCATACTCCAGTATCTTTGGTAGTAGGCTTTCTCTAAGAACAAGGGGTATGTTTCCAACAACTACAAAAGAGGGCTCGAGACTTAGCTCCACAGTGAATTGTGGTGGTAGCCTCTTTAATCCGTCTACATTTGCCTCATACCTTATGTCCGCTCCCAGTATCTCAATCCTGTCAAGAACAGGGCTGTAGAAGTAGTGATAGTATACAGGTACTCCAACCAAGTACTCCTGAATCATTGCCTCTTCCGGAGACTTTATCAAGCCCTCTTCAACTCTCCTCCTAAGCCCCTCTAAAACCTCGTGGCTACTCCTAGCCAAGAAGTAGCCCTTGCCACCCTTAGCACCAGGGAGCTTGACTATAACAAGCCTATCAACATCTTCACCAACCCTGTAGAGCCTTGGTGTTGGAATCTCTGCTCTCTGAAGCAACCCCATCTTAGCCCACTGATCAGCTTCAACTCTAAACAACCTTCTCAATCCAAAAATAGGCACCTCGATATTTTCAGCGCAGTCCGGCCCAACGTACTCGACGTAGCTCCCATGCGGAATTAAGACTGCGCTAAGCCTTCTCAATTCTTCAACAACCTCTCTTCTACACAACTCTCTCCAACTCTTTAAAACAATGAAGTGATCTATTAGGTGCTTGAACTGCTCGTAGAACCAGAGCCTATCCTCAACAGCAATAGCTGTGGTCTTAAATCCCTCCTGCTTAGCTCCGTGGAATATCTGAAGAGAGGAGTGGCTGGCTAGCGTAGCTATGGAGACGCTGTCTAAGTCGTACTCCTTGAGCACGTCTTTAAGCATAGCAGTGAACCACGTAGAAACCCGTGGCAGAAGTTATTAAAGGCTTTATATTCATAAGTACGCAACTTTAGAACCAGGCATACAGTGAGGCAGCCCTATGCACTCTCTAAGCACATAGTGAAAACACCTAGCTTTCATCTCTTGTACTTATACATAACTTTATTTCGTGAGTAAACTCTGTTACACTCTATAGTAACGAAGCTCTTATAAGCTTTGTAAGAGTATACTCATTCTTGAGGTGAGTGAAACATGTTCAAAATAAGTGTACTCAGAGCAGTCACGTTAGCTTTGAAGAATGTGTCCTCAAAGATTGAGAGCATGACAAGCAACCTTAAAAGTAAAAAAGCTGAGGAAAGTGCTGTGGAGTTTGCTGACAATAGAGAAAGAGCTGTTGAAAGTGTTGTGTGCATACCGCTAATATCTGGCCCAGTATGCTACGAAAGGAGTGAGGATGGGTACTTAAGGGCATTGTAGGATAGTATTGCAGACGCTAAGCAAAAATAAAGCACAAATATTTTTTCAACTATTTCACGGTTAATAGCTCAAGCATTTTCCTCGCGTTTTCCAACATCCAGTGATTATTATTGAAAAACACGTAGACTTTCTGGGGGCTAAGGCTTAGCACAGCTTCTGCTAAATCTCTTAGCTCCTCCTCTGAGTACTCATAGGCATACCACTCTGTAGCTCCATGTAGCCTTAGGTAGACTATGCTATTTGAAGACGCTACCCACCTCCCTATGGGCGAATCTATTGAAACCACGGTAACTCTGCTTTCACTAAGCACCTCTACTGTTTCCCTACTAAACCAACTGGGATCCCTGAACTCTACAGCCATCTTAAAGCCAAGGTTGCTAGATTCAGCAAACCTCCTAACCCTCTCAACATTTTCCTCACTATACCTAAAGGTCGGTGGGAGTTGAAATAGATAGAAGTCTATGTAGGGGTCAAGAGGCTTGAAAAGCTCGTAGAACCTGCCCCAGCTTTGGTGAGCCCCCTCCCTAAGCCTATGCACATGGGTTATGCTTCTATGCACCTTCACAGCCCACCTAATAGGCTTTGCAGCTGTTTTCCTAGCCCAGCTAGCAACCTGGTTTCTAAAGGGAAGCCTATAGAAAGAGGCGTTGAGCTCTACAGCATTCAATCCAGAGTTCTTGAGATACCAGTCAAAGGAACCCTCTTCATTCCAGTCATAAAGCCAGCCAGAGGTGCCCACGTAGACCTTCATCTTTTGCGACCCTGAATAGAGTTAAAAGCACAACTAAAAACCTTGTTTCCTATGCTAAGGTGAGGAGACCCCCGAACACTATTGCTGCAAACCCTGAGAAGCTTTCAGGGTGACCAGTATCTTAAGTACCTGTTAAAAGAGTGCTGCGAAGTACTTTAGCCTAGCCCTTCTTCAGGATTGCGGCTTTAACTATGTCCTCTTCAGTTGCGTGCTCACGTGTAAACTCTGCTACCACTTTTCCCTCCCTCATCACAAGTATCCTATCGCTCATATTTATAACCTCTGGCAACTCTGAAGATATTAGCACTATTGCTTTCCCCTCCTTTGCTAAATCCACCATAAGCCTCCTGATCTCCACCTTCGTACCAACATCAATTCCGTGGGTAGGCTCATCTAGTATCAGCACACTAGCTTTAGTTGCGAGAAGCTTTGCTAATGCAACTTTCTGCCTATTTCTACCACTCAACTGCATGGTTCTCCTATAGGGGTCTCTAGGAACTATTCTAAGTGATTCTATGAACTTTGAGGCAAGCTCCCTCTCAGACTTTAGGTTAATGAGAGAGGCCAGGCCTAAATTCACTGTTTTTAGTGTTTGAGCTATGGGCAGAGCTATGTTACCTTTTATTGAGAGAAGGTAGACTAGCGCTAGCCTCCAGTCCTCAGGTAGGTAGGCGATGCCATACCTAAACGCGTCAGAAGGCTTCATAATATTAACAAGCACCCCGTTTACGTATACCTCCCCCTTTCTCCTACGCCTATAGCCAATTAGGGTCAGCGCCATCTCAGTTCTCCCAGAGCCTACAATCCCATATATGCCTAGTATTTCGCCTCTTCTAACATAAAACGATACGCTCTTCACCAATCCATAGTAATCACTTAGATCCTTCACTTCAAGAACTTTTTCGCCTATGGGGACCTTCTCCTTGGGGAAGAACTCCCTTATCTCCCTAGCAATCATGGCCTTCACAATATCATTTAAATTAAATCTACTTCTATCAAACTCTGCAACTATTTCACCATCCCTCATAACGTAGATCCTATCAGCAACCCTCATAACCTCCTCAATTTTATGGCTGACGAATATCATTGATATCCCCCTGGACCTCAGCTTAACCATTATATCTAAGAGGCGATCAACCTCTACAGGCCCTAGAGCAGATGTTGGCTCATCTAGTGCGATGAGCCTTGCCCTGAAGTGCAGAGCCCTTGCAATGAGAGCTATTTGAGCTATGGCTGCGCCAACTTCCCCACCCCTAATCTGGGGGTTCACATCAACACCTAGCTCACTTAGCAACTGCTTAGCAATGCTGAGCTCTCTGACAGCTATGAACTCTCTGGAGAGAATGGCTGGGTTCAAGGATGCCATAATGAACTGCTCTCAAAAAGACCCAGACATAAAGGGTAATATAAACATTGAGTGGCTAGGCCCGTACAATGACCAAGAGGACCCGACACAGGCTCTAAACCTAGCTCTCTCAGTACTCCAAGCACACCCAGACTTAACAATAGCTTTTGGCGTCTACGCTTATGATGGCCCTGCCTGGGCTAAGGCATTGAAACAAGCAGGGATTCCGCCAGGTAAAGTCATCCTCGTAGAGTTTGACGTGACATCAGATAACGTGCCACCACTACAGGAAGGTTACGCACTTGTGACCATTGGGCAGAGGCAGTACTTCATGGGGTACTATGGAGTTAAGCTCCTGTACAACATGACTAAGCTTGGCAACGAGCAGGCTCTAAAGCAATTTGTGCCAGGGTACCCAAGCAACAAAATCTATGATACTGGTGTTGACATAGTGTCAACAAAGCACATGGAGTTTACAGCACCAACAGGAGAGAAGATAATAGTCTTATCACTAGACGAGTACAAGTCACTTGCACAACAACTAGGAATAGATCCATCACTCCTAGGATTAAGCTAAACAATTTATTTTACTTTACTTTTTACTTTATCTCTATAAATCCGACTTTATTTTAATCAAGCCTTACCAATGCGTATATTGACGCTAATAGGGGCATTGCTGCTACCAACATTGTAACGCTATTGCCTCTAACAACAGAGGCTATGAGGATTGTTGAGAATAGGAGTGCAGTTACTGGTAGTGTGAGTTCTTTAGAAGTTCCCCCACTCTTTGGAGTGATTTTATAGGGTACTTTTACACCTACTAGAGCTGCTATGACGTAGGGGAGCACCCCTATGGATAGAAGGGTTGATATGGCTGAGGATCTCCCGTAAACATACGGAGGGTCATACTTCCCAGCCTCTCTAGCAAACTTCCTCACGCAAAGTGATTCTAGAGCTAGTGAGAGCACAAGCATTCCTAGGAGCGTTAGCTCTAGTACTCCAATGTGCTGAGCTTCTAGAAAGGATGCTGGCACTGCTAGTATAAAACCAAGGCCTGCCACTGAGGCTAGTAGGGGTTGGCTAAGGTAGAAGAGAGCTTCAAATTTTTGAAAATGTTTTACAGGTGCTTTCAAAACAAGTTTGCCAAACCCCTTTAGCACCTCTGTTGTTCCATAAGCCCACCTCCTCTGCTGAATAAAGAATGCTGAGAGAGTTTGAGGAGCCCCAACACATATTTCGCCAACAACATGAGGCTTAACACCTCTGTGGATCAGCTGGGTGCCAAGCCACATGTCGTCCTGTATCACACCTAGCCTAAGGCCCCCAACCTTATCAAAAAGCTCTCTCCTAATTGCAGTACCACTCCCAAGCGGGTATACAAACAACCCTCTCAGACCTTTCAACTTGTAGTAAAGCCAACTGCCATACTCAGTTATGAATGCTATTGTTTTAGATGTTCTTGTAGGGCTCCACTCACACACACACCACCTAGCAACACATACACTACTACACATAGCGATCTCCTTCAGCACCTCCTCAGAGGGGTATGCATCAACATCTAGTAACACTATGATGCTCCCAGATGAAAACCTAGTTCCATCGTTTATAGCGCCATTCCTACCCCCAACGCCATTAAACCGTCTGACTAAGAACATGCCATCGCTAAGTGAAAAACCCATTAAAACATCTTTAAAAAGCTTGTCATCAGTATAATCAGCAACAACAATGCACTCCACAGCAGAGGCACTGGCATACCTAGAGAAATGACTTCCATACCTCTCAACAACATCCACAGGCTCATTCTTTATAGGGGTAACAATAGAGAGTAGCTCTCTTTTTGCACTCTGCTGAGGAGGCGAGGCCATGGCCATAGCCTTTCCGTACACTAGCGTCACATGGTATAGTGAAACAGCAAGCATAGAGAAGGTTACGAGCATGAGAGAAGCTAGTGAAAGCATATGATGCACCACTAGCAACTAAAAGAAAAGCTGAAGGCAAGGGCTGAAAAGCTTATTATATTCTTTCAGTGTAGCTTACAACCGTTCTACCTCCCCCACTATAAATGCCAAGGCCTTCACCTGTAATTCGCTTAGGTAGCGGGGGCTTTACTACAAGCTTGAGTGAGCTGGGTTTTGCTCTTCTAAGCTTTCGACAGCCGCCCATAGCCCCTCAACAGAGCAGTGCCAAAAGCCCTTGGATAAAACTGAAAAACAAAGTGGTTGAGGTAACCACCTAGAGCAGTTGATAATTAGTGCTCACAAAATGAAAGCAGGTCTCTTCCTGTAAAATGTTTTTATACAGTAGTGTATCTCTTTAATTGTGTTTATTTCAATAAAAGCTTTTTAAACCTCAACATGGTATAAGCCTAGCCTCTGGTGTTGCTAATTGTTTTGGTGATGAACCTTGCAAACCTTAAAAACGTAAACAAATGTAGTCAATTAGAGAAGATAGTGCGTAAAAATAATGTTGAGTGGCTTAAAGAAAGGCATTGTCAAGAGCTTAGCACTAGCTATAGCTTCTGAAGGTGAGGATCTCTATGAAGACCCCCATCTGGAACCCTGGTATAGAAACTGCTCTAAGAAGAGAGATAGAGAGGCTTCAGCTTGAGAGGCTTAGGGAGGTTGTCCATAGAGTTTATAGCAATA
>Ga0080004_1135387_pt1 | contig 10617 bp, 16 predicted proteins | sample WasSprMetagenome_FD_69207 | JGI IMG/M metagenome (GOLD analysis project Ga0080004, IMG submission 69207) | Sulfidic aquatic microbial communities from Washburn Spring, Yellowstone National Park, USA - WS (SPADES assembly) (version 2) | ecosystem: Environmental > Aquatic > Thermal springs > Hot...
CTTCAGTTGTGGCGGGGCTGGTTTCCGTGCCAGTTATAGGTGTGCCTACCTCATCAAGCTATGGTTTTGGGAAGAAGGGGCTGGCTGCATTGATGGCTATGCTCCAGTCTTGTTCACTTGGCGTGGGTGTCGTAAACATAGATAATGGAGTAGGTGGAGGGGCGCTGGCTGCGCTGATAGCTAATAGCGTAGCTGCGGCTAGGTTTGAAAGGTAAGTTGCATACACCTTATATAGCGGTAAGAGGTATACACCAACTGTGGTCTACTATAAGGCACATGTAAACTGCCCGAACCCAGCCATAGTAGATAAAAGCGGCAGAAAGATAGGGCGGTTCCACGCTGTGTATATACGCGAATCCACAGCTAAAGGTAAGCGTTGGCGCAAAGTGGGTTGGATGTGTATCGACTGCAAAGGGTTCATACCGTTAGATACTCCTGAAGCGAGGATACTTGATGGCAGTAGAAACGTAAAACAGTGATGAAGTAGACGTGAAGATGCTCACTCTATGACAGTCATCGTAAGAGTGGAGCGAACCTCGGGAAGGCCCCTAATCTTAATAGTTATCGTCTCCTTGAGAGCTTCGATGCTATCGGCCTCAAGAACCGCTACCAAATCATACACCCCAAACACAAAGTAAGCTTCTTTCACATTCGGCGTACTCCTAAGCTTCTGTAGTAGGTACGTTTCTGTGCCCACATCCGCATTTATCAGCACTATAGCCTTAGGCAACCCACATCCTACATATATCGAAATTAAGAGGTATAAAAACTCATATGTTAATGCCCCGTCTCCCTACTCAAGATTGCTACGCAATCAAGCAACCTAATTTTATCTAAATTATATATAGCCGCCGATCTAATCTGATGTGGTGAAGAGGGCTGTTCAAGAAGATACTTGTGGCAGTTGACGGATCCACATACGCTGAGCACGCAGTTGAATATGCGGCTACGCTTGCTAAAAAGTTCAATTCTGAGCTGGTTCTGATCCACGCGGTAATCAACCCACTATATACGTATGAGGGGATTATGCTTAGCCCTCCTCTAGAGCAGCTTGAGAAAGCTGGTAGAGCGGTTCTAAACAGAAGCCAGCTAGTAGCTGAGAAGAGCGGGGTTCAGGTCAAGACTAGGCTTGTCATTGGGCATCCGGCTGAAGAGATAGCGAGGGTTGCTAACGAAGAAGGCTTCGATCTACTTGTAGTTGGAAGTAGGGGGCTTAGTTCAGTTAAAGCTTTTCTCCTTGGGAGTGTTTCTGAGAAGTTAAGCAGGCTTGCAAGGTGCCCTGTGTTGATCGTTAAGCCGGGTTGGAAGGCTACCGAGTAGCTTCTCATCACCTATGTCTATCTTCGTGTATTGTGGTAGGACGCTGGCGAGGTCTCTACCACGACGCTTCAGGTAGTCTCGCGTTTTCCGGCTGGTTGCATCAAAGCCTTCAATATCAACTAATGGATTAGATCACAGGTTTTGCCAGGGGATTCTGGGGACTAAGGTTTAAGATTACCTCCGTAGGGTAGGGTGTTGATGGAGACGATAGTGAAGGTATTTACTGACGTGCGTGGGAACACCTTCGATACGATTCTTGACCTTCTGTTTACAACAGAGCGGCTCTTGATTATTCAGATACTTAGCCCTACTGATGGAAGAGACCTTAGAGTAGCCCCAAATCTACTTAGCCTCTTCATAGGTTCTGCTGGTATACGGCGAGCTGAAGCAGTCAGAAGATATCAGATAGCCTCAGAAAGGCGCAAGAAGCTTATGCGTCTCAATCCCGACCAGATAGCCCAAGAAGAGGAGTGTGTGGTTGAGGTCCCCTACGCTCTCTTATCAAAAATTGTCTTCCGCAGAAGCCTTCTAGAGAGAACAGTTACCTTCGATTTTGAGAAAGAGGGCGTTAAGCGATCTGTGTCAGTCAGGCTTACACGTGAACAGTTTGAGGATATGTGGAAACTTCTGGGTGACTTTGCACCATATGCTCGTGAAGGAAAGTAGTGAAAGTACTAGGGTAGCTTATCCAAGGTTGACTTAAGTATCTCGACGTGATCAGAGCTCACACTAAGTGGGTACCCAAATACGACTTCCGTAACACCTAGTCCTTTGATAGAGCTTATGTAGTTGGGTACCTCGGATGCTTGCATAGTTATGGTTAAGGATTTGACAAGATCATCTGAGACGATCTCAGCTTCATACCATTCCTGCGGTAGGCTCCTGAGGATGCTTATGGCTCGCTGATAGTCTGCTTCTAAACTCAACTCTCTTACAAGACTTCTACTAGCACCTACCAGAATCTTCAAAGCAGCTTTCCTGATGCAGAAAAACATATTCGACTCAAAATCCTCGTAAATGTATGAAGACGCCGAAACACCTATCCTCTTAAGCTCTTTGGCTCGACCTATCTTCGCTAGAGCCCAATCAACAGCAGCGGGACTACAGTGGTTCAGAAGAACGCCATCGAAGTGCTCAGTCAAGGCGAGCGTTCTCGAACCCTGAGCGCCTAGCCAGATCTTGACACTTCGTCTGGGTAAAGAGTTCTTAAGCGCTCTTAGAGTTGAGATCAAAAGAGTAAGGAAGTCCCTGTGGGACACCCTTCGACCAAGATCTTCCAAAACCCTCCTATCACCAAGACCCAAGCATAAGTCGAAGCGCTCGCCATAACGATCAACCAACTCTAACATCCTGTTCCTAATCTCATCCAACGTGTAAATATATGGGCTGAGTGCACCGATCCCGATTCTTAAATCTCTATTAGCTTCGGCTGCTATGGAAGCAGCTTCGAACGGGTCTCGGCCTCTCAGAGAGTATGAAACCCAGACTCTGGTAATCCTACTCCCCGCCGTAAGCGAAGCTATCTTCTTAACTTCGTCTAAACCCTCTCCGACATTAAGTGCCAGCCCGAAGATCAAGGTGAAGCGCACTTCTGTAATGCTCTGTGAAGCTCAAAAGCTAACCAGGAGGCTTAGCTTTTCGCTAAAACCCTTTTCGAAAGCGTCTCCAAGAGCCAACTTATGCCTTGAGTCGTTACCCTATATTTTACGCCTTGATCGGTCTGAACCCTCTCAACCAAGCCGCCTTTTACGAGCTCACTGAGCCTCGAGCTCACGGACTTCGGATTCAAGTTGGTGCTCTGCTGTATCTCACTCACGAGAAGCGCGTCTGAAGGCGATCTAGCGGTCTGATGACCTATCTTAGCAGCGACCAGCTGAAGTGCGACCTTCTCCTTATCACTCAGCTTCTCGCCCCCAAACCAGACCCTAGGCCCTTCCGGCGTAATCCTAATCACCCCCTCAAACTTTTCAACAAGTTCTTTTGTGGAATAGCTCAGATAGATCCGCTTAGCAAGGTCTATTGTCGGTATCTGCTTATGGAGAAACTCATCCACCTCGGCTGCAACAACTTCAGGTCTCCCCGAAAATTCCACCTTCAGATCCCCGAGCGTAACTGTAACACTAACTCTAGGCTCCTCAGACAAGCCCACCACATCACATCTAACACTACCCCTTCGCAATTAAGCTTTGCGCATATTTTAACCGAGCCCACTCTGAGATGCAAGCAGCATAGCCGCAGCTATGTCCTCAACCGAGAAGCCTAGAAGCTGCGCTCCGCTTCTCTCCACAGCTTCCGCAACAATGCGTCTAAGATCTGAGCCCAAACGAGCACCTTTAATCGACTGCTCGATCTGCTCTATCGCGTCCTCGGGATAGAGAAAGAAATCTCCATATATCTTAACGCTCTTGATAAGATCACCCTCCACCTCCAACACAACTTTGATAAGCTTTCCGCCCTTAACCTTATATTCGGATCTGAGAAGCAAACGGTTCACCTCCTTGCGATCCACTCCCATGATGCAAAGTGGTTACGAAATTGAGAAGCAAGGTCGATTTCAGCTCGGGTTGGTGCGCAAGCCCTTATCTCTACTCCGAAGTATTCTGCGAAGCCTACGCGAAGCGCCTCCTTAATATCGTCCAAAGATATGTTACTTGACACTTCACGGTATATGGTCGTAACCCTATCTTCAACCGCCTTGATCGCCTTATCACTAACCTTCTCTTTACTCACCCTAAGAACTTTAAACATAGTCGGGATATCTGTCTTAAGCAGAATCGTGCCGTGTTGCAGAATAACACCACACCTACGTGTCTGAGCGTTACCAGAAATCTTCTTACCATTAACCACTACGTCGTTTATAGGCTTAAACTCGGCGTTTACACCCAGTTTTCTAAGCCCCTCCACCAGCGCTTCACATATAACCTGGTAGGAACCTTGAATGTCCTTAAAAAAGCGCTTTGCTCTCAGCTCTTCTTCAGAGGCTACGAAACTATAAGTCAATTCGCCACCGCATTCGTGGTACACGGCGCCACCCCCGGTTATCCTGCGCACCACATCCACACCAAGAGCCTTACAGGTTTTAAGATCGACCTCTTCTTCTAGGCTCTGAAAGTAGCCTATTGAAACAGCTGAAGGCCTCCAACTATACACCCTCAGAGTCGCAGGAACCTTATCCTCTATGCGTAGTGTGAGAATTGCTTCGTCGAGCGCCATATTCCAATACGCGTCTCCTTCACCAGTATCCAAGAAGCGCCAAGTCATCATCAACCATCCAATCTGGCCTATTAGTAAATTTTTTCTTGTAAGACTTAATAGATGCTCCAACCACTTATCTTATGGGCCGGTGGTTAGGGTGTCTGAGCAAGCGTCGAGCGCGCTCTACCCAGCTCTGTTAGGCGAGCCGGAGGCCGGCGGGAGGGTTAGATGTAGGCTATGTGCTAGGCTATGCAGCCTACCGGAAGGCAAAGTAGGTTACTGTGGTGTCAGAATTAACAAGGGTGGTAGGCTCTATTCACTAAACTACGGCAGATTAATTGCGATGCACGCTGATCCTATAGAGAAGAAGCCCCTCAACCACTTCCACCCCGGCTCATATGTATTCTCAATCGCAACTGTAGGCTGCAACTTCGCCTGCCAATACTGCCAAAACTACGATATAAGCCAAAGGAGGGTGGTGCAAGAACCCTACACACCTATAGAGCGTGTCCTAGAGCTTACCCGTGCTTACCGCTGCCAAGGTGTAACTGGCACATATAATGAGCCTACGATCGAGGCGGAGTACCTCATTGACTTGATGAAGGAGGCTAAGAAGAGAGGCTACTTTACAACGTGGGTCTCTAACGGCTACCTAACACCGGAAGCTGTAGATCTGATTGCGCCTCATTTAGATGCGATCACCGTGGACTTTAAGGGCTCCGGCAACCGAGAATTCTATCGAAGATATATTCTGGTCCCCTCTGCCGAACCTATTTTCGAAGCACTCAAGCTCCTCAAAGCGCGGGGGGTTCACATAGAGGTCACAGATCTCATCGTACCTGTGCCAACTGGTGCTGAAATCGAGGATATCAAGAGGCTTGCTGAGTGGATCGCTACAAACCTAGGCGAGGAGACACCCTTCCATCTACTCAGATTCCACCCAGACTACAAAATGCTCGACACACCCTACACACCCTTTGAGGTCTTAAGGAGGGGGCGAGAGGCGGCTATGGAAGCAGGTTTAAAACACGTGTATTTGGGAAATGTACCAAACGGAGAATATGAGAACACTTACTGCCCCTCTTGTGGTGCTCTTTGCATTGAGAGAAGAGGCTTCTGGGTGGTCAAGAACCGATTAAGAAATGGTAACCTATGCCCCTCTTGTGGACGAAAGCTTAACGTAGTTTCTTAGAGTGGATTAGGGCATAAATACGGCGCGTTAGAATGCTACGATGGTGCTAGGAATGAAGCACTTGATAATCTTTGGCCCACCAGGTTCGGGTAAGGGTACGGTTTCAGAGGAGGTTGGCAGGGTGTACGGCATCCCTCACATATCTACCGGCGATCTACTTAGGGAACATGTGTCTAAGAAGACTACGTTAGGGATGAAAGCGAAGAAGTATATGGATAGAGGTGAGCTTGTACCGGACGAGTTGGTAAACGAAATTCTAGAAGATGCTTTATCTAGAGAGGAATGCAGAAGAGGCTTCATACTCGACGGCTACCCTAGGACAGTTGCTCAAGCTGAGGAGCTGGAGAGGATTTTAAGCAAGCTGGGTCTGCATATCGACTGGGTGATCAACCTAAATGTTTCTGAAGATGAGATTGTGAAGAGGCTTTCTACCAGAAGGGTATGCAAGGTATGCGGAGCGGTCTATAACCTAGTAACCAACCCGCCGAAAGCTGAGGGGGTTTGTGATCGATGCGGCGGCGCGTTGATACTTAGGGAAGACGATAAGCCGGATGTTGTCAGAACTAGGCTTCAGACATATGTTAAGATGAGCGCACCTGTGCTCAACTACTATGTCGCAAAAAACAAGGTTTTGGATATAGATGGATCTGGTGACGTAGCGACCGTTAGGGCTAGGGTGCTACGAGCTTTAGAAGAAAAGAGTGTTGCAAAGCAGCATTAGGCGAGGATCTGCCTCAACTTAGCCTCGATTATCTGGCGTGGGACTGCGCCGATCAACCTATCTACTACTTCACCATTACGGGCAAAGAGAAGTGTAGGTATGCTCATAATGCCGTATTCCGCTGCTACAGCTGGGTTTTCGTCAACATTCAGCTTTCCGAAGACTACCTTACCAGCGTAATCTGAAGCCAGCTCCTCTATAACTGGTGAGATCATTCGACACGGTCCGCACCAAGGAGCCCAGCAATCCACTACAACAACAGGGTACTGCTTGATGAAGTCGTAGAAGGTTGCATCGGTAACCTCGACTGGTTTGGTAGGGTAATTCTTCTTAGATTCCTGTTCTGCAGCCTTTCTCATCAGCTCAAACATCTTCTTTCTCTTTAAATCCTCTAGGTCGTCCAACTTCTGTCGCCTACTTGGCCCCCTCCGCTCACTATTAAAGAGTTACTTATAATCTTAATTCAAGCATCTCTTCTCTCTTAAGCCTCTCCTTCATCATACACCTATCCATAATTACGATTAGCCCAGCATCTTCTGCTGCTTGCGCAGCCTCTTTATTTACCACACCTTCTTGCATCCAGATCGCCTTGAGCCTACCATACTTCTTACGAAGCTCTACCGCCTCTTCGACGATCGGTGGCACATCTTCAGACTTCCGAAATATGTCGACAACCTCTATGCTCGCTTTAAGGTTCTCGGGCAGATCTTTCAGCGAAGAATATGCTTTCTCACCAAGAATTTCTTCCGCATTCGGGTTTATAGGTATGATGCGGTAACCTTTTGACTTTAGGAACTCAGCAACCTTATAGCTGTCCTTATCAGCGCTTCTTGATAACCCGACTATGGCTACTGTACGATACTGCAGAACCTTCTCAACCACATCCAAAGCCTGCAGCACCCCACACTTAAGCTTTCAACACGTAGTCGATGAACTGCTCTTCTGGAAGTGCACCTACAAATTCGATCTTATCGTTGATAACGGTCTTAGGCACAGCCATAACCGAGTAGCGGTTTGCCAGGTGAGGGAACTCTATCGACTCCACCATATCGGCAGTTATATTGGGGTTTTCGATAGCAAGCTGATGGGCTGTGCGTACCGCTTTAGGGCAGTAGGGGCAAGTAGGTGTAACGAAGACCTGTATGTGCAGGGGTTTACTTATGTTTCTCACCTTACTTACAAGATGAGGAGGTAGCCTTGATTGCCCCTTCGAGACGTCAACTATATCTTCTACCAGAGAGGTGAATTCGTAGCCTGAGGGTATACCGAAGAATCTGACCTTATATTCAGCCTTACCGCTTAAAATGGTGGCTGGAATCTTATCCACACCAAACCCCTTAGCCTTCTCCGCGTCTGCGACGAAGTCATAAACCTCCAGATGAATCTTGTGAGATAAGGCTGCTAACTCCTCCAGGAGCATTCTGGTCTCCTTACAGAACTCGCATTCAAAGTCTTGGGTAAAGTAGCGTATCTTAACCTCATTCTCAAGGTTCTGAGCGAAGATTCGGGAAACCTTGGACTTAAGATCTTCCCTTAGAATGCTCATCATGTAAAGTGTGGGGTAAATTCTTTATAAATATTTCACCGTAGATGTCATGTGATGCAAGGTAGATACACAGTAGGTAGAGAGGTTGATGACCTCAAAGCATTCGTGAAGAAACTGAGTGATGAGGCGAATAACGGTGCACTGATAGTAGTGGAGGGGCTGAGGGATGAGGAAGCGCTTCGAAGCCTCGGTTTCTCAGGCACGTTCTTCCTACTCTGTCGTGGTCGCGGCTTACAACGCCTCCTCACAGTAGCGCAAGCGTTTAAGAAGACGATAGTCTTAACTGATCTCGACCGCAAAGGTGGAGTATTAGCCGCTAAGGTCGTCGCTACGCTTCAAAGTAAGAATATTCGAGTAGACCTATTCTTCCGCAAAGAGTTGAGAAGCATAATGCGGGGTAAGATTAGAAGCATACAAGATCTTAAGAAGTTCGAGGAGTATTTCTAGGTTCTATTTGCTGTGGGAGGCTATCCAGAGTTCAAGCATCTTTTTAGCTTCGTTGTCATCCATCTGCTTCGGTGGATGCTTCATCAGCCATGCGCTCGCTTCTACTAGTGCGCCACCTATTCCTCGGTCCAAGGCTAGTTTGCAGCACCTTATGGCATCCACGGCTATTCCGGCTGAGTTTGCTTTGTCGTCCACCTCCAGCCTAAGCTCTATTGTGAAAGGTATGTTAGCGAACATCCTCCCTTGGATTTTTATGAAGGCGATCTTAGTGTTGCCTAGCTGTGGTATGAAGTCACTTGGACCGACATAAATCTTATCTTCAGGCAGCCTCTTTGGGAGAACACTCTGAACCGCCTCAGTCTTAGAGATCTTCTTCGACTCAAGCCTCTCCACCTCCTTTAGATTCAAGAAGTCCGTGTTTCCACCAACGTTTATCTGGTAGGTCTGGTCGACGACTGTACCCCTATCGGCACATAGCTTCGCTAATGCTCGATGGACGATAGTGGCACCAACGACAGCCTTTATGTCATCACCTATCACAGGGATGCCTTTTCCAGCGAAGCGGTCAGCCCAAGTCTTGTTAGAGGCTATGAATACTGGTATACAGTTGACGAAGCCGCAGCCAGTCTCTAACGCTACGTCAGCCCAGAACTCTGTGGCCAGCTGGCTTCCCACTGGTAGGTAGTTGACGAGCACCTCTGTCTTACTCCTCTTTATTTCATCTACTATCTCTCGCCTCAACACATCTACTGGGCGTTGATTCAGAATAGGCCTTATCTTATTCTCCACATATATCCCAACGCCATCCAAGATAGGTGACTCTTTAACAATTACATCGCAATCCGAAACCTTGGGGACCCATTTCACCAAGTTAGGCTCTTTGTATATGGCTTCTGAGAGAGGCTGCCCAACTTTATTTGCACCCACGTCAAAGGCGCTGGTGAAGATGATGTCTTCAAGCCTATACCCGCCGATCTCCTGATGCATCAACCCGATCTCTGACTCACCAGTAGTCTTGTAGTATTCTATACCTTGCACAAGAGCGCTTGCACAGTTCCCCACACCAATAATCCCGACTCTTATCTTACCCATGCTATCTGGGGTTCACCATCAATTGTATATAAAATCTTAGCGTAGACCGCTCTTGAGTATCGCTTTAGTAAGCGACTGGTAGGGAAACAGATTCGGGGACATCTCATTATCGCTAAAGTATATTGTTTCATCTGCGACCCTGAAGGTAGAATTAAAAATCTGAAGATAGTTTAGAAATGTTAAAGGACAAGATTTAAAAGCTTTCAAGGAATAAGCTTAGCCACTATGTTTTGGAAAGAGCCTAGGAGAGAGAGTATTCCCCAAAAACTTCGAACCGAATTACTTTTAAGATGCAAAGGGAGATGTGAAAAATGTGGTCTAGACTTCCATGATAACGGTGTTAGACCACACTTCCACCATAAAGATGGGGATCCAAAAAATAACAAGCCTTCAAACCTAATCGTTGTTTGCCCAAACTGTCACAGTAAACTTCATACTTGGAAGGTTGTTGAAGAGAAAGATATTTTCGGTTTTACGGTCAAGAAGCGGAAACTTGTAGCAGTCAAACCCAGAAAACGAAAAACATCAACGAAAAAGAAACAAAGAAAAAGGAAAACTGAATATCTGCTATGGGATTTGCTTTAATCTTAAATGATTTAAGTCTAGGCTTGACCAAGTGGAATTTGGCCTTTGTGTGCATAAAGATCTTAGCTTTGGATATTGTGGGGTACATAGGCACGTGGCTTTGCAACATCTAGCTATGCTGAATAAAGCTGAATTCTTGTTCGTAGTATTGTCTTCATATACCATATATACCATATCCTTATTAGCGGTTCCAGCTCTGTAATTACCTAGAGATGAGTGCTGCAGAGGTCCACGTAGATACCAAAGAGAGCGTAGTTCCAAAGATCTGTAGGATATTCAGCAATCCAACGAGATACAAAATACTCATCCTACTTGATAAGGAGCCCAGAACCTTCACTAGCCTTATGAAGACCCTTTCCTTGAACCCTAAGGTCTTGAATGACCACCTTAACGTTCTTATCGCAAATAAGATCGCTGTGAAATCGTACCCCTATAACCTATATACCTTGACGCCGCTCGGACATCTAGTCAAAGACGCGTTGGCTGAGTTGCGTAGCAAACTGGAGGAACCTTTAAGAA
>Ga0080004_1144915_pt1 | contig 10617 bp, 6 predicted proteins | sample WasSprMetagenome_FD_69207 | JGI IMG/M metagenome (GOLD analysis project Ga0080004, IMG submission 69207) | Sulfidic aquatic microbial communities from Washburn Spring, Yellowstone National Park, USA - WS (SPADES assembly) (version 2) | ecosystem: Environmental > Aquatic > Thermal springs > Hot...
TGATAGTTTTGTATTTTTCAGTTGTCATTCATGAAATCGCTCACGGAAGTTGCGCCTTGCTTTTGGGAGATGATACTGCGAAAAGAGAAGGGAGATTAACTTTAAACCCAATCGCTCACATCGACCCAATCGGCACAATTTTTTTACCTTTGATTTTATTAATTTTAACTTTCGGCCAAGGACCGATTTTTGGTTGGGCAAAACCAGTACCAGTAAATCCATTGAATTTCAGAGACAAAAAATGGGGAATTGTAAAAGTTTCTTTAGCAGGACCAGCAACCAACCTTTTGATCGCAATTTTATTTTCCTTTTTAGCAGGTTTTAATTTTCCTCGAGCAATGATCAATTTTTTCGAAATAATTTCAATTTACAATTTTTCCTGGGCATTTTTCAATTTATTACCCTTTCCTCCTTTAGATGGCTTTCACATTCTGTATCAGATATTACCCGATAGATTTTCTTCTATTAAACTTTTTCTCCTCCGATATGGCTTTTTAATTTTGCTTTTCATTATCTTTTTTGGCCTCGCCCCAATTTTTTCTTTCTCCCAAATCCTTTTCAATTTAATTTCCCACTAAACGTCGACGTCTGACATCGACATACATCACTTTAAATTCCAAATGGGGCCCAAGCGAAGCTTGGGACGCCACCCTCCCTCCGCCCTCCCGCTTCGCGGGCCCCTCGGGTGGTGGGAGGGTTGGAGTCCAATTTTCAAATCCCAAATAAATTTCAATTACCGAATATCTAAACCTTATCGTTTGGAATTTGGTGCTTGGAATTTGGAAATTTTCTAAGGAGATATTGGACAGGCGATATTTTTCCACAATTTGGGTCTTGACAAACTTTTTTGCTCACCCGATAATGAAATAATCAGGGAATTTTAAAAAAAGAAGGCCCGCACAGGGCTACCCAAAGGTCGAAAGTTTGAGCGCCTTTTTGTTCCCACGCCATTACATGTAATGGCGGGGAGGTGCGGGCCTTCAATTTTGAGTTTAATAAACCAAAAAATTTTGTCAAGCCCAGGCATTTTCTAAAAATTCAAGTTAAATTTCACAAAAAATCCACAATGGCAAAAGAAGAAAAATACATTTCATTATCCGAAGCAGCAAAGTACACTCCCTATTCTGCAGAATATTTGTCATTGAGAGCGAGGCAGGGAAAGCTGAGAGCAATCAAGATTGGAAAAATTTGGGTAACAAAAAGAGAATGGGTTGAAGAGTATGTCAGAAAGTATCAAGGCAAAGAGGAAACTGTCAAAATCTCAAATCTCAAATCTCAAATCTCAAAACTTAAAATCAAAATTCCAAAAATCAAATTTGAAACTCTAAAACAAATAGTATCTAAGACCTTGAGTTCTTTGCATTTCACTAGTCCAAAAATCAAAACTGAAATTTTGTTTGCTCTCGCTCTTTTATTATTTTTTGTTTCCTTTGCGCTTGCAAAAGATTCTTTAAAAGTTGTAGCAAAAAAAATCGTTTCGAGTTTGGAAGAGGTCGGCGAGGATTTTGTAATCGGAGCAAATTTACAATTTTCAAAAATCGGAAAGAGTTTTAAAAATGTTTTCTCTCTGGCAAAGGAAGGTGTAGAAGCAGTCACTGAGAATTTTGATGACACACTCTCTCAAACATCACAAAAAATAAATTTTGGAGTAGCAGCAATTGGTGAGACCACTCAAAGAGGATTGGTAAGCGTTTCAGAATTTTTCAAAGAGTACTTTCAATGGTTAGGTGAAAACCTTTTGGCAGCTGGAAGGAAGATAAAGAATTTTGGGTTGGGCGTCAAGGAAGCCATTAGTGGAGGGGTAAAGGGAGTGGACGAAAAAATTTCAGGAATTCCTGGATTACTCAAGAAAAAACCTGAAAAAATAGAGGCTCAAAAAGGGGTTCCCGAAGAAGTTGCGAAAAAAATTACCTCTTTAGAGGAGAAAATTAAGGAATTGGAGAAAAAACTTCTTCTAGTAAGGGAAATTGAAGTTGAAAGAAAAGTCGTAGTTCAACCTGTAAAAGAAGTCGAAAAAATAACCGAATTCATTCCTTCAGAGGAACTTTCAAAAATAAAATCCCAACTTTCAATTTTTGGAGAAACCTTGAGAAAAATCCAACCAAATCCTCCTTATACTGCTGCTTTAACTTCCCCAATTTACATTCAACAAGGAATTCAAGGAGGAGCAGGAATTTTTACATCCTTGGCTGCAGAATCTGCGGCATTCAGAACTTTGGGAGTTGGAGCATCTGTAACTTTAGGTTCTGACTCGAGGGATAAACTCACTGTCAATTCAGTTTCTCAATTCAACGCTCCAATCACAGTTGGCCAAAACGCTTTAACAATCGACACTTCAGGAAACCTAAAAAGCATTGGAAACATTACCATTTCTGGAACTCTGACTACCCAAGGAATTACTACATTACAAGCTCCCCTTACTCTGACTACTACTTCCACTCCCCAACTCACAGTCAAATACGATGACTTGCACAAACTCGAAATTTCAGTTTCGTCAGATGGAACATCAACAATTTTCACAACTGGAAATTTTGTCTTCGATGCTGGAAGCGGCGAAATTATAACTGCTGGCAACTTTGTCGATGTCGGCGGTGCAACCGTCAGGTCAGTCGGAGAAAGAGTCTTTAGAGGAGCAGTTTCAGTTTATAGATACGGAATTCCAGCAGAAACTGCAACGACAAGTTTTGTCAGAATTTCAAAAGAATTTCCAGCAGGGAATCCCCATCCTTTAGTTTCAACCCCAGAAGTTTTGCCAGGAGCAGAAAGGGTTTATCGATTGGCAATCAGTTATTCAGATGACATTCCAACCAATTCGAGCTCAACCTGGAGAATTGCAAAAGTTTCAGATAATTCAACCATCGCAACTTTTAACGTTCCAGGATTGGCAGCTTCGAATTTAGAAGAACCAAGGCCCTATTTAACAGAAGAAATTCCAATTCCAAACGATGATTGGAAAATCGAATTAAAGGTCCCAAGCGGAAACAGAATCAGGGTTTTCAACATTTTCTTAGTTGCTTTTGACAAAATAAATCAATAAAAACTCAAAACTCAAATGTCAAATCTCAAATCTAAATGTCAAAAAAACTCAAAACTCAAATGTCAAATCTCAAATCTAAATGTCAAATCTAAAATCCCAAAATATAAGATACCGATCATATAAATTTTCATTAGCAATTATCAACATGGTCAAAGAATTTCCCTTAAATAAAATTTATCAAATCTTCACTGATCAGCTTTTAAGAGCTGCTACTTCAATTGGAGCCAACTTAATCGAAGCTAAGTCTTCGAGTTCAAGAAAAGACTTTATCAGGTTTTATGAAATTGCTCTCAAAAGTTGTAACGAAACAATTTATTGGCTTCATCTTTTAAAAGATGGAAAGTTAGTTAATCCAAAAAGGTTAGAACCGTTAATTGAAGAAGCAACCGAAATTAGCAAAATGATTGGTGCAAGCCTTCTAACCCTAAAAGGAAAAAAGATTTGACATTTGAGATTTAGTTTTGAGTTTTGACATTTGACATTTGAGATAAATTAATAAAGGTCAAAATAAAAAAATTAAAAAATGAATTCATTGCCAAAAAGAGAAATGCTGGCGCTTCCTTCACCCGAGAAAGGATTCCTTTCCCTTCCTTCCCCGAGAAAATTAAAGATAGATAGGGGAGCGAGGTTTGTTTCGCTTTTATTCATTGCCACCTCGATTTTAATTGCTGCAGGAATTTTGTGGGGAGCGAACGTTTATTACAACATCGATATTGGAAAAGTGATGGTTGAGGAAACCCAGAGAATTGTTAAAAACGGAACGAATTATGCCTTAGAAGTGATCGGAATGGCAAAATTTGGAAGCGACACAAACTATGCCAAGTTTTCCTCAGAAGGAGACCTCTCCTTCACTGGCACCGCAGACACCGTTGAAAAATCAGACGCCCCGTTGACAATCAGAACTACAGGCCAAAACCTTAACATTCAAACAGTAACCTCTGGAACTTTGGCCATTTCTTCAGCCGGCGCCCTGAATCTCACTGCAAACGCCGCCTCTACATTAGACGTAGGAACTGGAAATGCATTAACGATTACTTCCCAAAACTTCAGAGTTGATTCAGCAGGGAATGTCACTGTTGCCGCAGGCCAAGGGTTGGACACAATTTCTGCTGGAACTTTGAATTTAGGGAACGCAACCGCGACCACAATTAACATTGGAAATGGCGCTGCAACCACAATTTCAATCGGAGCAGGAGGGACCTTAGCAAGGACTTTCAACATCGGAACAGGAAGCGGTGCAGATACCATCAACATCGGAACTGGTACGGGAGCTGATGTTATTCGAATCGGAGGGGGCGGAGGAACTTTGGCAATCGATACTACAAACTGGGACATTGATACCTCAGGAAACATTATTACTTCAGGAAACATCACTACCGCTGGAAATCTCGCTGTTAACGGAGGAAATTTAACGACTAATGCCACAACCTTCAACCTTCTGAACGCAAACGCCACAACGATCAACTTTGGAGGAGCAATGACAACCTTGAACATTGGTTCTGCCAGCGGGTTAAAAATTGCAGCTCCAGGAAGTTTGACAATTCAATTTGGAGCGAGCGGTGGATTTTATATCCAAGATAATGCGGCAACCCCTGTTCAGTATTTGACGATCGGCGCAGATGGCACTTTAACCATTTTGAGCAAAAGCGGATCTGAAATCGTCTTGAACCCAGCAGGTTCTTCTTCTGGAATTGTCAGGGTTGCTCAAGGTGACCAATTTTACATTGGAGATGTTTTAGTGAGGGGAACCAACGAAGAAATCATCAGGGGGATAGTTCCAATTTTTGGGTTCGATTTACCAGCCCAAACTGCCACAACATCTTTCGTCCAGGTTTCAAGAATTGTTGAAAATTATCCCTTTCCCACAAATCCCACTCCAGGAACAGTCAGGGAACACAAGTTTATCATCCGCTATGCTTCAGCAACCACAACCGCAGGAACGACATGGAGAGTTTATAACACAGATGCTGCCACCACCACATCTACTTTCACAGTTCCAGCCACCGAATCTACCGATTTGAATTCAGGCCAAATTTACATTACTGGAGCAGTGACAATTCCTACCGACGGAACCGATTGGCGATTGGACGTTCAAACATCAGGAGCAGCGATCAGAATTTATCAGATATTCTTGGTAGCAGTGGACAGAGTAGATTAAAAATTCAAAATTCAAAATTCAAAAGTCAAAATTACAATCCAAAATTCAAAGTGGTATGAAAAATTCAAAATTTAAAGAGGAATTTTTGAAGAGATTGATTCGATTTTCTGTTCAGATAGTTAAATTTGCGGAGAAATTGCGGAAAGAAAGAATTCTTTGGTCGGTCGTTGATCAACTTGTTAGGAGTTCGACTTCGATTGGCGCGAATGTAATAGAGGCCAAATCTGCAAGTTCGAAGAGAGATTATATTCATTATTTTGAAATCGCCCTAAAATCAGCCAACGAAACAAAATACTGGCTAATAGTAATTAAAGAAACAATGCCAGACCTTAAAGAAGGCACCAACCAATTACTTCGAGAAGCGTCAGAAATTTCCAACATCATCGCCTCCGGTATTCTTACTATGAAAGGTCGAAAAAATATAAATTTTGCATTTTGAACTGTCATTTTGAGATTTGCATTTTGCAATTTAATCAGCATGAAAGGTCGAAAAAAATTTAAACAATTTTGAATTTTGAACTGTCATTTTGAGATTTGAATTTTGCAATTTAATCATCATGAAAGGTCGAAAAAATAAAAATTTTGAATTTTTAACTGTCATTTTGAGATTTGCATTTTGAATTTTGAGATTTAAATTAAATGTCATCAAAGCAAAATAAAACAAGAATAGAGTTACTGAGAAAGATATTCTTGAGCATCCTGCCTGGGATTATCGTCGCCGGTTTAATATTCGGAGCCAACATCTATTACGATTTGGATTTGGGAAAAGTTATTGTTGAGCAGGTTACAAAAATTATTGGGATGTTTGAGACAACGGCCACCACCACTTTGGCGACCGTTTCAGGGAATGTAGGAATTAAGACCACAACCCCAAGCGAGGCACTAACAGTTTCTGGAGGTATTTTGGCAACTGACAATTTAACAATTCAAGGAGAAACTTCTCTTGCTACCACAACAATTTCCACTCAACTAACAGTTCCAAAAATTACTTCTTTGGCTGATTTAACAATTGATCCCACAGGCAATTTAGTAATTTCAAAGCCAACCACAATTTCAGCTAATTTTACAGTTTCTGGAACTTCAACTTTAGCCACAACCACTCTTTCAAGATTAACAATTACTGAATTGACTCCAGGCTCTGTTTTGTTTGCGGGAGCTGGCGGGTTAATTTCTCAAGACAATTCAAACCTCTTTTGGGATAACACAAACAAACGCCTCGGCATCGGAACCTCAAGCCCATCTCAAAAATTAGATGTTCAAGGAGGGAATATCAACGTTTCTGGCTCTTTAATGACAGGAGGTGTAGCAAGAATTGATTCTTCTGGCAATTTGATAAACATTGGAAACATTACTCTTTCAGGAACAATTTCTGGAACTTACACAATCGGTGGAACCCCAACTTTAGCTTCTTCTCTAACAGGTTCTGGTTCTCCAAACATTACAGGAATTGGCCTTTTGAGCGCAACAAATCTAACAATTTCAGGAACTGCCACAACTACAAACCTCAATGTTACAGGATTAACTAATTTGGCAACCACAACAATTTCAACTCAGCTGAGCGTTCCTTTAATTACTTCCCCATCTGTTTTAACCATTTCTCCTTCAGGAAATGCCACAACAACAATTTCAGGCCCTGTAATTTTGGCTTCCCAAACAGGAAATGTGGGTATTGGGACGACAGCACCGAATGAAAAGTTGGAAGTTTCAGGAAATATTAATGTAAAAAATGGTGACATTTATATCTGGAATGCAGATGTAAGAACTTATCTCCAGAATTTCTATGATTATTTCCAAATAACTATGGGAGCAAGTCAACTTTCGATGAACAGAGTTTCTGGAAACATTGGTATAGGAACAACAACTCCTTCTTCACTTTTAGAACTCTACAAAACAAATGCTTCACCAATTTTGACAATAACTTCTGCAACTTCTACAACTTATTCTCCCCAAATTGCATTTAGGACAGGGGCTACCCCAACAACAAATTTCACCTTAGGAGTTGATATTTCAACAGGAAAATTAAAAATCGTTCCCTCTTCTGATATTTCAACCTCAACTGGAATAACAATTGATTCTTCTGGCAACGTCGGCATCGGGACGACGACACCAAATTATAAATTAACCGTTAGCGGAGGAGATATTTATGGTTCTAACAATCTTTATATTGCTGGCAACGTCGGCATCGGGACGACAAGTCCGGGTTCGAGGTTAGAAGTTAGAGGTTCGACGAGTGATTCTTCGGCTTCTGCTTTAAACATCACAAATTCTGGAGGAACAAGTTTATTGTATGTAAGAAATGATGGCAACGTCGGCATCGGGACGACGAATCCGGGGGCGAAGTTAGATGTGGTTAGTGGTTATCAAAGAATTCAATTTTTAACTGGTACCAATACAAGTGCCTATGTACTTTCTATTGGAGTTAATGACGATGGTGTTAATATATCTAATGATTCAACCATTAGAGGGTTTAATTTCAAAAATGCAAACGGAACATTGCTAACGATAACTTCAGGCGGCAACGTCGGCATCGGGACGACGGCACCATTGGAAAAATTGGATGTGGCAGGGGCAATAAAGGTTGGAAATACTTCTTCTGCTTGTGACGATGCTCATAGGGGTGTGATAAAGTTTATTCCAGGAGCATCTGGAGTCGCCGATCACTTGGCAGTTTGCGAAAAGGATGCCTCAGATGTTTATAATTGGGTCTACATTGGATCGAGTGTAGGAGGGTTTAAGTACAGAAAACTAATAACGATTAATAACACTCAAAACACGAATACTCTAACAGATTATCAAGTTTTGGTAACTTTAGATACCGCTTCTCTAATTTCTGCTGGAAAAATGAGGTCTGATTGCGGAGATATTAGGTTCACAGATTCTGATGGAGTTACCAATTTGAATTATTGGTTAGAATCTGGATGCAACACTGCCTCAACAAAAATTTGGGTTAAAGTTCCTTCAATTCCAGCAAGCTCATCAAAAACAATTTATGTTTATTATGGAAATTCGAGTGCTACAAGCCAAAGCAATGCAACTGCAGTCTTTGATTTTTTCGAAAACTTTGAAGGAAGCTCTTACTGGACCCCAACTCAAGGTACTTGTGGTCCTACTAATACTTCGTATGGCACTCCTAGTTGTTCACACGGTCGTGCTACCGATTATGTAAAGGATGGGTCTTATTCCTATAAAATGAGTGTGGAAATAATCCCAACCGCGAATCCGGCTTGGTGGGGTTTCGCCTGTGATTGGACATTCCCTGCGAAACTTCCTACTGGAATAATGCATATGTGGTATAGAGTTGATATAAAATCTGATACTTATAATTATACTTGTAGCTGCCCATGCACTAATTATAATACACCAGCAGGAACATGTTGTAGGGTTGGGATGCATGTTTATGTCCCATCGACTACATGGATCTTTAAGAGACCAACATGTGAGGAAAATTCTACTTTAGCTGCAGCAAGTGAGGCTATTTATTCGGAAGATAAAGAGTTTACTATTAGTGGTACCCCTCCTCTTGATATGAAGATTTATTCAGAAGGTTGGTTTGGGGCAGCTGGCGTAAAGTATTTTGTATACGTCTGGATAGATCAACTTTATGTTCGCAAATACACTTCTCCAGAACCAACAACAAGCGTTGGGACAGAAGAGGCAGCAGATATTGCAGAGTGGTTTAAAATTGATCCGAATTGTTCAATTCAAAACAATTGCCCTGAAGGAGGGGATTTAGTTGCTGTGAATGAAAATGGATTTATTGAGAGATCCTCAAAACCATATCAACAAACCTTAATCGGAATAATCTCAAGCAATCCAAAAGAGATATTGGGAGAAGGGAATGAAAATGACTCAAGGCCAGTTGCCTTAATTGGAACTGTTCCTGTTAAAGTATCAACTAAGAACGGAGAAATAAAACCAGGAGATTATTTAACCTCCTCAGATATTCCTGGAGTTGCAATGAAGGCAAACGGATTTGGAAGGGTAATTGGAATGGCTTTGGAACCCTACAATGGTGAAGGAATTGGGAAAATAAAAGTTTTCCTTAATCCCCATTTTGCAATGATTCCCCTTTCTGAAGATGGAAATTTCGATATTTCAACTTCTACTGCCACCTCAAGCGAGGTTTCAATTCTTGATTCATTCACCTTAGCTATAAAGAATGCCTTAAAGAAATTGGGATTATTCATTGAAGATGGAATCGCAAAAGTGAAAGAAATAGTTGCTGATGTTGCTAAAATTAAAAAGATTAAAGAAGTAGAAGAATTTGAAATGAAAGACAAAGCTACTGGCGAGATCTATTGCGTCTGGATTGAAAATGGAGAATGGAAAAAAGTAAAAGGAGAATGCGAAAGCTTAACTTCACAACCTACAACTAGCAACCAACAACCGGTTAACAATGAAACAACGAACAATGGGACAGCAAGCAATCAACCAATGGTGAATTTCTTGAGTCCGTCTTATTCTGGAAAGGTTGGGGAAGAAATAAAATTTGAAGCAACAACTTCAAATTTCGCCACCGATACTTTAACCTTTAATTGGTATTTTGGCGATGGCGCAACTTCCACAACAAATTCTCCTTCAGCAAGTCACGCATACAATGCTACTGGCACCTATAATTTGACTTTAACCGTTACTGGCGGAGACCAAACCGCAAGTACTTCAACCAAAGTTGAAATTTCAGCTAATGAATCACAAACCAATTCTTTAAGTGGTGAAAATAGCACGCCTACTTCAACTGCCTCCACTTCAGATTCAACTACTGAAGCCCCAAACCCACAGTAACTATCAATGTGATAGAGTAAATTAATAAAAATTCCTAAAATGTGAATGTTTACGTTAGACGTCAACATAAAAACAGCTTTTTAAAAGTGGTTTAATCTGTAAAATTAAAAATTAATATTCCAGTTTCATCTCAATTTTCTTTGCGATTTGATGAATCCACTTTTCCAAACGATCAACTTTGTGTGCCAAAGCAACCATTTCCTTGAAATAATCATCGCACCTCTTAGCGTATCCGTCGATAGCAGAATAAAGATTTGAGAATTCATTTCTCATTTCTTCTCTAGTAGCGAAAACTTCAATTAATTTTTGAATATCTTTTTCATCAAGCATATTTTCATTGTAGACCTTCAAAAGTTAGTGTTAAAATCAAAATTACAAAAAAGAGTTTGTCGAGGTCAAACCTCGACTGTTTTTCAATTGACTTTTTTTAATTTTTTCTTAGAATAGAAAATATGCCAACGATTAGGCAATTAATAAAAAAGGGAAGGGAAAAGAAAATAAGGAGAATAAGGTCTCCGGCTTTGAAATTTTCTTTTAACGTTTTGAAGAACAGGCCGGTTTTCTTTCCTTCTCCTTTTAAGAGAGGAGTTTGTATTAAGGTTTTCACAACAACTCCAAAAAAGCCAAACTCCGGGTTGAG
>Ga0080004_1089651_pt1 | contig 10604 bp, 9 predicted proteins | sample WasSprMetagenome_FD_69207 | JGI IMG/M metagenome (GOLD analysis project Ga0080004, IMG submission 69207) | Sulfidic aquatic microbial communities from Washburn Spring, Yellowstone National Park, USA - WS (SPADES assembly) (version 2) | ecosystem: Environmental > Aquatic > Thermal springs > Hot...
CAAGTTTTCAGCATACCAACCCTCGTGATTATAAAGAATGGCGAGGAAGTTGACAGAATAGTCGGCTTTATGCCAAAAAACCAGATTGAAGCCCGCCTCAAAAAATATTTGAAGGGATAAAGGATGGACGTGCAAGAGCGTAGGGTGATCGGCGCTTTACTATTGCTTTTAGGCGTGTCCCTCTTTGCTGTAGGCCTTTACACTGGACAGTTAAACGCTATAATTGAGCTTTTAAAGAAAGCCTTCACCTCTTTTTAGGCGAAACTGGCAAAACATTTAACTTCGCATATCCTTAACATGGTTCCGCTACTGAAGGGTGGGAGTATGAGTCCGAAAATTGAGGGTGAAAAAGGCGAGAAAGAGGCAATTCTTGAAGTTGCCAAGCTTATGCTAGCCTCTGCAAGAACCGCTCCAAAAACAGCTGGAATAGACGACATCCTAACATTAATTGTTTATGGAGAAGAGAAGGACGCCATAGCTGAAAAAATGAACGAAATAGGTGAGGATCGAAAAATTGACGGGTTTAAACGCGACGCGAAAAACGTGAAAGACTCAGAAGCCGTAGTCTTGATAGGGGTTAGAGGGAACAAAAGCTTAGGGTTCAACTGTGGAGCATGTGGCTATAAAGACTGCAAAGAATTTGAAGACGTCCAGAAGCGGGTGGGACAAGACTTTGCTGGTCCAACATGCCTTTTCAAGGCTTTAGACCTTGGAATAGCCTTGGGCTCAGCCGTTAAAATGGCTGGTCTTTTAAACATTGATAACCGCATAATGTATCGTATAGGAACAGCGGCACTAAAGCTGGGCTTTATGCCTGAAGCAACCGTGGCGATGGGCATACCGCTTTCAGCAAGGGGCAAAAACATATACTTTGATAGAAAATGGCCCTAAAATGGCGGATAAACCATTTTCAGCTTTGGCTTTTCATTTTCTCATACATTTTCTCCAAAGTCCACTTGACACTTGATTTAAGCTCTCTTAGGCGTTCAGCATCAAAATTTTTAATGTGGATTTCTCGGATTATGTCGCCTTCCCTAATAATGTTGTAGGAGAAGATTTCTTCGGGTTTTAGTTTTCCAGCCTTTGCTAGTTCGCCGTCTTTCTGCTGCATTTTGGCTAAAACCCTTTCAACAAGAAACTGGTTGAAGGGCGGTGTGTTGACATTGAAGTTTTTGTCTTCTGCCAAAACTATTTTTAAGAAGTCTTCTCCAACATAGAGTCTTGCAAGTGTCTCGCCAGCCGCTGTTTTTAGGGGGATTATCTCCTTAAACTCTGGCATCTGCACTTGTGGTTGTGGTAGTTGTGGCTGAACAGTTTCCGCTGGCACTGTCGGGGCTTTGGCAATTTCAACACGTTTAAACCCTTTGGCTAAAAGCACAGAGTTGACAGCTTCCAAAATTGATTTTAGCTCCTTAAGCTCTGATTCAAGCTTTTCAACCCTCTTTTCTAATTTCTTTTTGAAGGCTAGAAGCCTTTTAACCTCTTCAGCCTCTTCGGACATGCACGCTCACAAATAGAATATATGCGTATTTTGCTTATCAAATCTTTGATTGCCGGATTTTAGAGTGTTTCTGCCAATGTGCAGTCTTCAAGGCTTGGCTTTAGGTTGGAATACTGTTCAATTTTAACTCCAAGCTCCCTTTCAAGGAAGTTTTCAAACTCTTGGAAAACAGTGCTATCGGTAAAGTTAAGTTTTACACAAGTGTTTCGCCCTTCTGTCAGGGGGCTTAAATCGTAGAGGGCAACCCTTTTTGGAAATTCTGGATTTTCAAGGATAAGGTTTAGGAGGCTTTCCGGAGGTGTTTCAGAAAAAACCCAGGCCATGTAAGAGGCTTCAACAACCCGGTAGGATAAGCCCTCACGCACAACACACTTTCTGTTTTGGGCAATACTCCTAAAAGATGAGGGATGAATATTTCTCGTTAACAGGAAATTGTGATATTTTCGGTCAACCTCAACCCAATCCTCATTTTCAGAAGTTCTCCAACCGCGAAACCTGCATGTTTCTTTAAACCTTTTAAGAATTTCCCAAATCCTTGATGTTTTCATCTTTAGACGCAAACCTCTCTGTTAGAATCTTCTAGAAGAATATTCTATCCCACAGATTTAAACTTATTTGTCAGTTTATCTGCAAAAATGCAGGTTTAAAAAACCAAAATTGAAAAATTGTAGATTAAAAAGGATTTTTCAAACATTTTTCCGAAAATTTCCAAAAGCCCCAGCGAACCTCTTAAAAGAAGATGGATGGAAATGGATGTTGTCATTTTAGGTTTTGGTTTGCATTGTTTGATGCTAATCAGTCGAACACTTTCCGATTTTTAAAGGATTTTTCTGCATTTTTCCGACAGCAAACAATATATTTTAGCCGCGGTTTCTAAATAGGAAGCGTCCAGCAGGGCTGGAGATTGCGGATTAAAAACAACACATTAAGCCTAGACTCAACGGACATGAAAATACTGGAAATGCTACAGGAGGATGCCCGACAAACCTACACAACCATTGGCAAGCGTCTCGGAATAGCCCACTCAACAGTCTACGACAGAATAAAGCGAATGGAAAACTACGGCATAATAAAAAAGTACACAACGCTTATAGATACCGAGAAAGCCGGAGCCAAAACCATAACAGCCATAATGACAATAATCACAGACCCAAAAGAAAGTGAGAAGGTCGCAGAAAAACTTTGCAAAATCCCCCAAGTCACAGAAGTCTACACATCGCTCTCTGAAGAACTCCAAATAATAGCAAAGGTAACGGCTGAAAGCCAAGAAAGCCTCCACGAGTTTATAGCCACAACAGTCGCTCCGCTTCAAGGCGTTTTAAGAATCCGAACATCAATCGTTACAAAAAAGTTTAAGGAAACCCAACCTTTAATAATAAATGACCCGAAAAAGTTAACACCAACAGAGAACCAAAATAGAAGAAGGGAGAAACAAAAGTGAAAAATGAAACAGAAGTTAAAGCTCTAAAAACGGTTCCTAGAGAGAAAGCCTTCTACTTCTTCACATCAATAGGAAATTATACTGGAGAAAGTGCCTCATCGCTAAAGGAGTTTATGGAAAAGATAAACGAGGTTAACGTAAAATCTTTAGAGTTCCACCTCTACCGAGGAGACTTCGAAAAATGGATAAACGAGGTCCTAGAGGACAAAAAGCTAGCAAATGAAATAAGCAGACTTCGTGGTTTAAACTACTCTGGATATACACTCAGAGAACGGTTATACAATGTTGTGGCTAAACACTATGAAGAATTAATCAAGTCTCTCTAAATCACCATCTCCCCTAACCGCAGCTGCAATTAAAATTTGTTCCTTTGAATCCAAAATATCAAGTGCGTGAAAAGCTGAAACGTGAATTATTTCTGACATCCTCTTATTTCCAGCGTCTTTTGGAAAGTAGTCAAGCTTACCTGGAAATTGTCGAGGTAAGCTATTGCATTCTTTAACAGCATCGCTAATTGTTTTGTTATACTTGAACAAAAGTTCTAACAGGTGGAATGTAATTTTATCAGAGTCATAAGCATCAACATCGTCTGTCCATCCGATATATAGCTGAGCGCCTTTTTTAAGAAACGCTTGAGCCATAGTTGGGTATTTCAGACTTTTACAGCCCATCGCTATAACTATGCTCTTGGGAAAAGTTCCGTCCATAATCTCAACAAACCGTGGGCCTATCGCAAAATATTTTTGGTCTGGTGCCCATTGGTACCATCCTTCACTTAGGCGGTCGCCATATTCTTCATATTTATTTTCTTGGTAAGGCTCATTTGTGAAGAAGTCAACTAAGTCGGTATTGTTTCTCACAGTAGAATGCACCCTTAAAATGTATAAGCCACAATTGGATTTAGGTAATTTTCTAAAAAATTCAACGGTAACTTCTTCGCTACAATTGTAAATCACTATAAAGTTTTGGCTAACAAGAAGACTCGTAACATTTTCCCTAAAAGATTGTATCGGAAAGGATTCTCCAAGCTGATCAATTATTGCGGCCTTAAACGGGAACTTAACTTCTCTCTCTTGGATCCGCCAGAAAAGCTGGTACAGCACTGCGCCTAGAATTATTGTGGCTGCCAGAGTTATTGAAATTGCCAACAACTTCTTGTTTAATAGGGGTTTCTTTGCCCCTTTTTCCTGAACTTTCTTAATTTTTCGAGTTTTTTCTGGCATATGTTAGAATAGCCTCTAACGCTTTTTTAATGATTAAAATAAAGAGTGCTGGATGGCTATTTTCTTTTGCGTTTTGTTAGGCTTAGAAGCGAGCCAAACATGACTATTAGCAGTGTGTAAGCTATCGTGGGTGTTATCGGAGCATCTTCAGCCAATGAAACTGAATATCCGCCTACTGGTACTGATGAAACTGTTACTTTTGCTGGGTCTGATTGGGCTGTGTTACCCGCCGCATCCGTTACCTTTAGTGAGACGTAGTATGTGCCTGTTGCTGTTGGCTTGAACGTCCAGCTATTAGAGTTGGCGCCGGAAACCGGGTTACCATTCAAATACCATTGATATGATGTGTATGGTGGAGTTCCGCCGCTGACAGTTGACATGAAAGTTACTTGTTGACCCACCAGTATTGAGGCGGTCATGGGGCTTATTGAAACGGTTGGCGGTGTTGGAGCCGCCTTAAAGAAGGCTTTTAGAACATAGTTTGCGTTCACGGTTACCGTGTATGTTGTGGTTGTGCCAACGTTTGTGCCGTTAAGCTCCCAATGGTCAAAGATGTAGCCGTTGCTTGGAATGGCTGTTACTTGGACTTGGGTGCCAGCTGCATAAGTGTATGTTCCTGGAGTTGGGTTTGTTGTGCCACCTGTGGTGGTTTCAATTTTAAGCCTGTAGGTTGCCACTTGCGGCGTGTAGTGGGCTGTCGCCGTGTGGAGAGCATTCATAACAACGGTTATTGTTGTTACGCCAGTGCCTTGAGGTGTTCCATCAACATCCCAATATTGGAATGTGTAGCCTGAAACCGTTGGAGCGGTCAGCTGAACACTCTGTGATGGGTTGTACCAGCCTTCGCCTGGTATTGTTGTTATGCCAGGCGGGTCTGTTCGCACAGTCAAATAGTATTGTGTCTGGTATGAGGCGCTTATTGTTAAGGGGGCGTTCACAGTTTGCGGCGAGGGTGGATTAACGCCTGTTAGGATGTAGCGTACGCCCGGTGCGGCGCCTGGAACAATGTCTTGATAAGTGTATGTTATTTGTGAGCCGGCTAATACCCAGACTGTGAAGGGAATTGTTTCTGTCGGGTCTGTGTCGGCTGTGTATGTGACTGTTGGCGCAACTCCGGAACCAGTCTGGGTGAAGGTTACCGCATACTGGGTCTTCCAGTTGGCCACAGCTGTTTTTGGACTATTCATTGTTATTGGGTTGCTTTGTGCATAGTTGTCTCCTGAGGCGTCTCCGCTCCAGCTGGTGAATACTCTGCGGGTTCCGTTTCCATGGTCAACTATGCCAGTGTTTAGCGTTGCGTGAGCTGTTGCTCCGTTTGGATACCAGCCTTCACCGCCCACGGTGCCGAAGGGGGAGAGGACCGTCAAATAATACTCCAGTCTATAGTGGGCGGTGGCTGTATGATTAGCATCCATAACAAGGGTTATTGGGTTTCCAGCCACTTGTGTTCCGTCAACATCCCAGTATAAGAACTTGTAACGTACACCCGTTGAAACTGGAACCGTGTCTGGGGCAGTTAGCTGGACTTCTGTGCTCTCATTGTACCAATTTTCTCCAGGAATTGTCGCTACGCCTCCAGGGTCTGTTTTAACTTTTAGGTAATACCTTTTTGGAACAACCGTTATGGTGCGTGTTTCTGTGTCCCATTTGCCCTCGCTGTCTGTAACGTTCAGCGTAACTGTGAAGGTTCCATGGCTTGAATAGGCATGGGTGATTATGGGATTATTTGTAGTTGTTATGTTGCCGTCGCCAAAATCCCAAGTATAGCTGACTATTTCGCCTCCATCAGGAGTGGATGCCGAAGCGTCAAAGGTTACAAGTTCATGTACTAATGGGTCTGGAGGCGTAAATGTGAAGGATGCTACTGGATGCTGGCTAACATGGATTGTGGCTTGCGTCTGGCCTGTTAAGCCGTTGTTATCTGTAACTGTTAATTTAACAGTATAGTCTCCATAAGAAGTGTAGGCATGATAGGTTATAGGGTCATTTTCCGTTACTGGCGGAGTGCCATCACCAAAATCCCAAGTATAACTTACAATATTGCCGTCCGGGTCATAGCTTGCAGAAGCATCAAAAGTTACAATCTGGTTCACTTCTGGATATGTGGGATTGAAGGTGAAACTTGCAATTGGAGGCTGAAGTGGAGGAGCACCTGGACTTAAAACTACTGTAGAGTCATGACTGAGCGAGTTATGAACTATTTGCCCATCGGAATTTGGGGTTTTAGAAGTTGTCTTTCCATAGGCGTCAAAGTGTATCCTAACCCCGTCAGGGTCTGAAAAAGTTACGGAAACCACCAAGTCCTTGTAGCTTTTAGTAGAAATCAAACCAACATTAATCTTTGTGTCGTTGAACCATGTTGGATAAACATCACCGGAAGGCCAAGTCCAAAGCTTGTAAGGCTTAGGCGTGCCCCACTTAAACGCAGTTTTAGGAACACTTGTGCCATTAACAATTAAAGAAACAAGCTTATTATAAGCGGCATCGTTAAGGGCTATAACCAAACGAGTATCATAAGACCTTAAAGAATTACTCGTATTATTAATCCTAACAGTGAAAGTTTGGGAAGCCCCGGTTAAATTCAAAAACCAGCATTCACAAAGCCAAGGATCTGCATCATACCCGCGATAAGTGCCTTCAGGCAAAGAAACCTCCAAAACAGCACAAGGATCGGCACTAACAGGATAGACGAAAACTGCGTCAATCACCAGAAAATTTAATAAAATTAAAAATAACAAATGCTTAAACTTGGAATTCAAACGCCCTCTCCCCTTCGGCAAAAAATAATACGCGCCCTGCACATATAAGCCTTACTAGAATTATATTCTAGATTATAATTTTTGGTTTCTTTTCATTCGATCTCAATAGGAAATAAGCATAACCGTGGGCATATATTTTGCTTCAGCTTCATTTATTGGCTTCTTTCATCGATAAGGCATGCAAAGTATAATTGAGACTTGCCACACTTGAGATAAGCCATGGCATGGTTGAAAACTATGCGAGATATCTTAAACCATTATATCCCCGAAAATCCCTCTTAACCGAGTTTTCGTAGACGTAAACGCGTAGCTTTTCATCATCAATTATGCAGCATCTGTTGTTATGGTTTTCCGAGTTAAAGTTTATAATGCTCGGCACGCTAGTTATTGCAGGTATTCGAGTCGCTTGAAAGGGAAGTAAATAATCATGAAAAAGGCTTACCTTATTGTTGGTTCCTTGCTGATTTTTCTAGGATCGATTTTAATTACTTTACATAATATTCCAGTTTTTGTTACAACATACGAAATTAAGGATAAGTACCAAGCAAATGCTAGAGAGCACATTGAAGTTACAGGTTTCTTTTACAAGGGAGACCATTTTTTCTTTAACTTTTCGAGCGGAAAGTATTGGGGAGGAGATCCTTTGACAGAACCTTATGAACCAAGTTGTGATTTAGGCGAAGCGTACATACCAGAACACAAGGTAGTTATCTTCCAAATATCCACACCATCGAAGGAAACTTGCATTGTGGAAGCTAGATTACCCTATGGTTTATATACATTTGCAATTATATATGCAAATAAGAGTGATGATTTTGCGATACTTTCTGGTGGTAATTTAACATGGGGTAATGTTGGTATTGAAGGAATCGTGAATAAAGAGGGAAAATACACTATTAGGGCCATGCTTATAATGCCAGCGGTCTATAAAACAAGGATTGGAGAAGGGGAGCCACTTCAGATTGAGGATGATCCGCCGCAAGAGATGACTTTGTGGCTTATTCAAATAGTTGAAACTAAACCTTATTTTATCTTGTTGCCAATAGGCGCAACGTCAGTTATGGGCGGCGTGATTCTTGTAATATTATCACCTCTTAAAAGCAAAAAAAGACGGTTGAAAAGGACAAAGCATAAAAAAGGGGGCATTTAGCTTCATTTACGCTTTCGCATTATAATTAGAACCGCTGAGGACGCGAGTAGTAATATTAAAGTCATAAAGGTCGAAGGTATTTCTGGAACTATTTGTGTACTCCTTATTACTATAACGTGATCTCCAGATGTGAAGTTAAACCATAGGAATGTATGGGTATTATTCTCCGATAGCCATTTGTATGAAGGTGCTGCATTATCAACAAGTATCACCCAATCGTTTAAGCTATTGCACCACATCAGTGATTTCGGGATTGTTACATTACAATAGCCGTCAGCGTAAGTTACATTAAATGTTATCTGCTTAAGGTTTAGGTTTAATCCAAGGTTTGGAGGGGCAATGACCGCTCCGTCGCATTCTACGGCTACTATAAAGTTTTGACTGTTAACAGTTACTGTGTGAAACGTTTTTTTCGGCACCGATTCGATTCTGTATAACCCGTCTTCTCGATTGTGCGGTATTGAAACTACCGTTGGAGTATGCGGCATAACAATGTCCGTGAATTCAAGTTTCAAAGATGAAGAGACCGATGGTTGAGGTTCAAATCCTTGATAGATTATCTTGAATGTTATTTTAACTATTGTTCCATTACCATACCAATATAGAGCTGGTGATAGAGATGTAGCTACAAGCCAATAAGTTCCCACACCATTTTCCACTGTTGTCTGGTTGTATGCTACGAATATGGGCTCGTTTAGGACGCCGCCTGGTTTACCTAACACGGTTTCATGGGATACATATTCTAGTAGAGTTGCGTTCCATGAAAGTTTCACTTCTACGCCATAGGTTCCATTAGGAACATTAGATGTTCTAATGTTGTAAAGTTTCACTTCAACCGTAAATGTTTTATTCTTTGAGTATTCTGGTCCATAAACCACTTGTGCTGGTTCAACCTTTATAACAGGTTTAGGTGAAGGTTCGGTTGCTAAGATTTCATAATAGCCATTTTCTTTTTCATGCTGAACGATTCCAGCATATGCGTCCACAAGGTCCGTGAAAATTAGGTTTAAACCACAGTTTTCTTTGGATTTTTCATACCAATTCGGTTGTTTTACTATTTTGAATGTGAATTCAGCCACTATACCATCGCCAAACCACCCTTTGGCGGGAGGAAGCGATGTAGCTGAAATCCACCATGTATCATCTGGAAGAGTTGTCGTTTTAGATTCATTTTTTGCAACGAAGTAAGGTGAATTTAGAACGCCACCAGTAACACCAATTTTCATATTTACACGTTGAAGCTCTAAAAGGGTTGGGTCCCATTGAAATTGGATTTCAACACCGTAAACACCGGCTGGAACGTTCGCGCTTGTAACGTTAAGAAGTTTAACTGCCACTGTAAAAGTTTCATTAACAGAAGGCTCAGGACCGAAAGAAACAAAATTTGGTTCAACAGAGTAATATGGGCCTGGATGCTCTGCACTCACTTTTCTTACTTGAATAGCCGTTGTAACAATAGCAATTGAAAATAGAAGCAGTACTAAGAACACGCTATGCTTTTTTCCCATTTTTCCACCTCATTCATTGCTCCATTAATAGGGGAGTGTGCCTTTTAAAAATTTTGGTTATAACTAAGTCTTCCTTCTGAACTTTTTAAACAATACAATCACTGCGATTGCTGCAACTATTAAGATTACAGTAACCACTATTGGCATAAACCAAGATGGCCAAGCATGCAGAGACCATGCGTATTTTCCAATTACATTGATTTGGTGAGTGCCAACTGGACACTCGAAATACAGCACTGTATGAGTACTATTTTCATATTTTTCCAAGTTTTCCGCAGCGGTATCACCTAACATGACCCTCCATTCTTCAATAGAGTCTACCCATAACAGTTTTTTCGGAATTGTAACGTTGAAGAACGCTGCCTTCTCATTATGAGTTTTTGTTGAAAATGTGATTTCAGCTTTTGTCTTGTTAAAAACAACGTTGGTTACACTAGTGGCATTGGTCACAAATAGTATTGTGAACTCTTCGTTGCCTATTTTGACAATCTCTTGAACTGTTATGATTGCCGGCCAAACGTATTTACTTAATATCGCCACATTCACCATCCCTTCTGGAACAATGAAGTATAGCATTGTATGCGTCTGATTTTCGACCGGTGTCCCAAAAGTTGTCGCTGTTTCGTTAAGTTTTATTTTCCAGTCAGATAAACTGTCAACCCACATAAATTCCTTAGGAATTGAAACATTGCAAAAGGCGCTGTATCCTTGGAAAGTTTCTATTTTAAATGTTACGGCCTTTTCCGTAGCATTATATTTAACGTCAGCGGTGCTTGTCGCATTACATTCAATAGTTATCTTGAAAGAACGCGAATCCGCTGTTACAGCGTATTCGCTAACAACTATGCTTGGCATTGCATGCAAAATAACATCACCATCCTTTCTGCCGTGATCGAAAACTGGCTTGGCTTCGCTGTCTACTAGGTCTGTGAATATGAGGGCTAGTTTTGTTGTTACGTCTGTTTCTCCTAGGAGTTCTTTTGGCTGTTTTATTATTCTGAAGGTGAATTCGGCTACTATGC
>Ga0080004_1153566_pt1 | contig 10604 bp, 18 predicted proteins | sample WasSprMetagenome_FD_69207 | JGI IMG/M metagenome (GOLD analysis project Ga0080004, IMG submission 69207) | Sulfidic aquatic microbial communities from Washburn Spring, Yellowstone National Park, USA - WS (SPADES assembly) (version 2) | ecosystem: Environmental > Aquatic > Thermal springs > Hot...
GGGCCGTCGTGCTGGCCGAACCCGTAGAAGTACCACCCGCCGCCGCTGGCCCTAACGCCAACTACACTGTAAACGTATGCCCTTGACGTTCCTATTACTGGCTCACACATCTCATGTGGCGTGTCGGGGTTGGCATATATGATACCCTGCGGGTTGTCCAGGGGTATGGTAGAGATCCATCCCCTAGGGTACGGGTAGCCGTAGTAGGGCCAGCCCCTGTGCTCCAGGGGGTTGCAGGGGAGAGAGACGTTATAGTACGGGACGAGTATACCGTCGGCGAAAAAGCCTGAGCAGTATCCCGGGTCGGCGCCTATAGCCGACAGGAAGTCAAGGAACTGCCTGGGGTTGCGATTCCTGTCCTTGTTATAGAACATCGGCCACCCGCAGTAGTCAACATACACACCACCAGAGTTGCAATAGTTTGCCACGTCTTGCCAGGTAGGAAGGCTTTTACTCAGACCTTCCCCATCGGCGTTTATCAATACCTTGCCGCCGTTAAGCCAGCCGATGTACCCTTCTAGCTCCCATATCTCATTATCTTTGGCTACTAGTCTGGAAGGGGATCCAAACTGCTCGCTTACAGCCATAGGTAGTCACCACCTGTAGTAGCTGCTAGTCGGGCAGCTTTATAGCATTATATATCCAGTACCACTTCTCTTCGTAAGGAGTTGCGAAACCTAGCTTTATATCAAGCCAACCGTAGGATGAACCGGCCTGCCAGCAGGTATCAGCATTGGCTGTCCAGTCTATGTTTCTGGCATAGGTGAAGACACCGTCGTATGGCACGTTCACGGTCTTCGTGCTATTGGCTGGTATAGTAGTAGTTACCTGCTTGAAATACCCTTCTACTGGACAGTCTGTGCCAGACCTGAATACCTTACCTGAGATGACTACGGTTACGTCTACGTTGCCGTTGTTGCGAATAGTGACCGTAGCGGACCCGCCCTGACCGTAGGACGGGTACTGAGGACTGAAGCTTGCGCTAAGTATGTCTATTGTCGGTGGAACAAAAGCAGCCGTGTATAAAGTCACCCACGGGCTCCACTCTGAGCAACCGTAGCTGTTACATGCCCTAACCCTTACTGTATAGGGAGAGTTGGGATAGAGATTGGTTATCTTAACGGACGTGCTGGATCCGCTATAGACTATCTCCATATCCTGCTGGTGCTGCAGCTCGTATCTGGTAGCCCCGCTAACCGACCCCCAGGCTATGACCATATCGGCGTTGGTCTCACTGTAGGCAGTAGAAGATACTTTATAGGGCTGGCTGGGGGTAGACGGTACAGGGGGCTGGTAGGGTTGTACCACTACCGTAGCTGCGGGTCCTGGCTGGGAGCATCCCGGCATGGTCATCACCTCTCTCTAGTTGCAGGCAGCCACCGCTATCTGGTACGTCTGGCCCGGAACAAGATTAACCTGGCAGCTAGTTGTACTCCCGCTCCACACCTGCTGGCCGTTGACGTATACCCTGTAGCTGGTAGCGCCCTGCACAGGATCCCAAGATACTGTGGCTGTTACGCTGTTAGGATTTGTAGGAGTTGGTACGCTTACTCTAGGCGCTCCTGGAGCAGGAGGTGGAGGTGGTACATATGGTGGTACACTAACCGTAGCTGCCGGTCCGGGCTGAGAGCATCCGGACATAACAATCGCCTTCCTTATCGCTGGTACTTTATACTTGTTTCGTCTCTAAACCAATGGTCGGTAGATACATACTTGCCGTTTACGAATCTTCCTGCTTCCCACGCAACACCTACTAGACCGTTTATTACTGGCAAGGGCTTCGATATAAAGTCAATATTTACTTCAGTAGCTGGATCTAAAGTTACTCTTGCTTCTGTGAAGCATATCTGGATCATGTGGTCATAAAGCCAGTAATCTGTACAGGTATAGGAACCATACTGCTGAGCATCCATATAGAATGTGTGAGGTAGGTCAGCAGCAGCGATATCCAGATATGCCCTTACGAAGAATGTATCCCTAGAACCCCCAATGTTTTTAACTGTTGCTGTTGCCTTTAGGACCTGACCTGGTTGAATCGTTAGTGGTGGTACCTGTGGTGGTGGCTCGAAGTCTCCTTCAAGTAGAAGACCTACTAGTAGCATCTTGCCCGATGTAATAATTGAGTAGCGTACTAGTGTTATAGCTGCTCTTCCAGGCTGCGGGTTATAAGCAGGTACATTTACTGTTGCTGCTGGACCTAGCTGAGAGCAGGACATAATGTTACCTCCTAAAAGCTATAGAGATAAGCGCACCTACCAACCCACCACCAGCAGTGAATAGTACTGTTACCCATACGGGTAGCCTGTTTTTTAACTCCTCCCGTATCGCCTTCAGGTCCTCCTTTATCTCCCTGAACTGTTCAGACTGCACCCTCTCATGTTCCTCGAACCTTACTTCTAGGGCCTCAAGCCTAGCTCTAGTAACCTGTTCGTAGGCGCTAACCAGTTCGCTCATGTAGATCACCTGCTACTTGCTGCTGTTCTGTTACCCATTAGGCGGAAGCGGAGGGGTAGCATCCTGGGCTATGCCGAAGCTGCGGAGCTTGTTAACTATGTCGGCTAGGTACTTGGCAACAGCTGTAGCAGTAGCCGCTAAGAACAGGTCGTGCATGGCCTGGTTAAGTCCCCCCAGGTATGCCAGCACTAGAAGGCCTCCCAGATAGGGTAGGGCGGCTGTCTCTATCCACCTGGCGATGGCCGAAAACTGGAATCTACCTTTGGCTATAGCTAGAACGATACCCAAGATAGTATCAAGGGATATAAGACCGGCGATGTACCCGACCACCTTTAGAGAAGCTATGTCTATAGTGATGGGCATAATTAACTCCTCCTTTCGACTTATTTGTGGGGTGGTCCGAATATATATGCTATAAGCGATACCGTACCAAAGACTACCAAAAAGCCTGCAGCAAGACCCATACCCATTAGGAAGCCGGATTTTAGATCGTTGCTCATGTCCTAACACCTACCCTACTTTTAGTCCCTTAGCTCTATTGTACATTACGGTAGACGTACCATTTCTGATGGGGTATATAGCAAAAAGCCAGGTGTTTACCTGGCGGGAAAGGGATTAGGGTTTGGTCTTAAGTGCGCATTTAAGTCCAAATGTTTACTTAGTCTTCAGCAACTCCTCCAGCATCTCTATTACCATATTGAGCTTCTCGTCTAAGTCTTCCAGTTTGAGCTGACCCTTCGCCTTCTTCTCGGCGAGGGCGGCGAGCTTGGCTTGGCGTTGTTCTCGTTTTACCTGCTTCTCGTCTTTCTCTACTTTAAGAACTGGCTTCACGATACCACCACCTCTATTTCTGCTGGTTCACAGGGGAATTCAGCTATGGCTTGGATCTTAAAAGTTCCTGTAACAGCACTCATAAAATCAAATTCGGCTTGACCGTTAGTGGGTGTTATAACTAACTCTTGAGCTTTGCCAGGGCCAGTTACGTTTACATGAATAGGTCTACTCTCGTCGGTTAAAAAGTTATCCTTCCAATCTTTGTAAACTATTGTTAGTGGTAAAGGAGTATTTACTGTTGTGGTATTGGCGCCAGTAATGATAAGTTTTGTTGCCCAACAATAGTGTGACCTACATATTGCACCATCAGGAGTAGTCCAAATTTGAAGGATTTCCAACGGATTAACAGGGTTAGGTTCGTAGATCATGATTTACACCCCCGTCCTTACTTTGACATATACCATCACCGCATAATAAACATCCACCGTATACGCAGTTACTGTAAGCGATTGTTTAAACCTAATCGGCCCCATTAAAAGTTCTGTATACCAATCACCATAAGATACTAACCCATAACGCTTTCTGTTATTTACTATAGTCACCCCATCAACCGATACCGTGAATTTGCCTGCATCTGTGCTAATTACCGCAATAAAATCTACTACACCTTTCCCAGTTATTGAGCATACAGTAACAGGTGTTGTGGAAGTAGTGCTAACGTAGAATATTTGAGGCGTGCCTCCAGCTATATCGTCAATGCTAATAGTAGATTGAGGAAAAACTTGAAATCCCATCTTAGCTCACCACCACTCCAGAAATAGTAACCGTTATCGCCCCTGCCGTTCCCTGTACGGCACTCAAGAAGTCGCCAGGCTCCATTACCTGAGACATATCTATCGCCACCACCGAGTTGGCGTTCACGCTCACATTGGGCACTATCCTGTTGGCCGCACCTGCCGTGCCGCCAGAGGGCACAAGAGAAATGCTTACCGCAGCCGCTGCCGCTGCGTTGTTTGCCAAGAGGATTTGTTTGATGATTACCTTGGTGTTGGCGGGTACGGCTGCCGCGTTGAAAGGACGCAAAGTTAAAGAAGCTTCGGTTGTTCCGGGTTGGCCCTGGTAGAGCATTGCCGGTACTGCTTGGGTGTAAGCCACTTAAATCGCCCCCATCCAGTATAGAATGTCACGGCTGATAAGGTTATGCGCCGCATAATCGGCCAAATGCGAAATAAGATCCCCAGCAGCACCAACTTTTACCCATGTCGTACCGTTATCTTCGTATATTCGCTGTGTGTCTATAGCGACGAATATACGCCCTTGATTACCGGGACTTGGCATGGAGGATTCAGCACCGGCAAGTATCCTTTCTGGGTCTCTCATTATGCCATCAACAGGCATGATCGGCATTTAGGAGAACCTCCTCAAGAAGCTGTATAGCCTGAAGACCGTCTGTGCCGTTGCTCCATTCACGTAGTTAATTCTCACATAGGGGCATACCAGCTCTACGCTAAATCCTAGTCCGGTATTGGCCGATACGGAGAAGGAAGAGACCACGTCCCAATTGGTTCCGTTTGGAGACTGCTGGACGTTCAAAGTACCGGGCTGGTCGGCGAAGACGCTACCAGTGATACGCGAAAAACCGTTGGTGGTGACGGTAGAACTAGTATAAGTACCATTGGCTACTAATGCGGATGTGGTGAAAGGACCATTAACCTGCTCGTTGAAGGTTATGGCTCGTCCTCCCGTATCAGTCAGCAATTGTCTAAGGTTAGTTCCATCCGATCCAGCAATTTGAATAGATTTAGATGGAACTGCTGCTCCTGGTATGCCTATAGAGCTGCTTAGGTCAGCTAGATCTAGCGATATATCCCTTCCCGTTACCGCTACGCCGCCCCACTGGGCTACGTTCTCCGGTGCAGCAACGTTAACGTTAACTTGTGGACCCAAGAAGAGCAGAAATACGTCTCCCTGACTGGGAGCTATGGGCAGTCCAGTTACCGTTAAGGTGGTATCCGTATTATCGGTAATCTGAGCATACTGTCCCTGGTTTAAACCATTAACGAAGTAAATGTACCCGCCTTTCCAGGCCGAAGGAACTAGCCTCATATTGGTCGTCGGTATAGAGGTAGAAGTGGCCCCATAGCCCACGGTATCGATCCGGCCTGTAAACAGTGCCTGGATAAGGTTCATAAACCCTATGCCTTCCATTGCTATCTCTCCTCAATGTCGCAGTACTGGCCCGTAGGCAGGCCGCTGAGATCACGGCTGTACAGCCTACCGGCCTTTATATCGCCCAGTGGTACCAGTAAGGCACAGGTGTTGTACCTTGTCAGTCGTGATCCTGGTTCAGGGGGCTTAATAACCCGGCCATTATCGCTAATAATGACCGTAACGCCGTGTTTGGAACAATAGAAAGTCTTTGTCATATCTCTTGTCCCCCGTTAATCAAAGTAGCAAGTACCTTCATCACGTCAAACCCGTAGTTGATAAGAGGAGCATAGAAAAGGTCGAAGAAGTTACGGTCTATATATATAGCCTCAGCCTTAGCGGTTATAATCATCTCCCTATCGCTATCGTTTTTTACATACACGTTCGCCTCATGACGGGATATAGCATATTTCACGGATTCCAGCTTTCCAGAGTCGGTAAGGATAGCAGAAGCGTATACGTTGCCATCGATATTAACGTCCAACAAACCGTAGGAATAGTACGTAGAGCTATAGTACAGCGGAGAGGTGAACACCAGCACCGTATCCGGTATACGGGTTATTACGTATTTTGAATATTGGCCCGGTGGTACGCTAAAGGAGGTATTGAGCGCATCGATAGCGGGCGTAACGTATGGGCTAAGGTAATACACTGACCTGAGCATGTCGTTTAGGGGAGATGAGCTGAAGGGAAGGGGCAACGACGGGAGCGGTATGGGAGGCCTGCCGACCACGCCAGACTGCTGGAGAGCGGTCTGGGAAGACGGTATAGATGCCAGTAGGGAAACAAGGGCCCGTATCTCATCCGTAACTTCCTTTAGCTGCTGGGTAAGCTCACTAACCTTTTTGGTAGTCTCCCTCTGCTCCTCTAGCAGGCTAGCAAGGTAGCTAAGGGTATCCGGATGTAGTATCCTTTCCCAGACGTTTATCACCTATACCACCCCCGCTATCACCCGTAGGTACAGGTCGTCGGGTACTTGACCGCGTCCAACTAAGCCGAACCGGATCCGCAGGATATCAGACAGTTTTACGTGCCACACTACTATGCGTATGGGCACGCCCTGAATAATAGAGTTGGCCTGTATATGGAACGTAAGGTAGCGGAGTGCGGGCACGAATACATCCCATGGCCGGTCATCCGCATCTACGAATGCAGCCCCATTTACTCCCATGTAGTTGGAGTCCTCATCGCGGTCCACAGATACGACTACTGAAGCGCCACCCTCGATAGCAATATGCCTTAGGACCAAGAAGCTGTCCCCGCCAGTCTCCGATGCCCTTATAGTCAGGAAAGAAGTATCCGACAGATCAGCATCTACGTGAAGAAGCCTCTCCTCGCTATATATCAGCCTGTTACGGTAAGTGCGCTCTATCTGGGTCTCTATAGGTATAGGTATTGCTCCCCTGCTTACAAGACCTTCGATATCGATAGACTTATTTCTTAAAGCGTCCTGCTCGTCCTGAGTGAACTGGCTAATGCCTAGCAGTATCTTATCTGCCACGGTTAGCCGACGCATGGCTACCTGGTAGTTTAGCTGGAAATTATCGATAGAAGAGAATCCTAAATTCTGCATCTGCAGGGACATATTTCTGGTAGCCCGTACTAGTAGTCCGCTATATGACCTGACTCCGGATGGTAGGGCATCAGTAGCACCCTGGTTTACCAGAGCAGGTATGCTGTTGCGGTCAAAAGCTATATCCAGGAATACGTTTGCGTTTTGGGTGGCCGCGATACCAGACAGCTCAGCTACCCATTGCGGAACCTGAGTGCTGTTTAGCTTACTTACATTAAACACCGGGGTATTCCCGGTGTTTAATGTCTGCGGCCCCCATGTATACTGCAAGCGCTCGTACCAGTACTTGGCACTAAAGGCCTGGTTCTGGCTGAAGGGGACCGAAAGTGCCATCTATATCACCTCATTCTTTGTTATGCGGCCGCAACGATAGCACCAGCAGGCACATAATCTACCAGCAGAAGATCACCAGCAGTTAGAGCAGCGGAGAATATAAGAGAATTGCTCGGGCTCTGAGGAGTTCCAGTGAACTGTACCTGACCGGATGCTGGAGTTCCTGTTACTATGGTATACTCGATCGGAGCGGCCCAGGTAGCGCTCCCTGTTATTTGGGTTACACTGTTGACCTTTACCGCCTGCTCAGGCAGTGTCTGAGTGGTGGAAGCAGTAGCAACTATAAGGGTAAACCTTCTCTGGAGGTTCATAACTTATTCCCCCTTAGACTGCCTTCTCAACGATTACGCCATCCACAACAACCTTAGACCCGTTCGCCGGTATAGCAGTACCGCTAGCCGCAATGAACGGAACGGCACGCTCGCCGTATATAAGGAGTTCGCCCTGGTACCTCGGGATAAGGTGGTACAGCCCACTTTCAGGACGTAGCGGCTGCACGGATCCGTAATTGAACAGGTTGACACGCTGATTGATCTCCCAGCCGTAGGGATCGGGCAGAACCTGGTTGTCGATAAGCCACCCCAGGTAGGCCTGGTTGGCATGTGGACGGCAACCGAAGCCCTGCACAACTAGAGCTTGGCCGCTACGGTCGGTCTCAAACCCCAGGTCATGGGCGGTATCCACAACGTTAGCGTCGGCACCCTGCAGGCTGCTCCTCTTCGTTAGCGGGAACGGGGCCTGAGTGCCAGTGGCGATGTTGTTAGTAGACCAGCGCAAGAACCTGTGCACCCTCATTCCGGACTGCTTAGTACCGCCGGGCAGCGTATTCCAGTTGTCGAAAGTAGGTATGCCGTAGTGCGTAAACGTAAGCGGGGGTTTACCCTCGATCTCACGCTGCAGGGTCTGCCTGTTGACCAGGCCGCTAAAGCCCCTGGAGATCCTATCGATAACATCCTTGGTGAGCTTCTCGCCCAGGACGATGATCCGCATGGGGACTAGGCGCGTGTTGTCCCAGCCGGTGTTGCTCCTGACTACTACGGTTAGCTTATCCACATACTTTATACCTGTGATCTGGAGGGGTATATCCTTTGTGGGCTTGCCCTCAGTAGCATTGCGGAGTATAGACCTGGTGGACTTACCCAAGACAAACCAGCCCACGAAGCGGCCTTCACGATCAACAGGTCCATTTACAGTAGCATACGGCATAGGAGCTACATTGGCATCGAGGCTGCCGTCGAAGAGCATGTACTGCTCTAGGGAAGCATCGTCGGCCTTGAAGTAGAATTCCACATCAGGACCGGAACCGTCTGCCGCAACGGGTGGTATAACGCCCACCAGAAGGGCATCGCCGCGCTCCTGGCTGGACAGGGCAGTGGAATCAATGGTGTTACTCGTAATCCTGATAGTGCTATTACCTACCGTCTTAGTGCCAGTGATAGGGGACTCTATAGTCGCCCCGGGGGCTAGGGTATCAACTGTAACGTCCAGTAATACCTTGAGGTTTGCATACTCCCGTATGCTCATATAACTACCTCCTTGTTAGTGCGCCAGGCTCAAGGAGGCCTGGTCGGTATTAATACTCAAATTCCAGATTTCCGGAAGTGCTGACCGCACTTACTACTGGCGGCGGGCTCACGGGGGGTTGAAAGGACACTACAGGCGGAGATACAACTATACCTGCCGCCTTCCGGCCGGGCTGCCATACAGGTATGTTATCTTGCTTACCTAGCACTGCTCCCGCCCAGGCACCCAGGCCATAGAAGCCGCTATACCCAAGACTTTCTAACATCTCGTGAGCCATCGGGCTACCGACGTAGTTCTTGCCTACAAGGCCACCCACACCGATAATACCGTTGAACAGAACTGCGTACTGAGGCTTCTGCTTAGTTGCAAGGTAGGTACCTATGCCTCCTGCGATTGCGGCCGTGAAGGCAGACACCAGGTCGGTAGCTAAGTCTTCACCGTGCCATTGGTAGCGAGCCACTATAGAACACCTCCCTGACTGTAATTATAGCATCAGATGTTATACTTAATCCGCCCGCTATGTCTTGTACTGCTTGGTAAGAGCATAGTACATATGCGAGGCGGACGTACACACCATTCCAAGACCTATCTCGTGTGGAATGGTAGCTAGGGGAGATACAGCTGCAAAGTATGTTCCCATAGCCCCGGTGATAACGGCACCAACGAACCTAGCCTCTGGTGATCCCAGGAAGCCTATAAATATAGCCGAAGCGGCCGCTCCTGCTACGGTACCGATCACAGCCTGGAATATGGCAGAAGGGCCGGGTACACCAAGTCCCGCCTGCTGCCTTATCGCCCAGGCTGGAGGAGCCAGCGTAACTTGTGCCTGCTGAACTTCCTGCTTCAGCATAACATGCACCCTCTAGGACACTTTGTCTGTCCACTTTAGCATTAGCCAGCCAGTGGCACCAGCCAGCATACCTATGCCCAGATCGGAAGGAATAGAAGCGATAGGAGAGGTAGCTAGGAAAATAGTGCCTACACCAGCACCTATAAAGGCACCGATATGCTTAGCACTGCCCTGCAGGCTGGTTATGAAGATGGCGGTTACAACAGCTCCCGCACTAGCAGTGACGATAGTTCTACCCAGCTGGCCTAGAGTAACCGTTGGAAGGGCTTCAGGGGCAGCCCTGTACGCCGGAGGAGGTACAGGAACAGTCACCGGCTTAGCCTGGGGAGGACGGCCAGCCCCCCTAGTGGTCCCCGTCTTCCCTCTCTTTTCCAGATCTTCTCCGGTCACTATTATGACTTGAGATTGGTCTGCCATCGCACCCACCCGTTAAACGGCTGATAACCTTCTCAATAGCCCTATCCACATTTTTATAGTACCACGGCCTTACAGCGTCGTTTCCCAGGAAGGCGGCGACGAACTGTACCTCCCGCATCCTCTTTACCCCTTCCTCATCTCCTATACTTGCAAGCTCCTGCATGGCAACACCGGCCATGTCGTACACGTTCTGGATAATGAGATCATAGGCTGGGCACCTGTCGCCGACCCTCTGAGGCATACTGCGTATAACAGCCATAGTCACCTTGCCCTTCAGACCACTAGGTATAGTGAAGTTATCGGGTATGAACTCAGTCATGTCCTTGTCTTCTCTAAACCTAGAGGCAACCCACTCCAAAGCCCCCTCCCCATTACCGTTGAGGTTGTAGATAAAGCCGACTATCTCCTTGGCTATGAGGTTACATGCTACCGCCACAGCTAGGGCAGGGGCTCTCAGAGCTGGCACCTCCC
>Ga0080004_1058475_pt1 | contig 10601 bp, 12 predicted proteins | sample WasSprMetagenome_FD_69207 | JGI IMG/M metagenome (GOLD analysis project Ga0080004, IMG submission 69207) | Sulfidic aquatic microbial communities from Washburn Spring, Yellowstone National Park, USA - WS (SPADES assembly) (version 2) | ecosystem: Environmental > Aquatic > Thermal springs > Hot...
TAATTGGAGTAGCTGTAATTATCTCAAAATTCTTTCTTAACTTAACATTTAATCTCTTTACATTACTCAACTCGAACTGCATTTCTCCTATGTTAATTTCTTTTCTCTCTTTTACCTTTTCCTCCAAAAAATTTATGAAAAGTTTATCTGGACTTGAGATTAATAGTTTCTTTTTATCGCTTCTTTTAATCTTTCCATCTTCTGGCACAGGAAAAATATTTGAGAAGCAAAAAAATTTGTAGCCTTTCTTATCATGCAAAACAGAATATGGCGTGTCTCTCAAAAGAGAATAAATAAAACCTTGGAGTTTATGATAGTATTTTAAATCATACTCACAATCCTTAGTAGACGTTAATTCTAGCAGCAATCTCATTTGATTTTTGGGAAAGAACCTATAAAAAGTATAACAATACTCCAAATATAACTTATGAACCTTAAAGATTTGTTGAAAGAAAAGCTGAACGAACAAGAATTAAAATTACTTCCAAGAAGTTTTGATATAATTGGCTCTAGAGGAAAAGCTGTAGCGATAGTTAAAATTAAAAAAGAGCTTAATTCTAAAGATAAGTTAATAGCAGAAGCTATAATGAAGCTTAATAAAAACGTTAAAAGCGTTTTAAAAAAATTATCCGGGAGAATGGGAAAATACAGGCTTTATAATCTTGAATTGATAGCAGGCGAGGAAAATACGGAAGTAATTCATAAGGAATATGGATATTTTATTAAAGTAGATCCTAGAAAAGCTTATTTTTCACCTCGAGAGGCAACCGAAAGACAGAGAATAGCATCCCAAGTTAAACCAAATGAAATTATAATGCTAATGTTTGCAGGTACTGGAGTTTATGGAATTGCAATCTGTAAGAAGCAACCAAATGTAAAGAAAATAATAGCAATAGAGATAAATCCTGATGCATTTTACTACATGCAGGAAAACATAAGGATAAACAAATTATCAGAAAAAATAGTTCCAATACTCGGCGATGTTGAAGAAAAATGCAAAGATTATTTTGGATGTTGCGATAGAGTTATAATGCCTTTTGCAATAGAGGGATGGAAATATTTAGAAACTGCAATTAAATGCTTGAAGCAAGGTGGCATACTGCACTTTTACTTTATCTCTTCCGAAGAAAGGCTTTTTCAAGATGCTATAGAAATTTTGAAGAAAGAAGCCGAAAAATTGGGAAGAAAAGTTGAAGTTTTATCTGAAAGAATAGTTGGAAGGTTTGGGGTTAGGCTGCATAAAGTTTGTATAGATGCAAAAATCATTTAGAAAATTTTGCATCTACAACGATATGGTAGATTCTTGGCGCATAAGATTTTACAATTCCTTTGTACAAGACTTCAGAAAGTCTATAGCCATTTCTTTCAGCAGCATTTTCAAGTATTTTTATAGGTTTTTCGAATAACTCTTCTTCTTTAAAGGCATCGTGATAGTGAATTATTCCCCCTTCTTCTTTCAAAACAAAAAAAGCAGAATCTAAGAATGTATAAGTTCCTGGCAAAAACCCCATTATAACTCTGTCCGCAATCTTACCTAGTTTTCTAACAACTTCCCTACAATCTCCAAGTATCGGAATTATTTTTCCTTCAACTTTGTTTAACTTTATGTTTTCCTTCAAGTACTCTATTGCAATTGGATTGATGTTAATAGCATAAATTGCTTTTGGTTTACAAAATTTCGCTATTCCAATCGAAAAGTAGCCAATACCAGCAAAAAGATCAACAATAATTTCCCCTTCCTTCACTTGTTTTTGAAGTCTATGTCTTTCGTTTACATTCCCTTTTGAGAACATTATTTTCCTTACATCTAGCTTGTAAATACAATCGCCTTCTTTATGAATGGTTTCTGTATTCTTTTCTCCAGCTATTACTTTCAGTTGAGGTTGTTTTGTTTCCCCCTTTACTGGACCTGCTTTTCTACAAACCACTCTTACATTTGGAATGTTTTTGAGAATTATCTTCCCTATTTCTTTCTCATACTTTATAAGATCTGGATGAAGAGAAATTATTACTATATCTCCAATCCTTTGGTAGCCTCTTGGTAAGATGTTTTTAAATTCGGGAAATTTTTCTTCTAAAATAGTCCTAATCTTTTTTACCATATTAAAATCCAATCTACAAATCTTAAACTATTTCAACAAATGATATGCCTAAAATACTTGATTTCAATCGCTTTCTATTTTGCAATTCAATTGCTGCCGGAATTTTCTTAATAGGACCTGCAATATTGTTTATTTGGGATTTTTCTGGCTACGGATAGTTGCACTAGTAGGTTTAGCTCTTATAATTGAAGGAAGTAAAATAAGAGGCACAATTTCACATTACTCTAACTTTAACAGTTCAAACCTCTTTTGCTTAAATTCTCTTCTACAAATGGGTATCTCTCTATAATTGGATAGATAAAATACTACAGCATTTTAGCATCAATCAAAATATCACCAGCCGACTTGAGGTTTAATTTCATATACTCTGGAAAAACGAACATTAAGTGATGAGTATTTTCATTATACAATTTTAAACCCCCTACCTCTCTTTTTTCTAACCTCGTTTTTATCTCTTTTTTACTTACAGAAAGAGGATCAAACTTTTTAGATCCAATAACAAAACCAGCACCAAAAGAATAACCACGAACTATAGGAAAAACGCTACCAATTGTCTTGTATATAGAAGCGTACATATGAAAATTATACAGTGGAGAGGTTGCTTGTGTGACCATCAACCCCTCTCTTTTAAGCTTTTTCTTCAAAGTTTCATAGAACTCTTTTGTATATAATCCCGCAGAAATTCCTTTTGGTGATGGGTCGGTAGCATCAATAATTATACAGTCAAAACTATTTGCTGATTGTTTAATAAGATAATTCCTTCCATCGTCAATTACAATCTTTACTTTGGGATTATAAAAAGAACCCTGGTGGATTTCTTTCAAATATTTTTTGGCAACTTTTATTACATCTTTACTTATTTCAACCATCGTTACTTGCTCAACAATGTTATGTCTTAGCACTTCACGAATAACACCACCCTCTCCACCTCCAATTACTAGTACATTGAGAGGTTTTGGATGCGTTATCATTGCTGGATGAACCAATGCTTCATGATAAATCCATTCATCATTTAAAGAAGATTGAATTTGATCGTTTAAAACAAAACAAACTCCTCTGTCGTATGTGTCTACAATCTCAATCTTATGATATTTTGTCTTCCTTTGATAAAGTACTTTTCTTACCTTATGCATAACCGCCATGATTGGTGTAACAAAATCTAAAAGTACCACTTTTCCAAACTTTTTTTCGAAAAATTTCGAATTAGTTTTTAGTAGCGAGTTAATCACCTTTTACATGTAAGGTTTGTTTGAATATATCAGAAATGAATTTTTCAAAATTGCTTATCTTTCTGATGTTAGAAAAAAATGGTTTAAATAATTTTAGATAAAAGGTTTCCTTTTCTATAATATTCTCTTCTAAAATGAAGGATGTTATTAAATCTGTTAAAGCTTCATTAATTTTATCTCTATCTTTCTCGTAAGCAAAGGGAATTTTCTGAATTATCCTTTCTCGAATATTTAAATGAACTAGCTCATGCGTTATGACTACTTTTGCTAAATCCCAATCTTTTATAATTCCAATCACAATACCATCATCTAAAATTTCTCCTCCGCACCTGTATTCCTCTGATAAGGCTTCAACAAGATAAATTTTTATCATTGGTTTAAACTTAATTCCTGTAAAATTCTCTATTTTCTCTATAATTGCTTCGATCTGGTTTCTTTTTTCTTCTAGTTTATCCTTAAACCTAATCAATTTTCCTTCAATTTCTTTCTCCCAATAAGGTTTATAGAGTTTTGCCGCTTTTTCATATATTTGCTTAATTTTTTTGCCGAACTTGATTCCGCCTTTTTCGAAAGCATTTGATTTCTCTATTTCATTCTTGAAGCTCCATGAAATTACTTGAGGATCAAATTCCCATCTAAACTTTTTTGCTAATTCAAAAAACTCTGGATACTTTAATGCGTATTTTTTGCTAAATCTTTGTGGAATGCTCCCACTAATTACTTCTAAATGAATGAAGAGATTTAAGTTAAAATTTATTACGAATCTGATTTTCCGCATTCAATCAACCTTCTTTGCGATTGTTAAAATATCCATACCTAGATTAATAAAAGGATCTCTACTGGCAAGATTTTCTTCTAACTTCAGGTAATAGTCTAAATTTTTAATTAACTCTTCTGATTTTTCTAAGGAAAGCATGAATGGAATGAAACCTATTCCCTGTACGCTAAGTAGCGGGAAATAATTCTCTATTAAAGAAACTAATTCGTGTGTACTGTAAAGCTTAATTTCTACTTTCTTATTGCCTATATAGTGAGGTAAAAATTGTATTCCTTTAGACAAGTGTTGAAGATATTCTTTGTCTTTAAGTCTCGCACAAGAATACTTGGAATAGAAAGACGCAATAAAGTACCCACCTCTTTTCATACGATTATAAATTTCCCAAAGAACTTTTTCTAAATCATCTACGTAATTTAACGGCCCATATATACTCGTAACGTAATCAAAATCTTTTTCTCTCAAAAGATGTAGCTCATCAGCAGAAAGTAGTCTGAAGCTCAAGTTGTTTTCTAATTTTTGAGGGGCATTCTCTTTAGCTCTGTTAATCATTTCTTCTGAAATATCTATTCCAAGGACGTTACAACCAAGCTCTCTAGCTAGAAAGATAGACGGAAAACCCGTTCCACAACCTATGTCAAGAATCTTTGAACCTTTAGTTATACATGAATGAAGTACGCGTTTAATTCTTTCTCTATAAAACTTCTGATAAGGTTCTTCCATTAATGCATCATAAAAAGGAGCAAATTTATTGTAAGCATCAGCAATTTCGATGACTCGTGAATTTATCATCCTCCCACCAATTAAAATGTGATGTCTAAAAGTTCAGGCTCGTTGTAATGTTTTATTATAAAATTAAGTAAGAATTTATAGTACTCTTTAATAAACCCGCAGAAAGGCGATGGATAATAGGGGGTACCATAGAAGTGAAGACTTTCACCAGGACAGCCGCCTTCGCAGAAAAATTTCCATGGACAGTCTCCGCACCATTGAAGAGTAGCGGAAGATCGTAGAGGTAAAGAAATAAATCTCTCATAACATTGGCTCAAATCCGTGATAGAAAATACACTTCCGAGTTTAAGAAAAGGTATTTGCAAACGCGTGCACGGATAGATATCTCCGTTTACATCGATAAAAAACATTCTGATTCCTGCTCTGCAACCACGAGAAAGACATATGTTTTTATCATACATTCTAGTTAGGTTATCAAAATATTCATCCAGTAACCTGGATTTGACTCCTCTCTTTTTCAATCTGTAGGCTTCTAGAAATATTCTTTTCTTTGCTTCTAAAAACTCTTTCGGTGAGATGTAAAATTCTCTATAATTTTGAATCCTCCCCATGAAAATAGCATAGTTAAAACGCGAGGCAGAGATCCCTAAATCTAGCCATAAATGTCTTAATATACCCTCAGGGTCATGAATATTAAACCGATGAAACGTTGTAATGGAGGATATCCACGTATAACCTGCATTTCTCAAATTTTCAATAGCCCTAACTACGTATTTATAGCTACCCTTTCCGTCAGGAAAGATCCTTGCAACATTATGTTCATTTTCACGTCCATCAATACTAACACCTATTTTTACGTCGTATTCTTTTAATTCCTTTGCAATTTTAGGAGAAACTAAGGTACCATTAGTTTCAATATTAACTTTCAGTTCTTTCAAATCTTTCTTTAGCACGTGGATTCGATCAATTAGCCATTTAATTTTCTCCCACTCCATTAAAGGTTCGCCTCCAGATGGTTGGATGCCTATTCTTTTACTCGGTAGTTTGGAAATTAACTCCGCGAGTTTCTCTAAAGTTTCCTTTTTCATTACTTTTCTTTCTCCAGCAGACGCATAACAATACTTACAGCGCAAGGTGCAATTCCTAGTAATTTCTATCTCTATTAACGTTGGCTCAAATTCGTATTTCCTCAGAGCTACAGGTCTGGTTTTTCCATTAACTTTAATTATTCCTCGCCAAAAGAACTTCTCTATCATTCCCTTTGTCCATTTCTCATACACAAACTTTCTGTATATCTTTGGGGAAACATGAACCCAACCACCAGTTAAATGGGAAAATATGATATAACCTTTGCTTGTTCTCCAAACAGAGTAGGGAAGCTTTTCTACATTCACCATATAATCCCCAGATTTATTAACTCATTAAAGATTTTTCTCGATTCCTTCCTATAGCAGCGTTTCAGAATTCTTAATATTGTACGTTTATCTAGTCTTTTTTCTCTTAACTCTTCAAAAAGATCCTCTAAACATGGAGTATACTCTAGCTCAAAGACACGTGAACTGAAATCTTCTAGTATAAAAAGTTTGTTTAAATCTTTTCTTATAATTATCCTTACGGATGGTGATATCGCATACTTTTTTATATCTTTAACCCTTATTACCACTACATGAGACAAAGGATTTTCGATTATCATACTCAGGATCTGTCTTAAGTAGTTGTCGACCAATTAAGCCAATATGCCTTTACAGGAACGTCCCTAGGTTCAAGGTCTTCGTATTTAATTTCTTTGCAATATCTCGGTCTAGTTATTAACATGCTATCTAAATAAGACGCTTTTTCTACCTTTATTGAGATTAAAGACTTATATTGCTTCATAGAAATATTGAATTTTAAGCTTTAAATCTTTTATATTTCATTAAACTGGTGAAAATTCCGTCTAATAATCTATTAAGGCGTTTATAGGGTGATTAATATTACCAAAGGTTTGTTTTCAAAACGCATGAAAGATTTATAACATAATAATCATAATATCTCTACCTATTATCTACGAGATTTCTTTTTCTTAGGTTTTCTTCAACAAACGGATATTTTTCTAAATATTCAATTTCAACCTCTGTTTCTATTCCTTCCCTCTTCAATCTCTCTTTAATCTTTCTTAAACCATTCTCTCCAAAAATTTCAAACATAATAGCGGGCCATGCTACTATGCCATTCTCTTTCAATTTCTTAAGAGCTTCGATAGGATGAGTAAAATATTCTTTTTTAGCACCTGAAATTTTCTCAAAGGAATTTTCATCCCAACCTTTAATCGAAATTCTTACAAAAATGAAGCTTTTGAATGTTTTCAAATCTTTTATCAACTCAGGATAATATCCGAGAATCAATCCATTTGTTTCAACAATAAATTCAAACTTTCTAAATTTTTCTTTTATCAACTCAAGAATTTTTAAAAGATGAGAAAAAGAATTTTTGCCAAGTATTGGTTCCGCACCACTTATTCTAAATTTATTGCAATTCTTTCTTTCAGATATTTTAATTAACTTTTCAGCAACTTCCTCTGGAGAGAAAAATTCCCCAAATTTTTCTGGTTTCAAATTTCTGAAATAATTCCAACAATAAGCACAAAGAAAACAACAGCCAATTGTATCTGCAGTTACAATTCCTCCATAGTATGGAGCAAACCTAAAACGATAATACTTTCTTTTGTTATTCTTCATCACAATTTTCTCAATAGCTTCAGCTCTTTCTATTGGATTAAAGGGAAATTCCATAGAAATTATTTTTTCTCGTAAGTATATTCCCAGTAATTAGTTTCAACCTTTTCAGGTTTGAGATATTTCATTGCAACTTTCAACCCTTCAACGACATCTGCTTCCTCTTTGCATGTTACTATTTCTAGATCTATTAATTTGTGTTCAGGCCAAGTATGAATTGCTATATGACTTTCGGCAATTAAGTAAAGCATGCTTAAGCCATGTGGATTAAACTTGAAAGATAATTTGTCGATAAACGTCATGTTTAACTTTTTAACAATTTCATCAAAAACTTTTTTAACAAAAAACTCATCACTAAACAAATTTTTGTCTATTCTACAATTCTCTAATTTTGCATTCAAATGTTTTACCTTCATTTTCTTGTGAACTGCCCATGGCTCCCAAAGTCCCCAATGTTTATTAATTAAATTTTTACTTTAAATCTTTAAACTAAATGTAAGAGTAAATGTTTTTATCGACTTTAAAGTCTCTAACTTTTCCAACAAAATCTAAAACATACAACGCTGCAAAAATTGTTTCTTTTTCTTTGATATCAATTCCAATAGCTTTCATCTTCTTATAAATCAAATCGTCCTCTTTGTGATGAAAGTAAAATCTGTAAGAAATAGTAGACGGTAACATTTCTCTTATTATAAAACCTAAATTGCTAATGTTTTTTTGTAAATGAATGAACCTTCTTCCTATTGCTTCATTCCCCAATACCATAAACACAATTCCACCTTCTCTTGACAAAATGCTTGATGTAAATTCTAGGAACTTAGTTGAGCCAGGTAAATTATAAGGAGGGTTTATATAACAACCATAAAACTTCTCAAATTTTTTTGGTTTTCTAACGTCAGCTTTTAACGTTGTAACATTCACATTTAACCTTTTGCATAATCTTTCAATTTCAAAAAGCAAGCTTTCATCTGCATCCAAAGAAAATGTTGGTGCATCAAAAATCATTTTGAATGGTATGGAAAGAAAATCATCATCGCCAACAAAAATAAATTTTTGCCTTATTGGAAAATGTTGGGAAATTCTCGAAAGAATAAAAATTGCTGATTTTGTTGTTATTGATAACTGATCATATTTTGCTTTCCACTTAAAGTTAGTAGAGGAATTTAAGTTAAGGAGTAATGGATAATTTAAGTTTATCTTTGAGTTTAATTTATTTTTTAGTTTCTCAAGTATCTCCTTTTCATCTAACGGTTTTATGAAAAACGAATCAAAATTGTCTTTAAAAATTACTTTCTCATCTTTTATTTTAATCAATCCTTTATCTAAGAGAAAACTTAGAAGCTCGTAGCCTAGCCAAATATCCTCATTATACTTTTTAATCACCTGGCTAACATTTCCAGAATAATAAAGAGTTCTTATTTTATCTAAAAAATTGAAAAACGTGTTTACTCTAAAAGCAAAGAATATTTTTTCTAGTTGTGAAACAGGAAGTTTTTTGCTTCCAATCCAATTCTTGTAGTTATCTATGAAAAAATCTTTGGAGAATTTTTTGTATTCTTGGTATAGTTTCATAAAAAATGAAAAATTCTTTTGAAACATAAAATTAAATATGGACAAAAAAATAAAACTTTCTGAATTATTGTTTTCAAGACCAGATGCAGTTTATGCTCTTGAAGATGAAGAGGTAAAAAGAGTTTTAAAGAGATATATTAATGTCGTTAACAACAGGCTTCCTGCAAAATTTCTTCTTTTAAAAAGTTTTGAAGTAGAAATACCAAAAGATGCAAGCTTAAAAGAACTTTGGAAGTTGCATGATAATTTAATAAAGGAAGTTAAAGAGAACGAAATGCAAAAGCTGAAATTTTACAAAACAAATCTTTTGACGCTTAAAAAACTTATTGCAAATGAAATTGTAAAAGAATGTCAACTCTGCGAATGGAAATGTAAAGTTGATAGAACTAAAGGACAAAAAGGTTTTTGTCAAGTTGGAAATGAAATTAGAATTTCCTCAGAATTCATTCACATGGGAGAAGAGAGTTTTATCACTCCGTCTGAGACAATTTTCTTCCGCTCTTGCAACATGCAATGCATCTTTTGTCAGAATTATACCATTAGCTATCGTCTAGAGGAAGGTGAACTGGTTGAGCCAAGGACATTAGCAAAGATTATAGAAAAAAGAAGAAGGGAAGGATGTAGAAATTGTAATCTAGTTGGAGGCGAACCAACATTATATTTACACAAAATCCTTGAAGTTTTTGAATATGTGGATGAAAATGTCCCAATCGTTTGGAATAGTAACATGTATATGAGTGAAATCTCTATGAAACTTTTAGACGGCTTTGTTGATGTTTATTTGACAGACTTTAAGTTTGGTCCTGATAAATGTTCTGAAGAGTTGACAAAAGTGAAAAATTACTGGGATATTGTTACAAGAAATCATTTAATTGCTAGTAAGCAAGCTGAAGTTGTTATAAGACATTTAATTTTGCCAAACCATATTGAATGTTGCACTTTTCCTATTTTAGAGTGGATTTCAAAAAATTTAGGAAGAAATTGTATAGTTAACATAATGGACCAATACTACCCTTGTTTCAAAGCTTTAGAAAACGAAAAAATAAACAGAAGGATAACAAGAGAAGAATATAGAAGGGCTTTAGAAAAAGCTAGAGAACTTGAATTAATTGTCAAGGGATAAAAATGACAAATAAAACACTTGCTTTCATAATTTTCACTTTCATACTATTGATGACTTTACTCTTTTTATCTCAAAATTTCAACACCTTATTTTCAATTCAAGAAGAATACCAATTCAATCAAACGGTAAAAGAATTTTCTCCAGTTTTGGAATTTAAAATAGAAAACGAGAGTTTAAAAAAAGCTGAACCAACGTTGATTTCCTATAAATCTGTAAGCTGCCCTGAAAATTACCCGATATCTTGTAGAGGCATTTGCTATCAAAAATGTGAAATTGGATATTTAGAATGTTACGAAAACAAAACTGGAAAATGCATTTATTATCAACCAAATGTCAGCTATCTGTATGACAAGC
>Ga0080004_1139970_pt1 | contig 10594 bp, 12 predicted proteins | sample WasSprMetagenome_FD_69207 | JGI IMG/M metagenome (GOLD analysis project Ga0080004, IMG submission 69207) | Sulfidic aquatic microbial communities from Washburn Spring, Yellowstone National Park, USA - WS (SPADES assembly) (version 2) | ecosystem: Environmental > Aquatic > Thermal springs > Hot...
CGCAGAGCTTCAAAAGCCCTTCTTGGCGTTCTCCACAGCCCTCGGGTCGTAGACAACGACCCTAGCCCCCTCCTCCAAGAGCCTCTTGACGATCTTTATCGACACCGCGTCCCTCATGTCGTCCGTGTTCGGCTTGAAGGCCAGGCCCAAGACTGCCACCCTCCTGCCCCTCAGCTCTCCGACGAGCTCCTTGCACAGCTCAATTGCCCTTCGGGGCTGGCCGTCGTTGACTTCCTTCACGGCTTCCAACAACTTCGGCTCGTAGCCCAAGCTCCTCGAGTGCTGTATCAGCGCCCTCAGGTCCTTAGGGAGGCAACTACCCCCATAGCCCAAGCCCGCGTTTAAGAAGAGGGGACCTATTCTCTTGTCTAGTCCTATGCCCTTGGCCACCACGGTCACGTCTGCCCCGGGTATCCTCTCGCATATGTTGGCTATCGTGTTTATGAAGCTGACCTTCATTGCCAAGAAGGCGTTATTAGCGTACTTTATCAGCTCGGCGTTGACCGGTGACGTCCTGAGGAGAGGTGGCATTTTCTCGGCGTAAAACTCCTTGTACAGGGACTCCAGCACATCGCCGGATCTCTCGTCGCACTCGCCTATGACTATGCGATCCGGGTTAAAGGTGTCGTAAAGGGCCGATCCCTCCCTCAAGAACTCTGGATTTACGCAAAGCCCAAAGTCGACTCCACACCTCTTCCTCGACGATCTTTCGAGAATGGGCTTAACCACGTTTTCGGTCGTCCCAGGAATCACGGTGCTCTTGACCACGACCAAGTGGTAGGAGCCCTTACTCGACAGGGCCCTCCCTATCTCTTCTGCCGAACTCTCGACGTAGCTCAGGTCCACGCTCCCGTCCGGCTTACTGGGAGTCCCGACAGTAATGAAGGTCACGTCTGTGTCAAGGACTGCCTTCTCCGTGCTCGTCGTGCATCTGAAGCGTCCGCTTCTCAAGACCTCGACAAGCATTTCATCGAGTCCCGGTTCGTAGAAAGGAGGTGCGCCACGGCTTATCATGCTCGCCTTCTCTGGATCGGCCTCAGACGCCACGACCGTGTAGCCCCTGCTGGCGAAGGCCACTGCCGTGCAGAGGCCGACGTAGCCCATCCCGACGACCGAGATCCTACGGGTCCTCAGAGCTGGCCACCTCTCTTGGCGTAGTCATACGATATGGCAAGAGCCTCCCAGTAGGTCTCGGGAGTCCCGACGTCCAGCCTGACCTCGTCTTCTCGTAACTTTATCGCCTCGACAGGTCTTTGAGAGTCTATAAGCTTCTGTATGGCGTCCGTGAGCTGTACCTCCCCTCCCACGCCGGGGTCTGTCTTCCTCAAGGCGTCGAACACCTCTGGCTCGAAGACGTAGACGGGCATTATCGCTAAGTTCGAGGGCGGCCTCTCTGGCTTCTCAACAACGCGTCTAACTCTCATCACGGATCCTTGGGCATCAACCTCGGCGCAACCGTAGAGCTTCCTGAGATCCGGGACCTCCCTCAGCGTGAGGACGGCACTCGGCTTGCGCGCCTCGTGTACTTGTAATAGCCTCTTGACGTGTGAACCGCCTTGAGATATTATGTACGTGTCCCCCGCGTGGACCACGAAGGGCTCGCCGTCCACGAAGGGCTCGGCTCTCAGCACGGCGTCGCCGAAACCCTTAGGCTCTGGCTGGTTGACCCAGGCGATGACGGAGGACTCCACCTTATTGTAGAAGCCCTCGAGCTCCGCAGCAAGCCCTTCTTTGCCCCTTCTCCTCAGGAGCTCGACGTAGCCGTAATCCGGCGTGAAGTGGTCCTCTATGCTCCTCTTCCCCCTGCCCACCACGAAGCAGAACTCCCTGAACCCGACCTCGTAGAGTTGCTCGAAGATTAGTTGCAGGACGGGCTTGAGCGACAGGTCGCCGTTGCGAGCTACTGAGAACAGGGGCAACATCTCCTTGGGCATCTCCTTGGTGGCGGAGAGCAAGCGGGTGCCCAAGCCAGCGGCCGTGATTACGACCTTTCTGACGCTCATAATCAACACCTCAGCTTTTCATAAAATGCCAAGGTCCATGACCTCTTTGATCCACGTGACCTCCCTCTCCAAACCCACCTTAAGGGAAGTCGTGGGCTTCCATCCAAGCAACCGCTTGGCCTTGGATATGTCTGCACATGTGTATTTCACGTCCCCTTTTAGCCCCTCGATATAACAATATCTCGGCTCGACGCCTATTACGTCGGCCAAGATTTTTATTGCGTCAAGGAGTTTAACCGGATTGTTAGACCCTACATTTATTACCTCTCCTAAGGCTTCGGGGATCTCTAATGCGCTAATGGTCGCCTCCACCACATCATCCACATAGGTGAAATCACGCATTTGGTCGCCACGGCCGTAGACCTCAACGGGTTTGCCTAATAGCAACGCCCTCGTAAACTTGTGAAAAGCCATGTCGGGCCTCTGCCTAGGACCGTAGACTGTAAAGTAACGCAATATAACCATTGGGAGGTTGAAATTCTCCAAGTAGGCTTGACATAGAGCTTCTGCTGCTAACTTAGTAACGCCATAGGGCGAGTAAGGCCTTGGACGCATGTCTTCTCTTAAGAGGGGGGTTCCTACATTGCCGTAAACGCTGGACGATGACGCGTAGACGAAGCGCTTGCACTTCCCAGCCTTAGCGGACGCTTCAAGCAACCTCTGAGTCGCGATGATATTGTGGCGAACATGTTCTTGAAAACTCTCTCCCCAGCTACCTCGAACTCCAGGTTGCGCAGCCTCATGGACTATATAAGTCGCCCTCTTCACCACAGAAACGAGGTCGTCAAATGATGCCTCTGAGAGATCGAGCTCCAAGAACGAGAAGTGCTTGCTCTTTAGAAGGCTTCTTAAATTGTAGTGCTTGACGGCGGTCGAATAATACGGCGTAAAACAATCAACCCCTACGACTTCATAGCCTCGCTCTATAAGTTTTTCAGCTAAGGTGCTACCTATAAAGCCCGCACAACCAGTTACCAAGACCTTACGGTCCTCCATGTTGATACAGTCCCCTTAAAGTAACCTTACATGATTATGTAGTCAGGCCTCCCAATGAGCATGCATGACGTCTAGCACCTTCGCTTGGAAGCTCTTGAATAAATTCTCCGCCAAGGAGCTACCGACGAAGCCTGAGCCACCCACAATGCCGATTCTGTACGCCATGATAACTTATCCCCGACGTCTTCTTGAACCGTCACCAGAGTTCTCACAACATGACATGAGCAACTTTAAGATTCTCTCGGCCTCTTTTTCCCAAGAGAATTTCAAAGCCATTTCTCTTGCCTTTACGCTCATTTCATGAAGTAACTTTGGATCTTCTATTAAGAGTGAGATCTTGCGAAGGACGTCTTCATAATCGTTCGCCTTAACCAAAAAGCCATTTAAACCGTCCCTTAGCATTCTTCTGCTATAGATCGTTTCAGTTGTGATAGCGGGGACCCCGCATGCCATGTATTCGTAGACTTTGTAAGGCGGCCCTGCAACCTTCTTTGGATCGTATATCGCCAAGCCCACGTCCATGGCATTGATGTACCTTGGAAGTTCGTCGTGAGGGACTGAACCTACGAACGAGAAGCTATGTTCAAGTCCTAAAGCAGTGATAGCCTTCAGGAGCATGCGATCTCGAGGACCAATTACCAAGAAGTGAACTCTACCACCATAAGTCTTTTGAAGTTTCTCGGCCAATGTCACCATCACGCCCAACTTATGAGACCTCATAGATGAGCCGGAGTATCCTATGACGAACTTGCCAGATAGCCCGAGGGAGGTCTTGGCATCTTGCTTTGGCATGGGCTTAAACCTCTTCACATCGACACCTCCATGCATTATCGCTACCTTAAACAGAAACCTCTTGTCCCTCAGGATGCTTGAGTCGTAGACAAGCAGTTTCTTTGCGACTCTTAGTGAGATTCTTGGTTGATAGATGTCTCTAATTTCGGTTATTAAGGGTATCCCAGTTATCAGGGAGGCGATTGCGCCAGCGCCGTACGAATCTCCCCTCTCCAAAATCACGTCAACTTTATACTTCCTGGCTAAGTATAGCGCCACAGACGACGTGAAAGCGAGGTATACTGTGTTGAAGTACACTTTCTCAAGGAGTTTTAAGCCTTCTAGAGCAGGACTTACAACAATGCTTGGAGAGTCCGTAGAGACTGGCTTAAAAAGGCCCCGCCAGATCCTGAATACCTTAACGCCGTCCATTATCTCAAATTGGGGTTGGCCCGGCAACCTTCTGACAAGGACGACAACATTACAGCCAAGCTTTACTAAGTTTCTGCTAAGCTCTAAAACGTGCGTAGAGCCACCGTGAAAGCCAGGTACAGGAATAGACGGCGCTACGTAAAGGACGCGCAACACACTCATAGGATTTTCACCTAAAAGACTTTAAGTCTCTGGTCTAAGGCTGTTACCCTCTTTGTTCATGTGATGTGCCACCTCGCTGAACGTAAGGAAGCCCACCGAGCACCCGAAAGTGCTTTCGATGGCGTCTAGGAGTTTTTCGAGCCTGCATATATTCTCGACTGTTATCCCATTCCCTAAGTACGTGCCGTGATATTCATCTTCAACATGCATGTGTATTCCTAACAGCCCTCCCAATTCGATGATCTTAAGGGCCCTATCTAGGTCATTTCTATGCGGGGTCCAGTTTCGGGGGACGTTTATGAGGTTTGAGAAGACTTTCGATGGGAAGATTAAGGGCACTCCCTTTAGGCCCGCCTCTTTCGAAACAGCTTTGACGTGAACGGGAGACGTAAAATCCGCTGAGCCGGCAATGTAGATGAACCCTTCCTCAGCTAGCACCTTTAAGAGATCCCTACCTACCCCCCAGCCAGGCGGCGCAAAACCCTTAACGAAGGGTATCCCCGCTCGAGCGAGCTTTTTGACTGCTATCCTGATGCGCCTACGCGTCTCCCGCTCGCTTAAGTGTTTAAACTCTGAAGAATATGGCGGGATCACGTGAAAATGAAAGCACCCGTGAATCCCTATCTCGACTTGCCCCCTCTTCACCAAACCAGCTAAGTAAAGGCTGAAGGCTTTGTTCTTCTCGACGTCATATCTATTGGGCTCGAACCTTTTAATGAAGAACCTATAAAGAACGCGATCAGCGACGTCCCCCAATATAGACCTAGCAATTCCATGTAATCGTTCAATGCCGAGAGGCTGTGGTAAGAACATGTGACATGGAGTGACGAACAGCGTCACCTTCACATTTCTATGTCTCTGAAGAAAGTTTTCAAGCAACCCTAATGCCCCTCTATCTAGATCGCCACCGCAGTCAGAGCCGTTTAAGGACGACTCAGGATGTACGTCATCGATACCTATTACGATGGCTCCATAAGCTTGCTGGTAACTCCTCACACCATAACACCCAGCTCTAGTTAAGGAGGTAGTGGCCCTGTCCCTTCATTTGTTGACGTCCTCCATCGACTTCTTACCCATAATGAAAGGATTTAAAAGGGTAAGGAGCATTTCAGTGATGTTAGGTTCTTTCTTGATTTCGATTTTTTCTGCCTTAACTCGTGCTAAAATCCTCGACCTCAACTCCTTTTCAAGAACATATATTATGGCGAGAGCCATTCTCCTACCTAAATTCGTTTTAAGAAGCATTTTATCTAATGCTTTTAGTATGGGTATCTCGAAGAAAAGAGGTTCTAATTGAGAGAAAAAGCGAGCGAATATAGGATAAAATGGTAATAATGGAATCGCATGTATGTATAGAAGGGCTTTGATATCAAAGCCATTAATGATCATTATCTTTAACCAGCCTCTAGGTGTGTATTGATTGATATGCTCTCTCTCTAGCTGACATCTTCTTTCCTTCGTTAAACCAAGCCTAAGCTTTATTTTATGCCATAATAACGCATAGACATCGGCATAATGTTGTTGGTAGGCAATCAGCATGCCTTCCTTTTTCAAAAGCCTCCATATTTCTCTTAAACTGCTAAAGGGTGAAGGCAAGTGTTCTAGAACTTCGAAGGCAAAGACCTTGTCAAAGGACTCACCTCTAAATGGTAGAAATTCGGCATCCCCAAGTACAAAGTCAACCTTCGCTAAGTTCTTATAAAAAGACTTCGCAACATATAATGAGTTTTTACTTATATCAAGCCCGATCACAAAACCTGCCCTTACTGCGAGCGAGAGTATCAAATCACCAGAACCACAACCTACATCCAAGACGACGTCTTCAGTTTTAATACGCATCACTTTTTCCAATTTCCTTAAGAGATCTTCGTACTGTCGGAGAACTAGGATTGTTGGAGGACCTAGGCCTTGATAGATGTACTTGTACTTACAGCTTAAGTAATTATTACTTACTACACCTTCCTTCATCGTGCTTTCCATCCTATACTTTAATGCCTCCCTTTAAATGCCGCTAAAGACTAAAACAATCCATAAATTATCCATGAACGGATGATTTCATGATGTGATGTGATAGCGCCAGCTCGTTCTTGGTATGAACCGCACAGGCGTCTTAAGGTATACATTCATGATTTTTCTTACCTTCAACTAAAATGCTCTCCTCATAACTTAGAAGAGGGATAAGCCATACTCTATGTCGGATCTTTATCGATGAAATGGACGTCACTTCTAGCCTAGCTTCGCTGATAAGCCTAGTTAAGGTCTCTTTGTTAAAGCGATGAAGATGCTCTTTATCATGTTTATAGTATTTACTATCAGCATTCGGTGTTGTTAAGATGAACTTCCCCTTAGAATGCAATATCCGTCTAACTTCATTAAGTAGGTCTTTCGGATTGATTAGATGTTCCAACACCTCGACACACAAAAGGAGGTCGATCGAGTTATCACGAATCGGCAATTTCTCTGCGTCACATACAATAACATCATCGATCCTCTTCTTCGCTATCTCCAATGCCCTTCTCGATATGTCGCATGCCACCCTATAGCACATCAGACCTCTTAAAAGAGCAAGAACTTCACCGAAGCCAGCCCCCACGTCTAGTACTACAACTTTTTGGCGCGTCTTCGCAATAAATGTACGTGCTCTCTGCGCGACTTTCAAGTGTCTGATATGGCTTGGCCTATCCCTTTTAATCCACTCGAGTCGCTCTTCAACTATATCTTCATAGTATTGCTTCAATTTCTTCTTATAAAGGATCTCGTTAATTATATATAAGCCACCTCTTTAATAAGCTATGTTATATTACGCGTTACTTTTTTAAGCTCACAAAATGTCTATATAGAAAATGGTTCATGTCTAAGTTTCAGCAAAGTTTATTTAGCTTCACGACCTTCTTAAGTGTTATAGTTTATCTATGTGTAGGTAGTATATGACTCAAGACCGCGACAAAGATTGACATAACAATGGTAAGAAAAGGATAATCGGCGTCCACCTATCCCTCAGAGCTCTTAAAGTTCCGACTATATAGCCTATGGAGAAGAGAAGTGTTTCTAGCCCTTGTACGAGCGGGAAGAGCAGAACATACTCCTTGAACTCTTTTATGCTTATGCCTTTACTCGATAATTGATAGATAGGATACGCGAAAGCGAGTGATGCTAAGAGGAGGGGGTATAATGTGAACAAAGCGTCTTTGTGTGTTATGGCTAGCGCTATTGATGCTAAGAAGGACGCTATTAAGATAACGTAAGCTATTGAGCGTGCGAACACCTTCTTATGGATGCCGAGGATTTTGTTGAACTTCACAACGTTGAGACCGTTTCGAAAAGCTTTACGCAATATGGCTTTAAGGCTATAGGGATACTTATGATACCATAGCGCTCTAGGCTCGTAAGCCCATTCCAAGCCAAGTTTCTTCTTTAAACGCAGGCAGAGTTCCCTATCAGTACCGACTTTTAAATCGCCTCTGTAATACCCTATCTTTTCTAAGTCACTTTTTCTAAAAAGCCATCCTCCTAAGGGCTTATAGTTGTGAAGAATTATCCTGCGCTTGGCCTCCCACCATTTATACCATATAGAGTCCTCAGGCCATGCGTGAAGAGCTCCTATAACCGTACCAACTTTTGGATCTTTAAAATGTTCTACGCATAGCTCAATGTAATCGTTTGCGTAGTAGGCATCAGCCTCAGCCTCAAAGATTATGTCCCCCGTCGCATGTCTTATTCCTTCACTTCTAGCCACACCCTCACCACTATTTTTAGGAAGTCTTGTGATTTTAATATCATACTTTTCAGCCATTCTTTGAAGGATCTTAGGAGTATCATCAGTTGAGCCATCATCTATAACAATAATCTCCTTATTTTCGTATGTCTGGTTGATGAGTGATAATAAACACGTCTCTATGGTATCCTCACAATTGTATACAGGGACTATTACTGAGACCTTTAGCTTTTTCAAGGCCTATCTCTGTTTAGTGGTCTGATCACTTTGCGGGGGTATATCTTTTTAAAGCTACTAATATAAGAGCTTTGAGCAGACCTGTGAAGTAGCAGAGTCCTAGTAGTAAATCAAGAAGTGGTAAAAGCAATGATATTGCTATATCACGAGTACAAAAATAAGCTTTTCCTGTCCTGTAAAATGTTCTAATCAGAAAGGGTGCATAAAGCAGTAAAATATTAACGTCAAAAATTACTAATGGCAGAGCAATTATAAGAGACGCGGTATAGATTGCATAACCAGCCTTTAGAAGAAAGGTTCTTTTCGAATATTTCCAAACTGGGATTAGAGACTTACCTCCCCAAACCCACCTAGACATCATTTGCTTGAGACTGTCCATAGCGCCACCTATGGCGCGCATGGATGTATGTCTAGATATGGTTTTGTGAGGATTCTTTTTAGTTAGGAAGAGTGTATCTTCCATCGTCCCAAGATCTTCTCTATACTCAGCGTAACGTTTTAAAAAATCACCTTTGAATGCTGCGGTATGTAGCAATAATACTACTGGGATTCCATTTTCCATTTTAGGTCTATAAGCAAGGTAATCTCGAACAAACATAGCTTTATTTATCAATCTACGCCTTCGAGGAAGTAGCTTCATAGGCATTAAAATTACATCAGCTTTTCTCTCCGAGGACATGTAAGTCTCAACAATTTTGGTTAGATAACTATCATCTATAATCATGTCGTTTGCATCGTGAATCACGATCAGATCTCCTACTGCTTCTTTTATTCCAACATTTTTAGCCTTAGCTGGGCCCGAGTGTTCTATCCTAATAACTTTTACAGGAAATTGTCTGGCTATTTCGGCCGTTCTATCAGTTGATCCATCATCCACAACGATTACTTCTAATGGATGATACGCCATTTTTAAGAAACACTCTATCGTAGACGCTATGTATTTTTCTTCGTTATATGCTGGAATCACGATAGAAATTTTAATAGAATTCGTTGAAACTCTCTCTTGGTGTTGCATAAAGCACACATTCAAAAATTCTATCTATTTCATTATACCTTGTAACTTTATAATGGTTGAGTGATGCCGCGTGGTCTCACCCTAAAGGCGTATGTACTTTTACGATCAATCTGTTGATAAGCTTCTTTCTCAACGAATCTTGACATCCTTTAAGCACTTCTAGCTCATGACCTTCTACATCAACTTTCACTATGTCTACTCGGCTTAAACCTAATGATTCGATCAAGGAGTCAAGCGTTGTCATATTTATACGTACAACATTTGGCGTATCTGCGCGGCTTATGTGAGCTAGTGAGGATGGCATCCGTTTATCAACAATATTTCAAATAACCTAAACCCTCATGATCGCTCAGCGCAATGTTAATTGGTATTATGTTGCCAAAATCAACTTAATGTTTCCGCAGAGCCCCGCGAAGCTAACCGGGTTAAGTTCTACGGCGATTACTAAAGCTCCCAATTTAGCCGCTTTTAGCAAGTATAGACCTATAAATGCCCCCACATCTATTGCAATATCCCCCCTCTTAGGAATGTAACCGGGATGCCTTTCGTACCCCCTAAAGAGAAGTTGTTCAAAACTCAACCCTAAAAATACCTAGCTTTTACATCGCCAAAAATTTTTAACTATAACTTTCCCACTAAGATCATAATGCACCAAATTTTTCAAAGCAAAGTTACAAAAATGCATTATTACTACGTCCAAGTACAGCATGATGTTATTGAGATTAAAGTATAGAGAGACGTATCGGATGAGTTCTCTTCTCCTCATCATTTCCCTTTAATCACCAAACTTCATATTCACATGGATCAAAGTACTACTTCGCTAGATAATCTTTTATTCACGTTCCTATTGCTAATACATTAACACCATTATTATAAGCGATGTCACAGACCTTGCTAAGATAATGAAGCATGGGCAAGCTTATGATGTATTTATCTGCCAGTACACCTTTTGCTTTGAGATCCATTCCTTCCAGTTCTGAAAAATCATTTATTTGCACTATTCTTATTCCATTTATTTCTGGCAAAGGTCTAAGTGCTTGAATAGTTATAATAGTGTAACAAAAGTGACTATTATGACTATTATAAAAATACGAACTTAGTTGGTACAAATTCATAGTGTTGGGGTCGTGGCGACTGAAATCCCAGACCCTCGTAGTGCAGGAGAGGCCGGAGGACGTGCCCTCCGGTCAACTACCGCGTTCGATAGAGGTCTTCGTCGCTGATGACCTCGTTGACAAGGTAAGGCCCGGCGATAGGGTCCTT
>Ga0080004_1134133_pt1 | contig 10593 bp, 9 predicted proteins | sample WasSprMetagenome_FD_69207 | JGI IMG/M metagenome (GOLD analysis project Ga0080004, IMG submission 69207) | Sulfidic aquatic microbial communities from Washburn Spring, Yellowstone National Park, USA - WS (SPADES assembly) (version 2) | ecosystem: Environmental > Aquatic > Thermal springs > Hot...
CCTCAATCCTCTTTGCATTGAGACCCAGTCTTGTCCTTCCCCTCAGAATTCCGACACTCCTCCTTTTCACTTTCAATTCTCTTTGTGAGATTCCGTATTCTCCAGCAAAACTTTCGGAACCAGCCTGATGCTCTCTTTCAATTCTCTTTGTGAGATTCTCGCCATGCATTATGACAATGTAATGCGTTGTTGACTTTCAATTCTCTTTGTGAGATTCTGGATTAACGATGACGAGCTCGGGAAGCTTAAGATCACTTTCAATTCTCTTTGTGAGATTCGGGACATCAAGTCCCTGCCCAGATTCGGGAGGCATGAAAATACTTTCAATTCTCTTTGTGAGATTCACTTCTTAGAACGGAAAGACGTATGCTACGAGCTTCTTCTCTTTCAATTCTCTTTGTGAGATTCTTCAACGAGCAGGAAGCAAGGCAGATGAGCAAAAAGGCTTTCAATTCTCTTTGTGAGATTCTGCTGAACCAGACAATAAACTTAGGCTCCTATGTAACTTTCAATTCTCTTTGTGAGATTCACAGGGGATCTTCTGTGAACATTTCAGGCTCATACGCTTTCAATTCTCTTTGTGAGATTCACAACTAGGCCAGCAAACATAACGATAACAGCTTATATCTCTTTCAATTCTCTTTGTGAGATTCATAAGGATGGGATACGGAGGAAGCAATATTATACAAGCTTTCAATTCTCTTTGTGAGATTCTCCAATTCCGGAGGGGATAGAATGAACGTCCAAGCTTTCAATTCTCTTTGTGAGATTCCAGAATATTCTGAGATTTGAACCCAGTATGAATTCGCATTCCTTTCAATTCTCTTTGTGAGATTCGAGGGAAACTTTTCTCGATCCTCATAATACTTGATCCTTTCAATTCTCTTTGTGAGATTCCCTCCCCAGATCCTGTGTTCTGCGTTGTATCCCACACAACTTTCAATTCTCTTTGTGAGATTCCCTTTTTCATCAGCCTCTTTGCTCTGTCCACAAGGTACCCTTTCAATTCTCTTTGTGAGATTCGTAAGGGATAAAGATCTAACACCTGAAATTATTCTGGTCTTTCAATTCTCTTTGTGAGATTCTGAATATAGATACAAAAAGATGGTGGAGAGGCTAAAGAGCTTTCAATTCTCTTTGTGAGATTCTTTCCCAGTATTTGCAGCGTAATGGTTCTCATCCCTCCGCCATCTTTCAATTCTCTTTGTGAGATTCAGAGAAGAAAAAGACAAGTCAGAGGCCCGCCCCGATGACTTTCAATTCTCTTTGTGAGATTCCAACATGGTGAAGAGGGCTTCATCCCTGCTAAAGCAGAAGCTCTTTCAATTCTCTTTGTGAGATTCCAGTATATCCCAACCTGCTCAGATCCTTCAGGACACTTCTTTCAATTCTCTTTGTGAGATTCCGGCTAACTGGAAAGGAAGGGTTCAAGCTGTCTTGGTCTCACTTTCAATTCTCTTTGTGAGATTCCAAAAGCTGGCAAAAAGAAAGGACACAATAGGAAAAACTTTCAATTCTCTTTGTGAGATTCCCTTCCTGCTGGCAAAGATTACAGGTGCTCTGTGTGCGCTTTCAATTCTCTTTGTGAGATTCAGAGGTAGGTATTGGCCCTATTGATTGCTGTGCAAAGACCTTTCAATTCTCTTTGTGAGATTCCTAACACAGGGACATCGACATACAGTGCTGGTGTTCATCTTTCAATTCTCTTTGTGAGATTCCACCCGGTGGCGGTGGTGGTGCCGGTGCATTTCTCTACTTTCAATTCTCTTTGTGAGATTCCCTATCGGCTCAATAGTGCTCCTTATGCCAACCCTCGCTTTCAATTCTCTTTGTGAGATTCCAGATGAGGATAAAGACTGACAAATCTCAGAAGTATGGTGTATTCTTTCAATTCTCTTTGTGAGATTCGTCTTCTCGTCGGCATTTATGCAGTCCTCATATATGCTCTCCTTTCAATTCTCTTTGTGAGATTCGGGCGATGCCGGCAACCTTGCCTTCGCGTTTGACAACTTTCAATTCTCTTTGTGAGATTCAAAGGAACGTAGAGGTATATATGTCATGGAGAAAGGACTTTCAATTCTCTTTGTGAGATTCCACGTATATGTAGTCTATATATCTGTCTGGATATGATGCTTTCAATTCTCTTTGTGAGATTCCTCATGCGTAGCTAGTATAATCCTAGCTCTAGGTACTCTTTCAATTCTCTTTGTGAGATTCTGCATATGTGAACACATCAACCGACAGGTTCACTGTCTACTTTCAATTCTCTTTGTGAGATTCAAAGAATAAGAGCCTTGATGAGGGAAAAGGACAAGCTTCCTTTCAATTCTCTTTGTGAGATTCAGCCAAAAGGCTTGCAGATATACCTGCATTATCAACATACCTTTCAATTCTCTTTGTGAGATTCATTTGAAATCCCAGTTGCTCCACCGCCCGCTCTTGGGCCTTTCAATTCTCTTTGTGAGATTCGTTCGTTGAAGTGAAGAGCGATGGTTTCAAAATAACAGTACTTTCAATTCTCTTTGTGAGATTCATATGATGGCGGGAGCTACTGGAGATCCCGCCCTCCAAGGCTTCTTTCAATTCTCTTTGTGAGATTCCTTAAATGTTTCGCCCAGACTGGATAAGTCCGGAAATTGCTTTCAATTCTCTTTGTGAGATTCTGGAACTCCGATGATCGATGGAAAACCGGCAATACTCTTTCAATTCTCTTTGTGAGATTCTTATACCTTGTCGGATGGTATTCAAGGGACCCAGACACTCTTTCAATTCTCTTTGTGAGATTCGCGGAATGCGATTCTTTTTAATACAGAGAGCATTGACTTTCAATTCTCTTTGTGAGATTCTTATGTATGTTGAAAGTAGTTGTACTTCATCGCTGAGCTTTCAATTCTCTTTGTGAGATTCCAGAGATAGAGTATCGCTTACAGGGAACGAGATATACTACCTTTCAATTCTCTTTGTGAGATTCGGCCTCTGGCTACACAGCATATGTCACAAATTTGGAAGTGACTTTCAATTCTCTTTGTGAGATTCTACCGTATGCCGTTGTCCCTGCGTTAGTAGCCTTGAGATATTCTTTCAATTCTCTTTGTGAGATTCGAGGGAAAAGGGAATAAAGGGGGATCACGACCCGGTGCAACCTTTCAATTCTCTTTGTGAGATTCTGATTACGAGACTGCGGTTAAGTGCTGGTTTCCATACTTTCAATTCTCTTTGTGAGATTCCGTATTCTCCAGCAAAACTTTCGGAACCAGCCTGATGCTCTCTTTCAATTCTCTTTGTGAGATTCCCGAAAAGGGTCAGGGAGATGGAGGAAAAGATAAAGAACTTTCAATTCTCTTTGTGAGATTCCCTTTTAAGTTCCGCTCTTTTCCTTCAGCTTCTCTATCTCTTTCAATTCTCTTTGTGAGATTCAGATAGAGGAGGAGAGGGAAACAGGAAGATATAAGATAACTTTCAATTCTCTTTGTGAGATTCCTTGGTACTACGCCCTGATATACCCGAGGGTTCAGGCCGAGCTTTCAATTCTCTTTGTGAGATTCCCGATAGCCAGCGTTGCTGTGAGTGCCAAGTCGGCGTACCTTTCAATTCTCTTTGTGAGATTCTTGACCTCAGTCCGCTCCTTGAAAAGCTTAATGTCCTAGCTTTCAATTCTCTTTGTGAGATTCCATCCCTGAAAACCAGATGTCCAGATCCACTTATCGATATCTTTCAATTCTCTTTGTGAGATTCCTAAGGATAATGTATCGGCCTTCTATTTCCTTCACAACCTTTCAATTCTCTTTGTGAGATTCTAAATGAGTTTGAGGACATCAGGATCAACTACCCGCTTTCAATTCTCTTTGTGAGATTCCAGATGGTAAACGAACTTCTTCAGGTCTGTGCGGAGAACTTTCAATTCTCTTTGTGAGATTCGGGGCCTTTCGGGGGGTAAAACCCCCAGCCCCGCGGGACTTTCAATTCTCTTTGTGAGATTCCGCTTGCCGGGGGGTACAGGCCTGCAAACTTCAGGCTCACTTTCAATTCTCTTTGTGAGATTCCTATGAAATTGTGCTGGTTCTGCCACATGTTCCAACTTTCAATTCTCTTTGTGAGATTCACAGATGAGAAGGGTAGCGGGACATTGAGTGGTATAGCAAACTTTCAATTCTCTTTGTGAGATTCGAGATCTGGATCGGGCACCACACGCACCCAACCCGAGGACTTTCAATTCTCTTTGTGAGATTCCCTCATCCGCAAACTCCACCATCAACTCTCACCCCTAAATATCTTTCAATTCTCTTTGTGAGATTCCCCAAAACATTTTTGAGAGCATAACAGATGAAGAGAAAATCTTTCAATTCTCTTTGTGAGATTCAGGGTGGCGTTGAGGCCCGTCGGCGGGACCTTGAGGAGCCTTTCAATTCTCTTTGTGAGATTCGCGGTAATAGCGGTTTACAGGATAGTGAATGGTTTGCTCTTTCAATTCTCTTTGTGAGATTCGGAAAGCAGAAAGTTTGCGATGGAGAGGGGAATAGATCTTGCTTTCAATTCTCTTTGTGAGATTCCCCAAAATGGCGGGGGGAGGCCGACAAGGCAGATGGTCTTTCAATTCTCTTTGTGAGATTCTTCAAGTATCGTACAACGAGGGGAGAAAGAACTATTAAGCGCTTTCAATTCTCTTTGTGAGATTCTCTGCTCTAGGCTGAATATTCCGTTCAATGAGGATGAGATACTTTCAATTCTCTTTGTGAGATTCCAGGCACTTGACAAACTCGTCCCAAGGCTTTCCTGCACATTCTTTCAATTCTCTTTGTGAGATTCATCCTTGACCTAGCATACCTGCTTACAAGAGGAAAGGCTTTCAATTCTCTTTGTGAGATTCATGAAAAAAGTCGAGGTAAATCTGCATGAAGTTGTGCTTTCAATTCTCTTTGTGAGATTCCTGATAGCCTTCCTCACGAAGGTGATACCCCTCCTCATCTTTCAATTCTCTTTGTGAGATTCCCGAGGGAGTTGGAAACTGAGAAGCTATTTTCGGGTCATCTTTCAATTCTCTTTGTGAGATTCCTAGAAAAATAATGGAGTGGAATTCCACATGGATTTATAACTTTCAATTCTCTTTGTGAGATTCTCCATCCACCTAACAGAGGAAGGCAATGAAAGACTGACTTTCAATTCTCTTTGTGAGATTCAACTTTCTTTCTGCGTTTCTTAGGCTTCTCCACTTTCTCTTTCAATTCTCTTTGTGAGATTCATACACATACAAGCCTTCTTCATATCCCTCCCAGCTCTCCTTTCAATTCTCTTTGTGAGATTCCCGAAGAATCTCATAATTTTCCTGACTTCCAACGACTTCACTTTCAATTCTCTTTGTGAGATTCTGGAGAGGGCTAGGCAGGCCATAGTTGCTTGGCACTCGCTTTCAATTCTCTTTGTGAGATTCAAAGTGTTATCCCCCGAAATGGGGGCGACTGGGGAGTTGCTTTCAATTCTCTTTGTGAGATTCCAATGAGGATGGATGGAGTAAAGATGAAGGGTGTTATAAACTTTCAATTCTCTTTGTGAGATTCTTCTCCCAGACCCGTTCTCTGCAAGCTTTTCGCTTGCGCTTTCAATTCTCTTTGTGAGATTCCTATTGCATAGGCATAGTACTGACCTAAAGCAGATGATACTTTCAATTCTCTTTGTGAGATTCCTGAAGATGATGCAGCAGATGGGCCTGACAAACTTGATCTTTCAATTCTCTTTGTGAGATTCAGACAAAATCCAATCCCCCGTTGAGGGGGCGACACCAGCCTCTTTCAATTCTCTTTGTGAGATTCTCTAATAACTGCTGTCACGAGGGAAGAGCTTTTGGATGCACTTTCAATTCTCTTTGTGAGATTCCTTAAGGGTGCTTCTCAGCTCCTTCTCACTCAAAGGACTTTCAATTCTCTTTGTGAGATTCACCAAAGTAGTAGGCTCAGATGAGATAGAAGTATGGATGACTTTCAATTCTCTTTGTGAGATTCATTTTCCTCCCAGACCCGTCCGGTTCGAGAGAGCCGGCGCTTTCAATTCTCTTTGTGAGATTCATCCATACTTTCGGTGGGAGCTGCTTACGGCACTCTGATGACTTTCAATTCTCTTTGTGAGATTCCACTTTTACTCATTATTTTCGGCATTATTTATCCTCTGTACTTTCAATTCTCTTTGTGAGATTCTTTGGGATTCAGCCCCTAGGGGCGACCTCCCCTCCCAGAGCTTTCAATTCTCTTTGTGAGATTCCAAAAATAAGGAATGGAGTGTGAGGGAACTGATAGCTTTCAATTCTCTTTGTGAGATTCCTGGCGAAGGGTTGGTGGGAGAAGGTGCCTCCTCTCCTTCCTTTCAATTCTCTTTGTGAGATTCTATGATCTAATCGCTTGGCACCTTGATGACCTGATAACTTTCAATTCTCTTTGTGAGATTCCCTTCTGGTTATGTTAACACAACATCTGTTCTGTTACAGCTTTCAATTCTCTTTGTGAGATTCCCCACGAGGAGTTAAGGGCTATTTTTGAAAGATTCGGGCTTTCAATTCTCTTTGTGAGATTCTGAGGGACACCACTAAGTAGTGGGGATGGTGATATGGTCTTTCAATTCTCTTTGTGAGATTCCATAGGAAAAGCGGTATGCTCAGTTTTATACAGCAGTGAAACTTTCAATTCTCTTTGTGAGATTCAATAGGAAATTTTGATATAGCTTATTCCAAATTTTTGTATTATAATTCTTTCAATTCTCTTTGTGAGATTCCCATCCCATAAACCTGAAGGAGGAGGCCCAGAGAACTTTCAATTCTCTTTGTGAGATTCTAAGCTGTGTCATGCCGAACGATCTGTCGTGGAAATTCCTTTCAATTCTCTTTGTGAGATTCTCATATCCAGACAGATATATAGACTACATATACGTGCTTTCAATTCTCTTTGTGAGATTCCCTGATTCCCCTGCAGGAAGCCTTTCCGTTGTAATCACTTTCAATTCTCTTTGTGAGATTCCACATCTGTTATCGGGTATCCTGCACTGTCCCTGTAATAGACTTTCAATTCTCTTTGTGAGATTCATCTCTGGTGATCCTGAGGTTAAGCTTCCTGAGATTCCACCTTTCAATTCTCTTTGTGAGATTCAAACCTTATAATTGCCCATTACTTCCACCCAAATATCCCTTTCAATTCTCTTTGTGAGATTCCTCAGCCCTCCGCCCCCTTTACCTTTCCGCCGTCCTCCTCTTTCAATTCTCTTTGTGAGATTCTGTGGTGAGGTTGACTCCCATAGCACCCGGATTCGGTATCCTTTCAATTCTCTTTGTGAGATTCATGTGGATAAGGACTGGGCTGGTCATGTGATAAAGAATCTCTTTCAATTCTCTTTGTGAGATTCTCCTCGCTGGAAAGGAACTGGAGGCCTTCTACAGTTATGCTTTCAATTCTCTTTGTGAGATTCTTCAACGATGGCGATTACTTCGTCCTTGAGCTTACTGTGCTTTCAATTCTCTTTGTGAGATTCCCCGGCGGGCCGGCTGTGGGCGGGCTCTCAGCTCGCTCTTTCAATTCTCTTTGTGAGATTCATCAATTTGGTTACAGTAACAATAAGCATCAAGAAGGTTCTTTCAATTCTCTTTGTGAGATTCAAGGGTGCGAGTCTCGAGTATAAAGTCAGGGACAGGCTCGTGCCTTTCAATTCTCTTTGTGAGATTCTACAGGACAATACTGGAGGCCTGGAGTTCCAGCTATTGCCTTTCAATTCTCTTTGTGAGATTCTTTCAGCCCTTGCCAAGGCTGTGAAACTGATATACTTTCAATTCTCTTTGTGAGATTCTTCCTTCACCTGCTGGGTTACTTCCGGTACCTCTGGCTTTCAATTCTCTTTGTGAGATTCACATCAAGGTGCCCCCCATAACGAGGGAGATGCTGTTCTGCTTTCAATTCTCTTTGTGAGATTCAATAAAAGAGAAGGGGAGATCACTCATCCTCCGTTTCCCTTTCAATTCTCTTTGTGAGATTCACAGAAGATTCAATATTTGGTGGCGGGAGCCTCCTTAAATCTTTCAATTCTCTTTGTGAGATTCGACGTAAAGGGGGAGGACGAGACTTTACACATCCCAGCCAACTTTCAATTCTCTTTGTGAGATTCCCGGAGCTTACATGCGCCACCAGAGTGATAATCGGATGTCCTAACTTTCAATTCTCTTTGTGAGATTCCGTCCCCCAGAGGCCTTTTGGCCCCTAGAGGACGGGTCTCTTTCAATTCTCTTTGTGAGATTCACTACGAGGAAGTCCTCAACCAGTTGCTCTCACGCTACATAGCAGCTTTCAATTCTCTTTGTGAGATTCCTCTTATGGGTCAGGCCACCACAGATCCGTTATTTCCTCTTTCAATTCTCTTTGTGAGATTCACGAAGTCTACGACAAGGCAGGGGCACTTGCTACACAAAATGCTTTCAATTCTCTTTGTGAGATTCTAGTGCCAAGCTAGGTAGGGAAGGTACACTGTTGCGAAACTTTCAATTCTCTTTGTGAGATTCCCCTCTGCCGTCAGGAGTGCGATTGAGGCGAATAACTTTCAATTCTCTTTGTGAGATTCTTAGTGCGGGGAAGTACAGGATGGTTCCGCCGGTCACGACTTTCAATTCTCTTTGTGAGATTCCCGGCGTGTATCATGCGATAGGTGTCACATTCTACAACCTTTCAATTCTCTTTGTGAGATTCGAGAAAAACATGCTGATAGACTGCTTCAGAGATTTGTCAATGCTTTCAATTCTCTTTGTGAGATTCTATTCCGCTTTACTGTAAAGAGAACAACATAATCCACCTTTCAATTCTCTTTGTGAGATTCCCCCCGGTGGGTCGGTTTGCTTCAATCCCGCTGAAGCTTTTGTCCTTTCAATTCTCTTTGTGAGATTCCAACAGAAGACATTGGATTCCTTTCTCGTTTTTGAGGAGCTTTCAATTCTCTTTGTGAGATTCGGTCAGGGTCATATCCCTGCAGTTCGTGCTGGACAGGTACACTTTCAATTCTCTTTGTGAGATTCTGGGAGCAGAGTTGCTACAGCATATACTGCTGGAGACTTTCAATTCTCTTTGTGAGATTCCTATCCAGAACACGGGGCCGGACTTGTCCACCTTCACTTTCAATTCTCTTTGTGAGATTCAAGTTCACCTATTAGCAGGATGCATAAAATGGAAAAAAGAACTTTCAATTCTCTTTGTGAGATTCTTCTACTTTTTATCTGGGTATGACAGTCCTTTAAAATCTTTCAATTCTCTTTGTGAGATTCGGATACCTAGGGAGGACTGCCAAGTTCCGGACTACGCAACTTTCAATTCTCTTTGTGAGATTCCTCTATCTCCACCTGAATCGCATTCCTCCCGTGTAACTTTCAATTCTCTTTGTGAGATTCAAGTAGCTATTCTATTGTTCTAAAATCGCCCAAATTCTTTCAATTCTCTTTGTGAGATTCCGAAAAGTATTGGACAGTTGACATAAAGCTCGAATATGCTTTCAATTCTCTTTGTGAGATTCTCCGGCAATTGCATAATCCCTAGCCTTCTCCAGCTTGTCTTTCAATTCTCTTTGTGAGATTCAGAAAGAATGTCTGGATCCCGGATGAGTTATATAAGACTTTCAATTCTCTTTGTGAGATTCGGCAAAGAGAAGGGCAAGGGAGAAGATCCTTCAGTCAATCAGGGGCAATTCTTTCAATTCTCTTTGTGAGATTCCCTATGTCGTGGAATATGGGTACTACTCCCGGAGTTCTTTCAATTCTCTTTGTGAGATTCCAGCATGCAAATGCGAGACGGATAAAGATAAGCTCACTTTCAATTCTCTTTGTGAGATTCTTCATAGCATTCATGAAGAGGGATTACGAGACAATAAACTTTCAATTCTCTTTGTGAGATTCAGGAACATGTCGCCGGAGGACGGGTTGAAGATTATGGCTTTCAATTCTCTTTGTGAGATTCTACGGCACGGACTTCGGCTCCAATCCACGCAGCTACCCGATCTTTCAATTCTCTTTGTGAGATTCGTAATTACACCTCCCACTGTACCTGCTCCACCTATAGAACTTTCAATTCTCTTTGTGAGATTCTGGGTATCTGTATGTCCATCCTCAGAAAGGCCGGGGTAACAAGCTTTCAATTCTCTTTGTGAGATTCTGAGGGCAAGTGTGCTGTTGTCGTGATAGCGGAAAGCCTTGGAACTTTCAATTCTCTTTGTGAGATTCTGAGGAGATAGTAGAAGAATCTGCAGTTTATCAGCTCTTTCAATTCTCTTTGTGAGATTCCTTCGGCCTGCCCAGCAAGGGTGTAAGGGAGGTGCACTCTTTCAATTCTCTTTGTGAGATTCGCCTGACCATAACTCCCGATACCTCTCCAGAGAAAATAACTTTCAATTCTCTTTGTGAGATTCCTAATCACAACGGACAGCATCAAGGTTGTTGTAAAGACTTTCAATTCTCTTTGTGAGATTCAGAACATAAAGATTGAAAGGAAGGAGGAGAAGAAAGCTTTCAATTCTCTTTGTGAGATTCGCACGGTGTTGCTCTTCAGCTTTACAGTTCTGAGTCTTAATCTTTCAATTCTCTTTGTG
>Ga0080004_1131101_pt1 | contig 10592 bp, 6 predicted proteins | sample WasSprMetagenome_FD_69207 | JGI IMG/M metagenome (GOLD analysis project Ga0080004, IMG submission 69207) | Sulfidic aquatic microbial communities from Washburn Spring, Yellowstone National Park, USA - WS (SPADES assembly) (version 2) | ecosystem: Environmental > Aquatic > Thermal springs > Hot...
GGTTATTTTGAGGGAGGTGGGAGATTACTAGAGGTGTTGAAGATCCTTAAAGAGGGGGAGTTCAAGCTACTGAGTTATATATTGATTCCATTTCCACTCAACATTGTGTATGCAAAGAAGCTTGAAGAAGCCGAGTCATTAATTAGTGGTTAATATTTAAAGGGATTAATTAAACTAAGACTAATCTAGGTGATGAATTACCTCCGGCTAGATTCGTGAAGACAACTTACCCGGCTGACATTTATGACAAGAATTCTTGTTATTGGAGATACACATATACCAGACCGTGCTGAGCAAATACCCAGTGCTTTAATAGAATACATTGACTCGGGTAAACCATGGGATATTGTTGCCTTTACAGGGGACTTTACGGAGAGAGAGATACTGGAGTGGACTTACTCGCTTGGACGCGAAGTCTACGTAGTTAGAGGGAACATGGACTACCTCCCACTTCCAAAATCCGCAATATTCAATGTTGGAGAGGTAATTTTCGGCATTCACCATGGTGATGGTGTGTATCCACGGGGTAACATTACTAAATTAAGTGAAATAGCGTCAAGGCTTGGAGCACACGTGTTATTAACAGGGCACACCCATAGAGACTCGGTTGGAATAGGTGTTGGTAATAAAGTTCTCTTACTCAACCCCGGTTCACTAACTGGTGTTTGGGGTGGTGAAGGGGGTTCGTATATTCCATCGCTCATGGTGCTCAATGTAAATGGTGGTGGCGTCCACGTGAGGACTGTTAGATTTGTAAATAATGAAATTAGGGAAATAGATAGTGTGGCGATGTGGAGTAATGGCTTGTGGCGGTTGGCTTAATCTTGCTCTTTATAGGGTAGAATAATAGTATTGGCCCATGGTATAGTTAACTCAAGCTCTGACCCTATTGATACGTCTAGGTTATTGGGTAAGTACACTAGTAGTTTGATGTTCCCAATTTTCACTCTACCCTCGATCTTCTCACCTGTGAACATTGCGAATTCGAGTACTCCCTTTAGAACACTATCACCTTCAATTGCTTTACTTGCACCAATCTTGATTACCTCAGGTCTAATCACAACAGCCACTTTTCGAGGCAGGTTCTCAGTGATTGCAACACCCTTAATCACGATGTCAGTGTCTTCTAGTCTAACACGGGCCTCCTTATCTCTTTGATCCACTAGCTCGCCTACATATATGCTACTCCTCCCGAGGAAGTCTGCTACGAAAAGGCTTTTCGGGTATAAGTATAGCTCTCTAGGGGACCCAACTTGGACTATGCGTCCTTTATTCATAACGGCTATTCTATCAGACATGCTCATTGCCTCCAGTTGATCGTGAGTTACATACACTGTAGTTATACCAAGTGATTTCTGAATTCTCCTCAACTCCTCCCTCATTTCAACCCTTAATTTTGCATCGAGATTACTCAATGGTTCATCAAGTAGTAGGACTCTTGGCTCAACAACAAGAGCTCTTGCAAGTGCAACCCTCTGTTGCTGACCTCCACTAAGCTGAAGTGGATATCTATTTTCAAACCCCACTAACTTGACTAATTCAAGCGCCCACTTAACCCTCTTCTCGATTTCTTCATCGGTTAGCTTCAACTCCTTCTTCCTAATTCTCAATCCATAAGCTACATTCTCGAATACAGTCATGTGGGGCCATAAAGCATAATTCTGGAACACCATTGCAGTCTGCCTTTTATAGGGTTTGAGAAATGTAACGTCTTCATTGTCGAAGAAAACTCTCCCTTTATCTGGAACCTCGAATCCCGCGATAATTCTCAATGTAGTTGTCTTTCCACAACCACTAGGCCCCAGTATAGTGAAGAACTCGCTTTTTTCAATATCTAAGTTTACATCATCTACTGCAACTACGTTTCCAAAGTACTTTGAGACACTGTTCAATTTAATTCTAGTCATGCTCTCACCCCATTACACACCAATAAATGCATACCTCTGTTTAAACACAAACACAACTATTACTACTATAATCAACTGTATAAGTATTAATAGTGTACCCATAGCTGCAACAAGGTATGGTCCCATCCCACCAGAACCGTATAGAGTCATCTTCATGTAGTATGTTAGAGGAGCTTGATCCTCCCTAATACCTCCAAAAGTCACACTTGTTGACACCTCTGTAGCCATGTATATGAAGCCTATTAATGCACCACTCAAGACATATCCAATAATTAACGGCATTATAACACCAAACACCACTTTATACCTTGAAGCCCCGAGGTTCATAGCAGACTCCTCGAGCGCTTCATGCACTTGCTGGAACCCGGCAAACACTGATCTAACTACATATGGAAGCCTCCTCACAGTAAACGCAATAATGAAGACAAGCCAGGCAGCGAAACCAGGGCTGACGGGGCTCAGCACTGTGCCAATATCTTGTGGAAGTAGAGATGATAGAGTAATGAATAAGAAGTAGTATCCAAGGGCCATTACAAGACCTGGAACAGCTAGTGGTGCCGTTGCAAGTGAGTCTAGTAGTGAGGGAACATACTTTACTTTAAGTCTACTAACGCTATAACCCACTGCGATAGCTAGAAATACAGCTATGACTATTGAAACACCCGCGTACATAATGGTGTTTGTAATAAACTTTGCAATCGCTGGGTCTAGTAGCAACCTCTCAATGTACATTAATGGATTCTCCGGTATTGAGAAAACTAAGTTATATCCTTGTGTATATGGTGCTAAGACACCTATAGAGATCAATACAACGCCTACTTGTGGAAGCATGGCGAATATAACTAGTGGAAAAACCCCGAGATAAATAGCTATTTTACCAAGTAAACCGGGTTTTTGAGCTCTAGGCTTCCACCTCCCACCACGACTAATCATAGCGTATGAGCGCATACTAACATAGTTGCGGATTGCCAGAAAAGCTGTTAAAGCAATAAGCAATAATACTACCCCGAGTGCAGCAACCTCAGGCGAGATCACACCATGCGCTGTAATAATACCCTCATATATCTTGTAGCTAATTAAATTACGCTCATTGAATACTATTGGAGCACCAAGATCCTCGAGGCTGAATACAAAAACCAGCGTTGAGCCAGCTATTATTCCAGGTAAAGCGAGTGGAAGGGTAACACTTCTAAATAATCTAAACCCCTTAGCCCCTAGGTTCTCTGCTTGCTCCTCTGTAGAGGGATCTACATTTAAAAACGCTGTATAGGCGTTTAAGTAGACAATTGGGAAGAAAGTGAAAATTTGCGCTACAATAACACCAGCTAGGCTTGATAGTGTTAAGTAGCATCCTGTGAAGAACTTGTACATATAGGATATTGGCCCGGACTCGCTCCATAGGAGCTTAACGACGAATGAATTTATAAATGGCGTGTTGAAGAGAGGAATTAAACCCATAATCCTCAGGAGAGTGTGTCCTGGGAAAGTGTATCGTGCAAGCACGAACGCTACAATAATACCCAGTATAGTGGCGGAAATTGTAACTACAGAGGCAACTATAAGGCTATTTAGTACGGGTCCATAGTTACTACCCATTAACTTAACAATACATGTTCCATCAGAAAGCTGCATTACCTGCAAAGGACTTGCATACATTGGATTAAAGTTTACATAAGTCCTTGTCCTCAATACATTATAGTAATTAACCCACCAGTCCCTCCCAGCGGGTGGAATAAACGAGTTCACTAAAACCATGAATATTGGTATAAGCATGAATAATAATAGAAATGCAAATCCAAATACTAGGAAGAACCACAATGTTGAATCTAGCTGGTAGAAAACAGACTTTAACTTCCTAGTTAACGAAACCCTATGCGTAGCCACCATAGTGAATTTTCTTCTCTGAATAATCATATCTCTGAGAGAACCATAAATATAGACCCCTAGATAGGGTGCTAGAAATACACCTATAACTACGAGGATGGAGGGAGCGCCAGTAAATAAAATTATAAGCTCGTATAGGAAGATCACTAATACAATGAATGTAAGTGAAAAACTGTATTTTATCCTATAGTAGTCAAACCCCTTTAAAGTAAGTAGAGAACCGGAAATAGCAGATATAATTATGGTAAATATGGATACCCAATCCATGTATTCCAATGGCGTTAGCTCATATAGTATGGTGGTCAAAGCCCCAAATAATGTACCAATCAAAAATAATTCTATGAAACCAGCTCTCCTCACTATTATACACCGCAATGTACTCTCTAAAAATATTCAATTCAATGATAGTTTAAAAATTATGAAAAATCACACTGAGGGAATAGAGTATGGATCCAATTAATCAGCTTACTTTCGCCTCATTAATAGAAATAGTGCAATTACTACAATAACTAGAACTACGACTAGTCCAATCATTGTTAGAGAGACTCCACCGGGCTGCGTCGTCTGAGTTGTTCCAGGTGGGGATATGGATGTAGTTGGTGTTGTTATAGTGGGTGTGGTCGGCGTAGTTGGAGTAGTGGTTGTTGGAGACGGCGAGGTGGATGTGGTTGTTGTAGTTGGAGACGGCTTAGTGGGGACGGCTTCTCCACTAAGAGCTTTTTGCAGTAAGTTGAGGACATATTGATATCTTTCTCCCGCTTTACTCGTCCACGCACTCATTAGTGCTTGATATATCTGCCCCTTTGTTAACTCACGGCTAATAATTAAAGCGTAGTCAAGTGTAAACTCTACTTCTTTCTGTGTCAATGGGTCTATAAATTTCAATGGCTTAGTAAGCTCTCTTGTTAAATAGTCAAACCAATCTCTTGATATCTTACCGTTGAGGTACGCATTGGCGATCTGAGCCCATGCAGCTTGTAGGTCATCGTGTGCATTGACAACTGTAGCTTTGTAGTAGTACATTACTGCGTTAACCCACATTGCAGATAGTGTTTCATTGAATTCTATACCTGACAGTGCACTTAGTTGTTCAAATGCTTGCTTTAGATCTGGTCTTTGCTGCCCTGCAGTAGTGTTAAATGTATTTGGATTTATAGGTATTCTATTAATGTCTTTATCCAACCATACTTGTTGACACCCATACTCACTTAAAACCCATGCAACAAAGGCTGCGGCGTGAACAGGGTGTTTTGTATCTTTGAGTATTGCTATTGGATCAGCATTTACAATTGTCTCACCTTGTGGGGCAATATACTCACAGTTTGGATTAACATACATTGCCATATATCCGTAGAAATCAATGGTTGTTGAAACAGCTACATCCCCCCTAATAACAGCGTCTCGGGCATCTCCACTACCTGGATATATCCTTGCATTTGCACCCATAAGAGTCAATATTCTCCAACCCTCCTCCCACCCCTTAGCCTGTAGTATTATCTCGAAGATGCGTGTAGTGGATGTACTCTGAGTTGGATCTGCAGTACCTATCAATGGTGTTCCAGGTAAGTATTTAGCGTACTCGGGCCTTGTGAGATCCTCCCATGTCACAGGCTTCGGCACTCCATACCTATTCAATATCTCTTTGTTTACTGTGAATCCAAAACTACTTAGACTAGCACCAATCCAGTGTATGTTTCCACCTGGATCCTTCTTGTATGTTTCAGCACCCGCGATTCTCTCGGGTATTTTACTTAACTCGTAGATTACTGCATAGTGTTCTGGTCTACTACTCGGATTTATGGGCATTAGGAAACCCAAGTCGTCTAGATTATTGAATAATGTGGGGCCTCCTCCCCATGCAACATCTATTGGAGTGCCCTGCTGTGTTGCCTTCTGAATATAGCTAGGCCAAAGCTCTGCAGATACTTGTAGGAATTGAAGCTCTGTTATACCAAGCTTCTTTGCAACCTCGCTATTGAGAAACATTGTCCTCGTAAGGCTTAAAATAGATGACTCATGCCTAGTTATTATGATCAATTTTACATTTCTCTCGGTAGTTAAACTTGCTAAGTAATCTATCCATGGATACTCCTTTCCCGTGGAAGGACCCCATGGATACTGGGCCAGTCCAATAGGTATTAATACCTGTAGAGTTATCAGTAGAGAAAATAAAATACCGATAACACATAGTCTACTCATTAAACCACCTCTTCAATAAGAGGATAAGGAGACAGTGGATAAAAAAGGTTTTAATTGAAAGTAATAAAGCAGTCTAAGCTACTTCTTCGGACTAGGCTTTTTGACTGCGTACCCAATGATCAAGCCAATGATCAAGGCCACTATTCCTGTCACAACAGTAGTAGTCATCTCGGTCTGGGTTACAGTAGTGGGGACTGTTGTAGTTATAGGCACAGTAGTGGGCACAATGGTTGGCACGGTTGTAGGCACCACAGTAGTTACTACACGCTCCGTGGTCCTTGTGATCTCAGATGTTGTAGTAACAGTCACCGTACTTGTAACAGTGGTTGTAACTGTTGGTGGAGCTGCTCCGGGAACGCTGACTACTGCAAGTTTCTTAGCGGTTGCATCATAGCTCTTTAACATCTTGTACTGCTCATTAGCTGTTGGTGCAAGTAAATCTATAATTAGTGGGTGAACACCTGCTAGTAGTGCAAGTGAGTCTGCGCCTCCAAAGAGCCATTCTTGAGGATCTCCAGCAACTACACCCCTCACCTTGTATGAGCCATATCCATCGTAGCTAGCTACAGCTACTACAAAACCCCATTTTTCAATGTTATCAACGTCTGTTAGTAGACTCTTATCCACTTTGACTTCTATTGCCTCGCCGGGGATAGCGTATACGCTAAACTTATCTCCTTGCTTAGCTACTAAAGACCCAGTACTAGAATATATTGCACTTACCTCACCATCAGGCCACGGTGTATCTCCCCATCCCGGAATAGCGACAATTAAGTAGTGCCATCCAGGATTAATCTCTACGTTTAAGCCAGGTGCTGTCTTATTAACTGCTAGTTTAGCCGTCGTTAGTACGTATATTTGAAGATGCTGTAAGCTGAAGCCGTTTGGCCCATTCCATGGATTACCACCAAGGTTCTTGAAGGTTGCCCTGAAGTACACATAGTTGTCATCTATAAATACTTGGAACTTCAATAAGTCGAAAACACCAGGCTTGAATACAGGGTTTGTGGGGTACTTCAAAGTACCAATACCATTATCATCTCCCTCGGGGTCGGCGAAGCTAAATACCTCTGTTCTCCTATAGGTTATGATCTTAACCCACCACGCCACTAAGTTTGTAACGAATTTCGGACCATCTAATTCAACTCCATAGTATGATGAAGCCCATGCGGGCTCATAGTCTCCATACAGTGATTCACCTGCAACTGTTATAACTGAGTTGTACTTGTCCCAGTACTCGGCTGCATATCCAATAAAGCTCCAGTTACCTGTACCCTGACCGTACAATAACGGATCATATTTATATGGAGCTGGTGGCTGGTTATCAGCTATGTAGGCCATGTGATACCACGCAATTCTAATTAACCCCGGATAAGTCTCATTCACGGGGTCGTGGTATTCACCAGTTTCATCAACAAATATGAGGGCGGTTGGGCCATGCATTAATATAGGCTTTGTAATTCCCTCACTAAGCATACTAGTGAAGAGGTATGGAACGTTATCCGGCTCAACAAAAGCCAGCATTCTATAGTAGGCGGCGGTGCAAGTTGGGTAGGCTTTGCCTTTGTAATTGTATGTATAATTTGGATCACTATATACACCAGCATGCTCCAATCTAAGCTTTACACCAATATATTCAAGTAAGTCGTTGACTGCCGCAATACTCTCTGGGCCGGTGCCATAGTCGCTATCGCCAGCTACATATAGTGCTTTATTCCCGTTCTTCAGCCATCCGAGTATGGCATTCATCTCGTCTGGCGTGAACCCTGTTGTTGGCTGCCCTATTAGTAGTATATCTACATTTGCCAAGAGGTCTGGCGTTATAGGAGTGTTGTTCCCTATAGTCACCCATTTAACACTATATGTCTTACCATCAATAGTTACCTGCGTGATATTCCCCATAATGTAGTCCAAATACTTATCCTTCTCTCCATGTCCAAGATCGACAGCTATAGTAATTGTCCCCACTTGCGCGTTGCTTATGGTTAGTAATGGTATTGTAGCTAGTAGGAGGGCTAGTAGTATGTATGTTACTAATATCTTCATACTCATAGAGACACACCTTTACAATATAATAAATTGCATGAATGAATTAAAAAACTTTTCTAATTAAGGAGTGAGCAGGGTTAATACCTATTTCTTTCTCATTTTCAGCAAAACCACAGTAGCGATTAGTACTATAACAATAACTATTACTGAGCTAATAGTTAGAGTGTTGACTTCTCCTATCTGCGTAGTTGGCATTGTGGTAGGCGTAGTCGTTGTTCGCGACTCCAAAGTACTTGTTGGAGTGCTAGTTGTATAGGTAGAGGGATATGTAGTAGGGGAGGTCTGTGTAGTAGGTGTAATTGGAGTAGTTATAGTGGTCTGAGTTGTCGGCGTAGTAGTTGTTGGAATATTGGTTGTTGGAGTTGTTGATGGAGTTGTGGGTGGTGTCGTGGTTTCTTCAACTACTTCATATACGGGTTTCTCCGCTGGTGTTGCTCCTGGTGGATAGAATACTACAACATACTTCTTAGTGGTTACTTTACCAGAGTTATCTCTCACCATGGCTGTTACCAGCGTTACAGCTTGTACTGGTGCCTTCATTGTAAGTTTTAATGATACTGTGATTTTATCTAGATCAGCTGTTAGCGAACTAGGTGTAAATGAGTAACTTAACTGCGTTCCATTAAACCCTATATTAATGCCGGATATGTCTAAACCACTTACGTCATCGGATATGTCAATATATAGTGTGAATGTTCTATTGAGAATGGGGGTTGTAGTGTATGTAATTTTAAGGATTGGCGGTTTCTCATCTATCAATCCCTGTATCAATAAACTGATTTTATTAGCCGCTGGTAGACTCATATTGATATATAAATATAGCTTGTCACCGAGAACCCTGTGGCTCTTAACAATAATGCTTGCTCCGCTTGTCGTGTTTACGACAAATGTTGGCTTTAGATCCCCACTCCACGGTAATGCTAGGAGAGCTGTATAGTTTGATGGCAGCCAATCGCCGCTATTGGATACTTCAATATAGTAAGAGTATGGAGTTTTCACTACTTTACTCTTATAGAGAGATACTGGTATTGAGTTATAGGCTATCTTTGCGGTGCTGTTTTTAAAGCCTATAAATGTAGGTGGTTTGAATGGAAAGTCGAATTCACATGTGTCTAGTTTTAAGTCTAATACGAGGATCCCCTGGTACATTGATGTACCGTGTGCTGATGTAGTCATTGTTATGAAGTATGTTGTAGTATTCGTCCTTGTACTTGTATACTTTACGAATTGATCTTGGTGAATGTGCCCTGAGAACACTATGGTGACATTGTAGTCCTCTATGAGTTTTAACACGTATCTAAATGCAGTCATATTTACACTCCAATAACTACTAACCGGTGTATTTGTGATATTCGGGGGTTGGTAGGGCTTTAACACTTCTTCGTCATCATACCTCGTCGTTAACTCCCCCTGGTAGTAGAACATTGGGTAATGCGTAACAATAATCTTGAATGGTATGTAAGAGTAATTTGAAAGAGCCTCCTCCAAGAACTTTATTTCATCCCACGTAATTATATTCCCTGTGTTTTCATATGGAACAGTGTACACACCTATAATTACTAATTTGTCTCCAATTAATCTAACCCACCTAGTTGGACCAATAAACTTCCTATAGTTGTTGCCGGGGTAATCGTGGTTGCCCCCAACGCTTAAGACTGGGTAGTTGTAGAGGAGCATGTACCTAAATACCTGTGTATTCCTCATGTCAACCTCTGAGTCAATATCCTCTATATCACCACCCCAAATAATTAAGTCGGGGTTTAAGGCATTAGCTAGTAGGAATGCAGAAATTCTATTAACGTCTCCATCATAAACGGTTCCAGGGCCAGCGCCGAAGTGTAGATCTGTCATGTAGACAATTCTCAATTTACTAAGATTACTTGATACTACCCAGAACGACCTCGGTATAATCACTTCTCTACCATCACTCGTTATTAACGTGAAGTCGTATAATCCACTCTTTGCGTCACGTGGAGCGCAAGTCTTCAGCAACCCCGAGCTAGTTTTCTCGATTGATACATTATATGACACTAAGTTAATTTCTTGTCTGAGGTCATCGTATACTATCCTCGATATATAGCCACCCTTTACATCTAGATCCTCAACAAGCTCAACGAATTGGCAATCACCTGGCTGTAAAGTGAGGGGGGCTCCTGGTCCAATGTTCTTAGTTGGAATAGGCGTGGCGAAATTGCCGTATGCTGGAATTTTTGACTGCTGACCTTGCACTTGGCTCGTATTTATAGGGATTTGCGTTGCCAATACGAGGATTACTATGATGAGCCCCGCGAGTACAGGACCTAGATTTAAAGCCGTTTTCACAGTTAACACCCATTAATACATAAAAACACACTAGTTAATAATAATCACTATGCTCATTGCCATTAGTGAGAGTGATTGTAATTGCCAAGCGTGAGGAGAAAGGGGTTTGCCCACGAGAGAGATCTAGCTAGGAGACTTTGGGAGAGGGGTTTTGCCGTTATGAGGGCTCCCGCGAGTGGGAGTAAAGCTAAGAGGCTACTATACCCCGATATTGTTGCTATTTATAGAGGG
>Ga0080004_1145887_pt1 | contig 10592 bp, 9 predicted proteins | sample WasSprMetagenome_FD_69207 | JGI IMG/M metagenome (GOLD analysis project Ga0080004, IMG submission 69207) | Sulfidic aquatic microbial communities from Washburn Spring, Yellowstone National Park, USA - WS (SPADES assembly) (version 2) | ecosystem: Environmental > Aquatic > Thermal springs > Hot...
CACGCTACCCAGAGAAGAGGAGATCAACGGCGTCCACGTGATCAGGCTCAAGCCCGATTTCGCATGGTCCCACGGGACCTACAGCTCGGAGCTGCCGCAGGCGATCAAAGCGCTGAAGCCGGACATCGTGCACGTCCACGTGTGGAGGCACCCGCACGTGTTCCAGGTAGCTAAGCTGAGGAAGATCATGAAGTTTAAAGCCGTATTACACGGTCATGCACCATTTCACTCAATTCATCAAATAGGCTTTACCCTATGGCTTTATCATAGGTTAGGGGATCTCACTTTAAAAAGATATTTAGACCTCTACGACATATATATCGCATTAACACCCCATGAAAGAGATATTGTAGCGCAAAGGCTTAATTTACCAAGCGATAAGGTGGTGATTATTCCTAATGGAATTAATCCTCCTAAAAATAATTATCATGTGAGCGAGAATGATAGATGGAACAAAATACTGTACTTAGGCAGGGTGAGCAGAGAGAAGAATCTTCTGCTACTTATAAAATCAATGGAATATATTGTCAAAGCAATTAAAGATGCGGAGCTCATACTCGTAGGACCTGATGAAGGGTTAATGAAAAAGGTTTATGGCTATGCCAAAAGCAGAGGTTTAACACGGGCTATCAAATACTTAGGCCCCATGTATGGGGATGAAAAATACAGGATTTATGCTGGTTCTGCCGTCTTTGCCTTGCCATCTCTTTATGAAGCTTTCGGAATAACATTGCTAGAGGCAGGTATTGTAGGGACACCTAGTGTGATAACAGGTCAAGGAGGGCAAATATATACAGCACCACCTGGTATAGCAAGCATTTTAGCAAAGCCTAATCTAAAAGATTACGCCGAAGCAATAACAACAATTTTAAGCGATAAAAAACTATGGAAGAGGCTTGGAGAAGGGGCTAAGAAAAATGCTGAAAAATATGTGTGGAACAGAATATTGCCGATATATGAGAAGCTCTGTGAAGTGTAGCAAAGGTGAGGGCGAGCTCTACTCGGTCTAATATGCTGGTATCCATAACTTTTGATGATGGATATGTTTCGCAGCTAAAAATGGCTAAGACATTAGCACGATTAGGCATTAGAGCTACATTTTTTATAATAACGCATCTAAAGAGCTTCGAAGATAAACCATTATTGACTATAAATGAAGAATATATTACTGAATTGATTGAGATGGGTCATGAGGTAGGATCTCACACAGCTACACACAAAGTGCTAACCGATCTAGATCACTTTGAACTTGAAGAAGAATTGAAGAGTTCAAAGAAGTATCTTGAGAATGTGACAGGAAAAGAAGTTCTTGGGATTGCGTATCCATACGGTTTATACAATTTTCAAGTTATTCAAGAAGTTGCAAAATATTACTATTATGCTAGGGCAACTGATATATTACCCTTAGACGACCCTCTCAACATAAGAATGCAAAGTAGATACGTTATAGGTGCTGCAGGAGTAAGAACAATAGGTAAAGTCCTCTTGTATATGATTAATCCTGCATTTTCATCTTACATAAAACCAGTTATATTTCTGCACCACGTAAACGCATGGAAATATGCAACTTTATATTCTATAATTTCTATTCTTAAGAAATTTGATGCAAAGTTTGTAACAATGAAAGAATTAGTAGAAGTCTTAGAAAAAACATGAAGGTTAATGCGAATGTGGGGGTGTAGTAAATGATAGTGGTTCATGTGAATGAATCCTACTGGCCTATAGTTGGAGGCTTAGAGAAGGTTATTCAGAGTGTTGCAGAGGAGCTTGTTAAACTTGGCTACGAAAATCATGTGATTACTAGCCGATTTGGCGCTGAGAACAGACCTAGGGAGGAGGTGATTAACGGAGTTTATATACATAGAGTAAAGACTTTAAGGCTGTTCTTCCCAGATCTCACAATACCTATGGAAATACCTAAGAATACTGTGAAGGAAGCTAATGTTGTAATCTGCTGGAGTCAAAACAGCTATTTTATATATAGAGTTTGCAGGAATGCTAAAAAACTTGGAAAGCCAATAGTGGTTTACTTTATAGGCGTTGACTATTTGAAATGCCACTACAACCCTCTTATAAGAATAATTGGTTATCCTTACCAGGTGTGGATTACACGGAAAATGGCTGATCTAGCTGATATAGCACTTGTAACAAATGTGTACGAAAGAGAACTGTTGAAGAAAAGATACTCTGTAGATGCCATTGTACTGCCTCATGGTATTGATGAGAAGTATTTGGAACTTCCTAATATGACAAAAGCATTTAGAAGGAAGTACAATATTGAAGGAAGAATTATTTCGTATATTGGAAGAATACATCCAACAAAGGGATTAGACTTATTATTCAAAGCTTTTATCTATGTAGCTAAAGAAGAACCTAATGTAACTCTAGTAATAGCAGGTAAAGGTGATGAAAAATATCTAAAGAAATGCTTAAAAATAGCTGAGAAAGCAGATATCAGGCACAAGATAAGAGTTCTTGGATACATAAGTGAAGAAGATAAGATAGCTCTTATTGATGCATCTGAGGCTATAGTTCTTCCTACTAAGCATGCAGGTGAAAGTTACCCGCTGCTGATAAACGAGGTCCTCGCGAGGGGGAAGAGACTCGTCATGACAAGAGGTAGCATAGCGTCCAAGTGGGTTGAGGAGAGCGGCATCGGGAAGGTCGTCGATCCGAACCCTCAAAGCCTCGCACAGGCCATCGTAGAAGAGCTAAGGTCAGAAGGTGATAGGGAAGGTGGCAAGATTATAAACATACCGACGTGGAGAGAGGTGGCCCGCGAGCTCCTCGACCTCTTACAGCGATTACGATAATCATGAGCTCTCCTTTGCTTGACATCGAGTGCAATAGGAGGATATTAACGGAAGTGCTGATGAGGGCAAGTGCCCTCCTAAAAGATGAGAAGGTTGTTTACCTAGACGTAGGTTCGGGAATCTGTACCACCACGCAGTTCGTTGTTAACGCTTTAAGGCCTGAGCGCGTCATATGCGCGGATATAGATGAGAGTTTTCTCGAAAGATGTCGTGAGAAGGGCTTTGAGATAATGAGGGTGGATCTCAACGCCGAAACGCTTCCCTTGGAGAGCGGTACAGTGGACCTCGTCACGGCGTTCGAAGTCGTAGAGCACCTCTGGGACAAGGACAACATGCTGAAGGAGGTTTATAGAGTCCTTAAACAGGGAGGACTCCTCATCCTATCAACGCCAAACCTCGCAGCTTGGGCTAATAGGTTGCTCCTATTGGTGGGGAAAACGCCCTTCTACTACGACGTCTCTCAAAAGAGCCCGCTTACCAAGTACGGTTATGGCCACGTAAATCTGTATACATTAGAGCTCCTTAAGAAGCATCTCCTATCTTATGGGTTTGAAGTTATTGAAGCTCATGGTTTGCTAACCCCTCTATACAGACGCTATAAATTATTCGAACTTATAACCTTGTTGATAGCAAGAGTAAGACCTTCGCTTGCTCCTGTTATACTAGTTTTAGCGAGGAAACGCTAAAAATGAAAATCATCAAAATGAGTAATAGCGTTCCGAAGTTGATGCTGTCATTCGCAATAGCCCTATTCATGTTAACTTTTATCATAATAAGTCCTAATGATGTGATAGAGTTACCAGATGCCAACTCGTATCCGCTGTACTACTTTCTAGTGCAACCTATGACGGTATGGGTAGTAATACTATTAACCGTACTCGTGGCTATGCTCTCTCCGAGATCCTTTCACAGAGTGTTGGCCATCTCGATCCTTGCTTTTCTCATGGAATTTCTTCCCTCATTCATGATGGTTAATCCATGGCTTCCAGATCAATATCCATATTTAGCAGAGGCCTACTGGATTTACTTGTATGGTAACATATCCAATATACAATACCTATCTGATGTTCCTGGACTTGGGCTATCCTATGGAATCTTTGAGATGGTTACGAGCTTAAGTCCCTTTATTATATCCAAAGTATTTTCATTTATTCAAGCCATTGCAGTAGTTGTGATGATGGCGCCCTTATCAAAAAAGTTGGTAGGTAAAGAAGCATTACTTCCCTTATTCTTTCTATCATTCAATTATTTTAAAAATATTAATGTATTTCATCGTTCAAACCTGCACTTCACTTATACGTTAATTTTTCTATACCTTATTTTTACCATTATACTAAAACACCAATACCTCGAGTGGAGGTATGCCCTAGCCTCCGCTATAGTGTTTAGTGCAATGGTCTTGACGTATCCAGGTTCGGGATTTATATTAGCTGCAATTATTGGCGCATATGTACTTCTGTACATTGTTAGAAAAACTCCTTTAACATCATTAAAGTTACCTATAATTATTTTTTTATCTATTTTTGGTGCTTGGTATAGCTATGTTGCCTGGAACCAGTTGAGAATTGCAGGCTCTATATCGAGTTCCTTAATGAAGGTATTACGGCTCGAATTATCATTTGAAGAAAGCATGACTCATCCCTTTTCCACAGATCTCACCCCATTGTTTAGGTCTTTAGTTTACGCCAGGCTGATCATCGAGGGAGGAGTTATAGCAACAGGTTTTTCGATAGCTTTGCATAAATATATAGTATCATTCTTTAGAGGAAGAGATAGCGATATCTCCCTTGCATACACACTTATGTTAGTATCTTTAATAGCGCTTACCCCATGGCTTTTAACAGAGTGGTCTCGATGGAGTTTCTATAAATTCAGTGATTTTCTCCTATTATTTTCATTATTATCTATATTTTCATACTTGAATTCTCAATACCGCTTAAAGAGAAATAAATTATTATCTTCCTTAAAGATATTAGTCTCTTTTGTAACAATCATTGCTTTATTATTAGTTCCATTACTAAAATATGCCTCTATTCCATATTTGCATGTGACAACACAAGAATTGCTATCAGTATATTTCGTTCATCGGTACTTCGCATTTGGTCAGAGATGTTATTATTTTGAATATCCACCATATGTTCTGCCTAGATTATTAGTACGTGGAGAGTACTCGAATGATATATCTTCGATATACTGGTTTGAAAACATAACATCAGGGCTCTATATAATAACAGATCGTGCATTAACTCGCGATGGCTTTTATATCTACCCAAAACCATTGAAAGCGAGGGTTAAAGAGCTTGAAAGTTTCATGATCATGCATGGAAATAAAGTTTATGATAATGTATACAATCGGGCATTTTATCTGGCAACGGAAGAACTATGAGAAAAGAAAATATAGATATATCCTTTTACGGTACCGTATATAATTCTGCAAAATATATCAAGAGATCTTTAACTAGCATTGCTGAAACGGCATTAAAGCTTAAAACATATGGATTAACAAGCGAAATAGTAATCGTCGATAACTACTCATCTGATGGAACATGGGAAATTATGAATAGGTTAAAGGATGTATATGTTAAAGAGGGTGTGTATATAAAGCTTATTAGATATAAATGTTCCAGAGGACTAGGTAGAGATATAGCTTTGAGATTCACAAATGGTAAATACCTATTCTTTATTTCAGATTTAGACATGGAATATGACGCGAACTATCTTGCCGAAATAATAGTTAATTATATGAAAAATATAAAATGTTTAGAAGAAAACGCATGTCTTTATATATTCTTAACTCCTAAATCTGCTGCACTACAAGCTGGAGGTATACACGATCTTAACAGAGCTGAAGACATAGAATTTGGTGCTCGTCTTCTTAAGCATTGTATTATGTTGCCTATGATTAATGATAGTCTTAGGCCGATAACTTTTAATAAATTTATGAAGAGCTTAGATATGACAATTAGACCAAGATTCTTTATATGGACATATACATCTGAGATACGCTACACGAAGGGATTTAAAGATTATATAAGAAGAGAGTTCGGGAATAAGATAAATATGATAAGTGGAATGGGCTATACGTGGAAAAAGATTTTTTACGAAGCAATTCGTTTACGCGAATTAACAGGTTTTAAGCTATTTATATGGATAATATATCATCTGATATTTTATATTTTAGCTAAATTACTTAGAAAAGAGATTTACAATCATTCAGATTTTATTAACAATGGATCTTTATGTGATGTTGCTATGTTTTTAAACTATATAGCCTTAGTAATTAAACTTTTAAGAATTAATAAGATCCCGGCAAATAAGGCTTGTGAATTAATCAATGATCTTTTACAAAATAAAAATAAATTCAAAATTTATCAGTATTATTTAGCTTTAAATTTTGAAGCTTTTAGAAACGCTCTAAGAGGTTATTATTTCACAGGTGAGTAGAAAGTAGAAGGAAGTTTATGAAGAAAATATTACCTTTGATTACTATATGTATGCCTATCAAAAATAGATTATGGAGCCTAAAAGATGTTTTAAATTCTTTGGAAAACCTTTATTATCCGAAACATAAATTGAAACTCGTATTTGTAGATGATTTCTCTACTGATGGTTCATATGAATTTTTAATAGAGTGGGCTGATAAACAATCTATAAACTTCTATAAGATTGAAGTTTTAAGAGCTAGGAGCAATATTCCGCAAGCTCGTAATATTTGTATAGATTGTATGGAGGGAGATTACTTGTTATATTGGGATAGCGATGTTATCCCTCCTCCTGAATTATTATTGGATATGGTAAATTTGATGGAGAAGAACCAGAAGATCGGAGTTATAGGAGCGGATTATATTTATGATCCCTCTTTAAGTGTTGAATACGCTCCCACCGTAAATAAAGAGACAAATGCTGTTTACATGGGCTTTACATTAATAAGAAAAGATGTATTTAAAACTGTTGGTAAGTTTAATGAATTACTAAGCGTAGGAGAGGATACAGAATTCTGTATACGAGTTAAAGAAAGATCACATTTCATCATTTATTGGGCTCCTAAACCTGTTATACATCTAAAGAGACCTGAAGACCTGGTTAGGTCGGGCGCCTTGAGATCTTGGCTGAAGTTTAATTTCGTGATAAGAGCTAGAGAATATTATTTAACCTGGAAGGATTTGCCAAGATTTTTAAGATTGAGAGTTATTTATTGGATTCTATGGCCTTGGATCCTAGCATCATTAACGTACGCTTTTATGCTGGGGGAAATAATCATAGTACCATTTTTGCTTTTATACATTCTTGCTTCAGCATGGCTTGTAATAAAACAAAAAGGAATAGTTAAAGGCTTTAAATTTTGGATGAGAGGAAATATGCTTACAGGCTTAGCATTATCCTACGGCATTTTTGTCTTAATACTTAAAAACTTTATAAAAAGAGGACATTTCGGATGAGAAAAGCTTTTATAATACCAAGTGTAAAAGTTAACGCGCGCTGCGAATTTTTTAAGTTCAAGCTATCAAAGCAAGAATAACTATGACTGAGTTAAAACATCTGCTTAAAAAATATGAAGATTTTTTAAAAACCCGAGAATAAGGGGAAGTTCCTATACTATAAATGCTGTTCACTTATTAAAACCCGCTTTAGAATATCTTAGGAATAAGAACTTGAAATACATGGCAGATCTAGGCTGTGGTTATGGGATCCTAACATTTATTATCGCAGAGTTCATTGGCATTAAGAGAATTTATGCAATAGATATTAATAAGGATAGGTTAGAGTTTTTAAAGAATGTTGCACATAGATCCTCAATTGACGTTATTACATTACATCAAGATTTTTGTGAACTTATAAATCTTCCTGAAAAAGTTCACCTCATTACAAGTTTCGGCAGTCTCGAGCATACTATCTGCTGGGATGAAGTAATTGATAATATTAAGAATAATCTTGCGCGCGCAGGCCGAGGGCATCGTTGTACGCTAAGATTTTAGTCTTCTTGGCAAGGAAGCTGATTTTAGTCTTCTTGGCAAGGAAGCTGAGCAGCAACCTGAGGAGGCGCATCAGCGATACCAGCAGCCTCGCGAAATTCGTAATCAACGTTAGGAGCCCGCTTTCGAAAGAGAGCGAAGCCATCGCCCGCATACCGCAAGTAATAAGCGGACTATTATGGCGAAGCACTCGGCCGGACAACGTCGTGTTGACACGGTAACCGAAAGTGATGAGTGAGGTACGATCTGGTAGACGTGGCTAAGTCCGGCAGGCTCGCTGTCAAAGTTGCAAGCGGCGGAATGATTCTGTCAGCGGGTAACCTCGCGTATAGCACTATATCGGCCATAGGTAGCATCGTCGTCGCTAGGATGCTGGGCCCAGCCGACTACGGCGTTATGGGCATAGCCCTCATATACCCGATGATGCTCAGCGGATTAGCTGATTTAGGCCTCTCGACGGCGATAGCGAGGTTCGCGTCACTGGGCGATTTGCGCGGGGCCCTCACGGCCTTGTGGCTCCGCGTGATTGCGAGCGCGGTGTTTGCCATGGCCCTGATCCTGCTGGCCCCCTACATGGCGGCCAGCCTTCAGAGGTCCTACTTAACGCCGATGATCCAGCTGCTCTCCATCTACGCCTTCGCGAGCGGCGCCCTAGCATCGGCCACGGCATTCTTGGCCGGTGTTAACAGGTACCAGGATCTCGCGCTCATAAACCTCGTCGCAGCAGCGGCGAGGGTTTCGCTCTCGATAGCCCTGGTATTGGCCGGCTACGGGGTCTACGGTGCATTGTGGGGCTTCTCGATAGGGTACTCCCTCGCGGTCATTTACGCCCTCGTTAAGCTTGTAAGCTTAGCGGGCCAAGCGCCAAGCTTCGCGAAGCCAGTCCTCATGGGTGTGTTAGGCTACTCGCTGCCGCTCTACGTACCCGGGCTTATCGGAATCCCGCTCAGCCAGTTCTACAACATCCTCAGGGCCGTATACGTCACCGACGTGGAGGTCGGCAACTACCAAATAGCCAGTAACCTGTTAGCGCCGATAAGCATAGCCACGAGCTCGCTGTCAACGGCCTTGTTCACGACGCTACCTCAGCTGGTCAACAGGGATTACGAGCTCAGGGATGCGGTCAACAAAGCGGCCAGATACACTGCCATAGTAATTGCACCAATAGCGACGGCCCTAGCTCTCTTCTCGAAACAAGTCGTGTACGTGGTCTACGGTCCAAAGTACGAGCTAGCACCCCTCTACCTATCAATAATGGCGTTTTCGAGCCTGCTAGCCCCATTCGGGGTGGTTACGATGTACTTGAACATCATCGGGGCGACGAAGGCTACCATGATGTTGAATATTATCAGCTTGGCGATGGGGCTACCGATAACGTGGATCCTGTTGGTGCGCTATGGGATGCTGGGGGCCGTGGTAGCATCGCTAGTGGGTAGCGCCCTGAGCGCAGCGTTGTCATTGATCATCGTGGAAAGGAGGTACAGCGTCAAGGTGGAAGTCTCGCGCGTGGTCAGGTACTGGTTGCCGTCGCTGGCGGCGAGCGCTCCGGCCTACACGGCGATGCGCGCGATCAGGGATCAGTGGCTCGCCTTGGGCATCGGGCTCGCTACGTACCTGGCGTCGCTGGCGGTGCTTACTGCTTTAGCAGCGAGCACCGAGGACTTGGTGGATCTAGCCGATATCGGTGGTGGCATCAGGTACGTTGGTCCCCTAGTCAACCGTACACTAAATGTCGTGATTAAGGTTAAGGCGAAGCTACGAGCGTAAAGGTGGTCGCAAAGGTCTTGCTGGCGCGGTGCTCGTGCGGTGCCAAGCAACCGGCGTAAAACATAAGTAAGGGTTCAGCAAAATGGTGAAAGTGAGAGTCGGCATAGTTGGCTGCGGTTTTGTTGCCAACTATCATGTTAACGCGTGGAGGGGGGTCGGCGCTGAGGTCATAGCTGTCAGCGACGTAGTCGAGGAGAAGGCAAGGGATTTCGCACGCAGGCACGACATACCACTCTACTTCACGTCTGTTGGGGAGATGCTCGATGAGGTGGAGCTCGACGTCTTGAGCGTCTGCACGCCTCCTCAAGCCCACAAGCAGGTGGCTCTGGAAGCCATCGAGAGGGGCGTTAACGTTTTCGTCGAGAAGCCTTTGGTCACAAACTACCCTGATGCGTTGGAGGTCGTCGAGAGGGCCAGATCTAGGAACGTCAAGCTGGGCGTTACGGCGAACTACCTCTTTACGCCGACCATGGTCAAGGCCAGGGACCTTGTCAGGAAAGGCTCGGTGGGCGAACTGAAGCGCGTGGATGTAATAGTCTACGTCCCTGAGGACGTAATCCTAAGCGCTGAAGGGGGCTGGCTCGAGAGCCTGCCGGGAGGGGCTCTCGGGGAGGTCCTCCCCCACCCGATATACCTCCTGCAGAGCCTCGTGGGGAGGCTCGAGCTCCTATCGGTCTCCTCGGCGAAGATATCCAAGAGCAGCTGGCAGAGGCACGACGAGCTTCACGCGTTGCTGAAGGGCGAGAGGGGGCTCGGGAGGGTCATAATAAGCTACAACGCGAGGCACTTCGACATCTACATGATCGCCGAGGGGTCTAGCGGCCTCGTGCTCGTGAACCCGCTCGGCAAAGTTGTTGCCAAGCTGAGCTCGAGCTGGAAGTACTGGAGGAACCTCTTCAGCTTTAGGCACTACGCCATGCTCTGGCTCGACTACCTGCTGGGGAGGGTGCCGAGAGGCTCGTTTAGGGAGAACGTGAGGGCCTTCAAGGAGCACGTGCAGAGGGGATCTCCGCACGTGGTCGACTCCGACGACCTGCTG
>Ga0080004_1137919_pt1 | contig 10589 bp, 14 predicted proteins | sample WasSprMetagenome_FD_69207 | JGI IMG/M metagenome (GOLD analysis project Ga0080004, IMG submission 69207) | Sulfidic aquatic microbial communities from Washburn Spring, Yellowstone National Park, USA - WS (SPADES assembly) (version 2) | ecosystem: Environmental > Aquatic > Thermal springs > Hot...
CCTTGTAGTATTTCCTCTGGGGGGTGTCAACGCTTATTGTCAGCGTGTCTTCTGTGCCGTGGAGTTTGATGTCCTCTTTCTCCACGCCTGGGAGCTCAGCTACTACGTGGATTTCGTTGTCCGTTTCAACGATATCTACTAGGGGTTCGCGTTCCTCCTTGACTGTTGGTCCATGGCGTGTTGGCTTAACGTTTCCAAACTCGCGGATTTCAGGTTTGCCGTCTGGCCCTATGCGGATGCTGTAGCCGTATACAAAGGGTCCCCACTCGCGTATTGTTGTTCCGTCTGGTAGTTTGCGTTCCCTTACATAGTCTTTTGGGATGCGGGAAGTGAAGGCTTTGAACTCTTCCTCCATCATTCTCTCCATTTCGCGGAACATGCGGTCAATGTCCTCGAAGAGCCAGCTTCCAAAAAATGGGAAACGCCTTCTCCTAAACCACTCTGGAAAATCTTCCTCTTCGGGCATTACACAAACACCTCTCAAAAGTGGTAGAAAAAGTTTTGTATTAAAGGTTTATGGCTTTCCAAAAGCCTCAAGCTGGCTTAAATAGCCCAGAAAAGTCCCGTCTAAAAGGTAAATTTCAGCGTTTTCCAAGTCCACAGCCTCCGCACGTAGGATTGGCCCAACTATTTTCTCGCTTTCCGTCGTCTCCTTCTCGTTTAAGGGTTTTCCGCCTAGGAACTCATTGAAGGATGGCATTATGAAAATCTGGGTGGTTCGAGGCTTCACTTTGTAATGTTTCATCAGCGTTTTCTGGGGGCTCTCCTCAATCTTTACCCCATGTTTTTGGAGGAGAATTTCCGCCAGCACGCTTGGGCTACATTTGGCTTTAACCCAAACCTGCCTCGTTATTCTAAAGCCGGCGGGATCTCGGAGAACTATCACTGGGTGCACGTGGCCCATCACAAGGGTTCTGCACCTTAATAGGATTGGAGAGGGCCAGCGGTGTCCGTGGAAGAAGCCTGCGTCGCCTATAGCCGTGCCGGATGACGGGAGGATTTTTATGCCTTCAGGAAGCAAAGGGTCAAGGTTTCCATCGTGGTTCCCGTGGATTACCTGGATTTCGCTTACATGCCTTTTAAGCTCGTTGAAGAAGTCTGGAACGTCTTGCCACTCGCCAAGCTCGGCTGTTGCCACGGTGTGTTTCACATCGCCCAAGATTAGCAGCCTGTCCGGCTTGTAGGCTTTTATAAGGTTTTTCAGTTTCTCCAGAAGCCTCCCAGCCTGGGTTGGCACGTGAATGCCCTTCTCGGATAGGGCTATTTCCCATCCAATGTGGAGGTCCGCCACAACCAGCGTTCTTGAGCCTTCAGCCTTCACGAGGGCTGCGGGGTGGGGTGTTAAAGGCGTTATCATGGCTTTTACCCTTTCAGGAGGCTTAAAATAGCTTTGTGTATCCTTTTGTTGGCGGAAGCTACGAAGGCAAGCCTTTCAGTTGGGTCAAGTCTAGCGTTTAACCGCCTGCCCTCCGGCGTTGTTATGATTGCTCCAGCCTCCTTTATTATCAGCCAAGCGGCGGCTGTGTCCGTGGCTCTAAGCTTGCCTCTTATGTCTATGAAGGCGTCTATGGTTCCGTCCGCTACGAAGCAAAGTTCAAGAGCGTTGGCGCCCAAGTGGCGGATGTGCTTCGTCCTCTCGATCAAACCTGTTAGTCGCGGGGCAACCTCCTTGGCCCTATAAGTGTTTAGGTCTACGCCTATCACAGCTTCGGCCAGCTCAGCTTGTCCCGAAGGCTCTATTTCCTCGCCGTTGCGTTTTGCCCCTTCTCCTTTAACAGCTGTATACGTGACGTCGTGGTGGAGGTCCGCCACAAGAGCAGCGTGCACTGTTCGAAGTTCAGGCTTTGTGGACACGGCTAGGGATGTTGCGTAGAACGGGATGCCCCTCGTTAGGTTTGTTGTTCCGTCTATGGGGTCGGCTGTCACGTAGGCTTTTTCAGGCTTCTCTCCGAACTTCTTTACGCCGGACTCCTCGCTTATGAGGGTAAAGGATAAACCGTGCCCGAGCATGACGTCGACTATGGCTTTTTCAGCCGCCAGATCTACCTGTTTTATCGGGTCTCCACCCGCGCCTATGCCCAGGTCGGGTTGAGGCTTGTTCAGGGATGCTTTGATCAACGGCGTTATCTGCTTTTTCACGTTTATTCTGCATTCTTCCAGTATTTGAAGCCAGTCCAACGCATCCACTCTCTTTATTTTCCAAAACCTTCGATAATAAGGTTGAGGTTTACGGTGAAGGTTGCCTCTAGAAGTTTCTGAAGAGTTTTTCAGCAAGCATTCAAACAAAAGCAGTTATGTGAAATGTGTTCTCTTTGAGGGAGACGCATCACGAAAACGATGGCTGATGTTTTAGACGGCAATGCTGATGGCGACGGTTACGGCGATGAGTATGATGGATGCCACTACCGGGCTTTCCTACTCTTCAATCTTTTCATTTTCCCTTACATCCCTCTTTTGTTGTCGCGTACGTTAATAGAATATGAATTAAACTTATGATTTAGTACATCATATTAACATTTGTAAAACAAAACCTGAAAAGGATAAACTTATTGAGGCTAAAACATTAAACAGACCATAAAATCTGGAAACATCCAACTCAGGAAAGAGGCTTAGGAGCTGTTTCTTTCTAGCGTAAAGTTTATTAATCTGCATAACTTCCGTTAATGGAATGCTAGAGAGGTTCTACACGACCGGTGAAGTTGTTAAGATATTCGGTGTATCTTATGTAGCTGTGAAGAAGTGGGCTTACTCAGGGAAAATCAAGTACATTAAAACGCCCGGCGGTAAGTACAGGTATCCTGAGAGCGAGATCAAGAGGCTCCTCGGCGAACAAACGCCAAAAGGCAGGGCCGCGATTTATGCAAGGGTGAGCTCGGCAGATCAGAGAGAGGGCTTGGAGAGGCAGAGGCAAAGGCTCATCGAGTACGCCGAGAGCAAGGGCTACCAAGACATAATCGTGCTCGAGGACATAGCTTCCGGGTTGAACGAGGACAGGAAGGGCTTGGCTAAGCTCTTCGAGCTGGTGACTCAGAGGCAGATAGAGGCCGTCTTTATCACCTATAGAGACGGGCTTACGCGCTTCGGTTTCAGGTATTTGGAGGCGTTCTTCAACTCCCACGGGTGCAGGATAGAGACTATGGACTCGGAAGAATTCAAGGAGCCTCAACAGGAGCTCGTCGAGGACCTGACAGCCATTGTTACGAGCTTCGCTGGAAGGATTTACGGAGCGAGGAGCCATAAAAAGAGGAGAGTCGTGGAGGCCGTAGAGAGTGCCATTAGAGACTGTTAAGCTCACCGCGAGCTTTAAGCTTGACGGATTGATTCCAGAAACCCTCTTCTCGACATATAGAGAGATCCTAGAAGAGTTGCTCAACTGCGCTTGGGAGAAGGGGATCACGGGCTTTGAGAGGCTTAAGGCGGAGAAGTACTACGAGCTGAGGGCGAGGTATCCAAGCCTTCCATCACACTACGTATACACAGCCTGCCAGATGGCCTGCTCCATCTACAAGAGCTTCAGGAAGCTCAAGAGGAGGGGGTGGCGAAGGCCGAGAAGCCAGTCTTCAAGAAGAAGGTCATAATGCTGGACGACCACTTGTTCAGCCTCAACCTTGAAGGCTGGGAAGCCTCGATAGCTGTTGAGGGCGGCAGGGTTAAGCAAAGCTGCTTCACGGGACTTACCACGAGAAGTTCAAGGAAATGAAGGTCGGCCAAGCTTGGCTGGTGAAGGCTGAAGGTGGATTCTACCTGAAGGCTGTATTCTCCAAGACCCTTGAGCTTGTAGAATCAAACGGGAAGGCTGTGGATGTAAACGAGAACAACGTCGCCTTCGGCTCTATGGAGCGCGTGGTGAACGTGGAGACCAAGGAGAGGATCATAAGGACAGCCTACTTCCTCAAGCGCAGAAGGCTCCAGTCCAAGCCTAGGCTGGACGAGAAACCTCTGATGGCTAAGTATAAAGGTAGGGAGGAGGGTTGAGGCCATATACCACAAGATCGCCAAAGAGGTAGCCGCCGAGGCGAAGGAAGCCGGAGCCTCAACCATTGTGATGGAGGATCTCGAGAACATCAGGAGGAAGTACAGGAAGGGGGGTCGAAGGCCATCAACGGCAGGCTCAACAGGTGGAGCTTTAGAAAGTTCCAGAACATCGTAGACTACAAGGCGAGGCTCGCTGGATTGAACATGAAATACATTGATGCCGAGAACACTTCGAGCCTGTGCCCGATGTGTGGGGGAAGGCTAAGCCCGAATGGGTACAGGCGAATGAAGTGCAAGTGTGGATTCGAAGAGGATAGGGATGTCGTGGCCGTGAAGAACCTGCTCCGCAGGTACCAGATGGATGTGGGGGCTTCGCCCGTTCACCCCGAAGGCCCTCCCATGACGACCGAGAGGGATGAAGAGTGCGAGGAGGGAAGGGATGAAAGTTAACGCTGGACCAGAACGGCACCTAAGTTAAAACGCCTCTATATATAGGCATGGCGGACCGAGGGCTACTTCAAAAGCTTCTCTAGCTTCTCGAAGAACTCTAAGAGTAGCTTAGCCACACCCTCGCCAAACTCAGTCTTCTCATACTTCCTCTTCAAAGGGTCTAAGCGCTCGCTTTTAGCCAAGCCAAGCTCCTCAATCTCAATCATCCTAGCCCTGAAAGTGCCATCGCTAAGCGTTAAGCCATGCTGCCGCATAAACTCCTTTGCCTCCTTCCACTTCCCCCGCCCCAAATACAACAAGAAAAGACAGTCTATAGCATGGTCCTTCTCCAACATAGCCTTAATCGCCGAAAGCCTAGGATCCGTCAATATACGCCCAATCTTCTCCTCTTCTCCACTTCCAACCATACAAGCGCCTTCCACGCCTCTCGATATAGGCGTATTCTGCTTAAAAGATTTAACCTATATTACGATTTATGACTTATTACTCGATTTATGCTATATTGGCGAAAAGTGAGTGTTTATATTTGTGCTTTCTAACTGTATTTTTGGTGGTTTTTTGGGCGAGACGGAGACGTTGATAGAGAAGGTTGAGGAAATTGGAAGGAAGCTTGACGAGTTAAGGGATTTTCTTGGAGATGTTTTCCTAACCACCGAGGAGTGCATGTTGCTAAAGGAAGTTGACGATATTGTTAAGAACAAACGCTTCAGCGAGCTGAAATCCCTCAATGAAGTTTAGAATTCTCATCCATAAGAAGCATACGAATTCTTAAAGGATCTGAAATCTGAGGGTAGGCAGCGCATAGTCGATAAGCTTAAACGGCTTGAGGATTTCCCTACCGTTAGACTTGACATCGTTAAGATTGCAGGCGAAACAGACACCTTCAGACTACGCATTGGAAACTATAGAGCCCTATTCAAAGTTTACGGGCAAGAAAAAGTAATAGTCGTCGCCAAAATAGACGTCAGAAAAAAAGGATTTACCAATAAGACATTTTAGGCCTACTTAACTGCGAGGACCCCAAGGTTTCCTTTGTCTCCCTTGTCCCAGACATTGAAAGGGGCGAGGTTCTAATAGACAGCCGAGGTAAAGGAAGCCTACAAAATGCTAAATATGGAAGACGGAGCGAGAGGGTAAGCCGAAAATAAGCTTGAAAAAGGGCTAAAAATTGGGCTTTCTTGGTTTGCATGAGGGCAGTGTTGAGGTTGTCAAGCTTGACGTTTTTGAGCTTGTTACATGCTGTAGGTATCTGTGCCAATTTCGAGGCTTTGCTTTTGTTGAAAATTGACATTAAGTTGGCTTGTAAAAGTTAAAACTCCCTTTCTTTTCGTAACTTTTAATTTGCTTTGAGAGTGTATACATGCAGGTCAGGTGAGGGTGTTTTGGGGTTTGTTTGGTTTCTCCCCATACGAGTCGGATGTTAAGTCTGTTGTTGGTGTTTCGCCACCGCCCATTGGCCTGGCTTATTTGGCGTCTGTTTTAAGGGATGGGCACGATGTTAGGGTTTTAGATGCTAATGGTTTGGGCTACGGCCTTGATGATGTTAAAAGGGAGCTTAAAAGGTTCTATCCTGATGTTGTGGGCACAACTTCTGTTACACCGTCCATTTACCAGGCGTATAGGGTGGCTAAAGTTGCAAAGGAAGTTAGGGAAGACTGCAAGGTGATAGTTGGCGGTCCCCATGTAACATTCCTGCCTGATCGGACGCTTAAAGAGTGTAGTTCATCGATGTAATAGTGCGCGGCGAGGGGGGAAGAAACCGTAAGGCAGCTGGCTGAAGCCCTCGAGAAAGGCGAATGGGAAGCGGTTAAAGGCATAACTTTTAGGAAAGGAGAACGCATCATAAGCAGCAAGTCGAGGCCGTTCATAAAAATATTGATGAAATTCCGTTTCTGAGCTGATCTACTTTCAATGGTAAGTATCAGTTTTGTGGACAAAAGTGTGCATCCATGCTTGCAAGCAGTGGTTGCCCGTTCAACTGCTCTTTTTGCGCCTCGCCCCCGCCTTTTTTGGGTTTTTGGAGGGGTAGAAGCCCAGAAAACGCTGTTGAAGAAATTAGACTTCTCCAGGGTGACGCCCTCTCCACGGCTAAAGCCGGGAGCTTTTCCTCCCTGCTAGGCTTCAGCCCTCCGGCCCGTTTTATTGGAAGCATGGCCACGGGGTTCCAGCGTTTAGGGCAGGCTTCACGCCTGTCTCCCCATTCGAGGGGCGTCACCCCACCCCATGCCCCTCTTTAAGGCGTGAGCTAAAGCCTGCCACATCAGCCAACACGGGCTTTAGGCTTCACTGCAACACGCTCAAAATGCTTTCCCAACAACTTAAGCTTTCCACCCATTCATCCCGGAGCTAAAACTCCAGGTTTTCTGGGCGCCCATTTTATAAGTCGGCGTTAAAAACATTGAGTTTGTTGACGACACCTTCACGCTTGACCAGAAGAGGGCTGAGAGAATCTGCGACGAGATTGTTAGGGAAGGCTTAGACATAAGCTGGGATACCTCCCCTTCTCGTCGCGCTTTTCAATCCACCTGACTTCAGCCCATATTTCGCCCACTGCTTTTTGAAGCAGCCTTCTATAGGCTTCGAGAAACCCGTTTACATCATATCTGTGCCTTACATTGTATGCCCTAACCTGATAATAGCTTCTTGACGCCTTCAACAACCTCCTTATGCGATCTCACCCCGTAGAGTTTCCCTGCAAAATGGGACACGACGGTTGTCAAGTCCTCGACGAGCTCCTCCTGATGGGTCTTCTCCTCGCTGTTTATTACCTCTACCGCGGTTCCAAAAGCTTGGAACAGTTTCCTCAGCGTTTCAAAACCAAACCTGGTCAGCCTATCCTCGTATACAATAATTACCCTGGAGATTTTTCTCTCAGCAACCATCTCTAAGAGCCTGAGAAAACCCTTCCTGTTCTCGTTAAGGCCTGAACCCACGTTGCTCAGTATTTGAATTTTTCGTAACCCTTGTCTTCAGCGTAGCTGCGTAAAAGTTGCTTCTGTCTCTCCAAGTCGTCTTTTTGGGTTGTAGAGGAGACTCTGGCATAACCAACTACAACCCTCTCTTCCTTCACCCCAAGAATGCGCTTAATTTCGCTTTCAGGTATCCTCCTCCTACCGCCAACCGTCCTAACAACCCTTATCTTCCCTTCCTTATCCCAACGCTGAATAGTCTTAGACTCCCAGCAGCCTTTTAGCTTCTTTAAGCGTGTAGAGCTTCTCCACAGCAGAAAATATCACTTAAGTCATTTAAGTTTATCTATTTTGGAACTGCTAACTGAGGCGTTTGCCAGCGTATCCGGAATCAAAAATACACTTTTTCGTTGAGCACTTTATCGGCTTCTGGGTTGTTGGTCTGTTGGCTCCTTCTCCACTATTTTGGCTTTTATTTTGTCTGCGTTGGCTTTTGTTATCTGGTTTTCGAGGGCGGCCGGCACCAAAACGTCACATTCAAGCTGCAACAACTCCTCGTTTTTGACGCTTTCCACGACTGAGGTGGGAGATTCTCGGTTTGTGCTTCATCCTACCGAGTTCTGGGCTGTGTCAAGGCGGCCCCTGCTATGGGCATGTAGCCCATAGCCCGCTTGAGTATGGCTCCGTTGTGGTCTGCGTTGCAAGTGTAGCCGCATTTTGGCATTTGAAGAGGCTTCCGGCTCGAAGCCCCAGAATGCCTAGGGAAAAGAAAAATAGGATTTATTCTAGAATCCTTTCAATGACATCTACTTCTGCCTCGTGGGCCAACGGTATTCCGGTCACCTTGGCAGCTATTTCTGATAGGCTCATTAAGTCGTTTCTGTTAATTAAATCTAGCCGCCATTTCCTTGCGCCAGCCAAAAGCTGTTTTAGTCCAACGCCTATGCGGTCTGTCAGATAAGTATAAAGCGCAACGGCCTCCCACGGAATCTCTTTGAAGCGCTCTCCATATTTTGCTTTGAGTTCTGGAACGGTTATGAAGAATTTCTCTGGAGTTGTTCCGAACTTGTCGGCGAAGACCTTTGGAAGTTTTCCTTCGTCAGCCAATTGTTTAAAGTAGCTTGCTTTCATTACCGCTGTAAGAGGAGAACGTCCCATTAAAACAGCTTTTACAAATGGTCCATCTCCAAAGTTACTTAAAGCTATCGCCTTACAAATCTGAGTTTCATTTATGAAGCCACCAGCCATAACTATGTCCGGTACGTATCGGCCTTTGCTCTTCAGTATTTGGACACATTTCAGCACTATGGCCTCCAAATAGACCGTTGGAATGCCCATTTCATCCATCATTGGAACAGGGCTCATACCAGTGCCACCGCCAGCGCCATCAAAACAAACAGCGTCTATTTTGGCTTCTGAAGCTATTTTTAAAGTATACGCTACGGCTGATGGCCTGTATGCACCCGTCTTAAGAGTTACGTGCTTCGCCCCTTGTTCTCTTAACCACTCAATATCTTCTATAACATTTTTCTCTTTCGGTATGCCAACTCTGCTGTGTCTTTCAAAAGTTTTGAAAACTCCCTCTTTAAAGGCCTGTTGAACTCCTGGATCTTCTGGGTCTGGAATAACTATGTAACCTCTTTTCTTTAACATTATGGCTTTGTCGAGGTCTCTTACGCGAACTTCGCCTCCTATGGCTTTTGCACCTTGCCCCCATTTTCTTTCGATAACGTTAACCTCAAGCTTTGATATGGCGTATACGTCCACGCCCATTCTTTGGTCTTCAACGTTTGTTTGGACGGCTATTTCCCCGTATTTCCCATCCCAGAATTTCCGGAAAAGGTCGACTCGACGTTTTAACTCCTTAGAGAAGGTTACTTTGCCATTAGTGAATTGGGCTTCTGGATCCATGCCACAAACGTTTTCACCAACAACAATCATGACTCCTGAAAGGGCTGCTCCAATGGCTAAGCCTTCCCAGTTCAGCCTTGCAACATCCGTAGAGCCGTAAGCGCCACATATCACAGGGATTTTAAGCGGTATTCCTCCAACTTCTGTTTCAATATTCACATTAGGAAAAAGTGCTACATCCGGGTTTTCCTCTATGCCGCTAGCCTCAAAGAGACTTGCTTGTATGTTAAAGTGCGACCAATCGAGTCCAAAGTCTTTCAGAGCTCCAGCTGTACTAAAGCCAAATTGGGCCGGTTCCGGATAAAGCGCTTCCCTTCCCCTGAATGCAGACAAACCAATTTCACATAGGATTGGGCAGTCGCGGATGCATATGGGACACATGCCACTTGTTGCGCTTGTGTCTTTGACTCTGGTTGTTGTTCCGGTTGTTGATTTCCCATTTAGGTAGGAGCTGTTTCTGAAAACGCGTTCCGTCATGCCTTCTCACCTTTACGTTTGTAAACGGGCAGTGGTAGTAAAAATTCCATATATTTAAAGGCTATCCTAAAAACAAAAAAGAACATTCTTGTACATGAAAAAGCCTTTAGAGACTTTCTATGCTCACCTGTCAACCATATATTCTCGCCTGTACAGGTTTGGGATCATATCTTTTCACCAGCTTTTTTATTCAGTAAGAAGTTCTTGTTCTCCTTCGGGTGATGCCTATAACCACATAAAAATATCATAAAGTCCCCGCTTCAAAACGAACACCCATGCGAATATGCAATATTTCTAACAGAATCTCTCAAAAGAAAAGAGAAAACCGAACCATAAGAATAAGCCTTTTGAAAGTCTAAACAAGGATTTATTAGCTATCTTCTCTTTAATTAATGAAAGCAGAGGAGGCTTTCCGCTTGAGCTTTGAAATGTGGGCTGAGAAGTATAGGCCTAAAACGTTGGACGAAATGGTTAACCAGAAGGAGATAGTGGAGCGTCTAAAAAGCTTTGTGAAAGCCAAAAACGTGCCCCACTGCATTTTCGCCGGGCCACCTGGAACTGGCAAAACAACAGCGGCTCTCTGTTTGGCAAGGGATCTCTATGGCGAAAACTATCGCGAATACATTATGGAGCTGAACGCAAGCGACGAGAGAGGCATCGACGTGGTGCGGGAAACAGTTAAAACCTTCGCCAGGGTCCGCGCCATAGGCGAAATTCCATTCAAGATAATGATTTTGGACGAGGCTGACAACATGACCGCGGACGCTCAGCAAGCCTTAAGGCGGACCATGGAACGCTACACTGAAACCTGCCGTTTCATATTGTGCGCCAACTACAGCGGGAAAATAATAGAGCCCATCCAGTCGC
>Ga0080004_1180037_pt1 | contig 10589 bp, 13 predicted proteins | sample WasSprMetagenome_FD_69207 | JGI IMG/M metagenome (GOLD analysis project Ga0080004, IMG submission 69207) | Sulfidic aquatic microbial communities from Washburn Spring, Yellowstone National Park, USA - WS (SPADES assembly) (version 2) | ecosystem: Environmental > Aquatic > Thermal springs > Hot...
TATGTGTGGCGTCTTTTATTGTTGGAGTAGTTCTTTACTTAGTGATTGCAATACGAAGTAAGCAGTATTCTCGGTTGAGAGGAGACAGCTTATAGCCTCAGGGCACATAAGATTTTAGCAGTATTCCTATTATTCCTATGAGTATTGAGGCATTGAAAACGAGGAATATCTTGACTAGGAGGGATAGTTGCCCCTCTATTCTAGACATTTTCATTTCAAGCATGGAGACTCTGTTTTCAAGAGACGCAAGCCGACTGTTTATTTCTTTTTTTAAATTTTCTATATCTTCTTTTGTAGCCATCTCTCTTGATAGAGTAATCAACATTGCTCTTCTTAGTTCTCTGTGTCTAAGTGCCTCTGGAATAAGTTCTTCTGCAAGCATTTTCCTTAGCTCCTCGTCGTTGCGTAGCTCTTCCAGTAGTTGTCTCCCTACAGACACCTTGCTCGTTAGTAAAAAGTGTGGGATATATAAAAAGATTAAGGAGGCAAAATCTCTGTTTTCATGGAAACTTATTGCTGACCCAGGAAGTCCTCTATGGTTGTGGTTTTTTGCTGTTCTTCTTGTTCCTCTGTGCCTAGGAGGTAGTCTGCTAGGTCGAGTTTTTCTGGTGGTGTTGTCCATGCCTTGTTCCAGTCTATGTCTTTTCCTCCAAGCGTGTATCCGAATCGCTCTGTAAAGTTGTCTACCTTGACTATTCCTGGGATGGTGGCGGCTGAGCCAGAGATAAGTGCCTCTCCCGTCATTAGCCCAGAAAGCCCCTGAACCATTTCCTGCATGACGTCCTCCATGCTTCCGAGGATGTATTCTTGGTCCTTGGGGTTCGCGGTTCTAAGGGCTATCAGCGTGCCGCACTGGGCGAGGACTGTCTGTGAGAGCTCTCTAGGCCTCTGGCTTACTATCCCAAGGCCTATCCCGAACTTTCTGCCCTCCTTGGCTATCTTCTCGATAATCTCCTTCGCGGGGCTCCACCTGCCCTGCGGGACATAGTTGTGTGCCTCCTCGATTATTATCAGTGTTGGCTGCGGCTTCCCGGCGAGGACGCTCGCAGTTGTGATGCGCCAGAACGACTTCAGTACGGTAGCCACTGTGGATGTCTGTATGTCGCTGGAGAGCCCGCCCAGCGATAGCAGTGTTGTTCCAGGCGAGAGTAGGGCGCTGTATATCCCCATGTATGTTTCTAGGCTTTTCCTTGGCTCTTCCATGTTAAGGGAGCTGTAGAGCTTGTCGCTTGTCCTTGGACGCGTTATGTAGAAGAGCTCCGTATTTTCTAGGAGCATCTCTAGCTTGAGTATCAGGTCGTCGAGGGACCGGTCATACTTGTTCCTCGCAGATGTTTTCTCTAGGATCTCGAGTAGCTCTTCGGGTGTATAGTAAATTGGGTCGTCTGTTGACGCGTGGCTGTATCTCTGCCTCCTAGCCTCCTGTATAGCGTTCCGGAGATACATTATCTGTTTTGTCGCGCGGGACGGGTCGAGTTTTAGTATGCCGGCTACCTCTTCTAGGCCGAGGCTCCAGAGGGGGATCTCTAGTGGCTGGGGCTTTATTCCGTATCTTGCCTCTAACAGCTTCGCAATTCTGCCTGCGGGGCTTATGACCCTGATGTTGCTCGAGGCCTCAGCCATTGGTATGTATTCGTTGTGTGTGTCTATTACGAGGACCCTTGCGTAGGGGAACTTTTGAGATATCTCGCCAAGAATAACTGCCACGGTATTTGATTTTCCCGCGCCAGTCATCGCGAGGACAGCGAAGTGCCTAGAGCATAGCATGTTGAGCGACAATGTGTATGGCACTTCGGGGTTCTGCGAGAGCTTGCCGATTTTTATCTCTCCATTTGAGGTCAATCTTGATAATTCTTCTGCTGTTGCGAGGTAAACCTTTTGTCCAGGCTTGGGTAGCTCAGGCACGCCCCTTATGAAGCTCCTCCCGTCGTGGAAGCCTACAAGCATGGCTACGAGCTCGTTGCGTGTCGGGCGTATCTCTGGGTATCCTTCAAGCTCCTCTATAATCCTGCTTTTCCTGTACAGCTCGTCTAGAAGATTAAAGCTTACGACCATTGCGTAGGTCCATCCACGCGTTATCTCCATCTTTACGTATACACCTGGCTTGGCAATATGTTCCAGTTTTTCTTCCTGGACACCAAACCTGACGAGGCTCTGACCATAGACATTTGTAACCCTACCTATCTCCACAACTCTTCACCTCAGACCAGCCTTCACCCTTCCACTTGGAGCGTATGCGGCCCTAACAATAGAGTCTGCCTTGCGCTTATAAATCTCGTCAGCGACAAGGCGCGCAATCTCTGGGTTCAGCACGGCCATGTGGTGGACATAGCTGAGAGGCTTCGGGTAGCCCCTGCTGTCCGAGAGCTCCTTCAGGGCCGCAAGGGCACTTAGAGCCTCATCTTCGTCCACATAGCTTGGATAGGTCATCTGTAGAACTGGTCCAAGTTTTCTCAGTTTAAAATACAAGACAGAGTAGTTCCCCCAGGTTCCCAAGATCTCTGAGACAAGTTTTCTGTCGGCCGCGCATGGCTTTAGTCGTCCAAACTCTTTCCCCCTAAGAGTTGTGTATGCGTCTTCGAGGTTTCTCCATGCATAGTCAAGCAGGGTTACATCGTTGAGCCAGCCCTCGAGCCCAACTTTTTCGACAAGCAGGTTTGTCTCTGAGTCTTTTGCTACCCAGAAGAGCGGCACCTGTAGCTCCCTGCTAGCTCTCAACAAGTCTCTCAGGGCTTTAAGGTATACTGTTGTCTCGACGTAGACGCACACAAAGTCAAGAAAGCTCTTCTTCGAAGAGGTTTTCTCAAACATTGTGTTTCTTTCCTTGTATATTTGCCAGGCCTTGTCAGAAATCTCCTCGAACAGCCCCATTACAGACTTTGGGGATATGTCTCTATCCTCTAGCTCTATTCCAAGATGCTCCGCGTCCGGCAAATTATCGAGGATCTTTTTATAGTCTTCGCCCATCGCCTCTGCGGCGTCCTTTGGGTGGCTGAAAACTGTCATCATTTCGGATATGAAGCTCCCGTCTAGGAAGACAGCCTCAAGGCTACTATTCAAAGCTTTTCGTGCAACTAGGAGCTCACTGATGGACATCAGCATGTTTGCCCTCTGCTCGCCATAGCTCTTGGGCACAATAACAGAGACGATTGGCTCCTCTGCCCCCCTAGCTAGAGCAGAATATTTTCCATTTTTTAGGAGAATGGATGCAACAGAGAATACTGCAACGTGTATACTCCTCCTCGGCTCAACAACGTTGCTTCCATCAACGTATCCCGTGCTCGTAAAAGGTTTTCCACCAATAGGCTCTGCCTCTTCTGCAAGCTCTTTCTCTACTCCCCTTAGAAGCTCCTCTGATACATGTAGCAATGCATGCTCCATATATGGCCTAGGATAATAAACGCATCTACAACTAATAAATTATTGTAGAAAGTAAACCGAAAGTGAAAACAACTAAACCTGGAGCATCATTTTCCTGGCACTCAAAACTAGAAAGATTTATATCTGTTTCCCGTGTTTGCTGAGAAGGGTTCATTGTTCGACTACAAGGTCATAGAAAAGAAATATGCTCAGGCAATTCTAACACAGATCCGTAGCAAAAACACAAGCCAAGTAGAGTTTAGAAAGGGGCTTGTACGCCTCGGACGGGTACTCGGACTAGAAATAGTCGAGGACTTTGAAACCGAGGAAAACCCCGTAGAGACCCCACTGGGGGTCACCTATAGAGGCATAAAGATCAGGGGCTTCGAAAACGTTTGCATAGTCACTGTTCTCAGAGCCGCATGGCCCCTGACCGAGGGACTCGTAAAGATATTTTACTCTGCCAGGCAAGGCGTCGTCGCGGCGCGGAGAGTAGAAGAGAAGGGGATGTATGACACGGAATTTGACATCGAGATAAACTATGTAAAGATCCCAAAGTTTGGCGCCGACGACATTGTAATAATTAGCGACGTGATGGTTGCTACCGGCTCAACTCTAATCGCTGTGCTGAGAGAGCTTTTGAAGAGGGGACGTGCAAAGAAATACTATATAGCATCTGTTATATCTACTCCGATAGCTATCGAGAAGCTCAGAAAGTTCGCCCAAGACGCGGGAATAGACCTGAAGCTCTACACGGTTGCAGTCGACCCAGAGCTAAACAGCAAGGGATACATCGTTCCCGGCCTCGGAGACGCGGGAGACAGGGCATTCGGGACCTAGGCTAAGTTACAGGCGTAACCGAGCCCAGTAAAATGCTGAGTAGTATTGGGAGCCAGACCACATTCGCCTGTTCAATTTTCCTAGAAGCAATGACTGATGCTAAGAGGTCTAGAGGTATCAATAGGACGAGGCTAATGAAGACAACTATTAGGAAATAGCCTGCAAACCCGCCTCCAATGGCGATCTTGAGGACAAGCCAAGCAACAGCAAAGCATGCCGCTTTTGATGCAAGCCTCACGAGAAAGACTTTCGACGTGCCGCCACGGGGGCTAAAAGCCTCAAGAACAAAAACTGGGGGTAGAAACAGCACGTAGAGAACTAGTAGGATTACGAGCCTGTAGATGCTTGGCTCAGCATTAAGGAAAGGTTGGAGGGCGGAATGCATCATTAGGTATGAATAGGTTGCTAGCGCTATCCCCGAGAGTAACACAGCGGGGCTAAATTTCGCTATAAATGGTTTGATCTGGGACAGCTGTCTCCTGTAAAGAAAGAGGATACCTAGTGCTTGGCTATAGAATACTCCTAGGATAAAGCTTCCAATGGGAGCCCTCGTAATGCCTGTAAACGCGTTGAAGAAAAGGAATGCTAGGGGGGCTACAAGTGCCGACACGGCTATCATTTCCCATGTGAGTCTCGGGGCTGTCTTTGCCTCTCGGTAGCTAGCCGCATCGGTGCCGATAAAGAGTAGTGGGACAATGATCATGAGTAGTACCGCTAACACGCTTAATAAGAGCGTCACTATGAGCCGGGGCCATGCATATGTGTATGTGGCTTTTCCAACTGTCCAGGACACGATTTTGTCTACTACGGCTGGGTTGTAGAGGATTGTGAGGTGCTCGTCGGTTGGAGAGACATAGATTTCCCATCCATTGAGCCTGTTTATAGGTATGTTGCTAAAGGTGAAGATTTCGTCCTGCATGGCTAAGACAAGTAGCTTTTTCTCGACACTAGTAGTATTGAGGGGCGAGGAGGCTATCACTATTACCCTTGAAGCATTTATCCTCGAGCCGACTTCTTGAACGGCCCTTCCACCCATGCTGTGGCCTGCGAGGACAACTTCTCCCGTGACGCGATCTACTGCCCTCAATACGCTGAAAAAGTCACGCAACAAAGTGGAAACGTTGTAGCTAACCGTTGAAGAGCTTTTCCCGTGGCCCCTTGAGTCAAAAGCCACAGCAACATAGCCTTGTCGTGCAAGCTCTACACCTATCCAGCTCATCATCTCAGAGCTCCCCCCGTAGCCGTGGAAAAGCACAGCTGTACCTTTTACAGACGTATCTTCTGGGATCCATGCAAGATACCTTAGGGTGGCCCCTTGTGACGAGACGTATCCCTCTTCTACTTTGATCCCATGCATTAGGACGCCGGAGTTGTAAAGGGATAGGGACAGGAACGGCAAGATCAAGATAATTGAAATGATAGTTAACTTCTTGTTAGTCATCTGGATACCTGGACAATTTCATAGAAAACCCATTTATCTTTTTACACAACGATTCCCGGCAAAAATAGAGGAAAAGGTTAGCAACGCAAATAAGAAGTAGAGACCATCATACAGTTTCAGCTTTCTTTCGAGGATCTGTAGCTTAGAAGCAGGAAAACATATGCAAGTATATAGCCCAGCCCTGCCAGCAAATAGGAGACATTCGGCCCAGCATACTGCTACAGCATTCCGCCAAAAATCTCGCCCAACGAGAAGCCCATAAACCTCGCGGCATCAAGAAAACCCACTGATAGCCCCTGCCCAGTGGTTGGTGAAAGTTTCACGGCTAAGACCTCGATGTAGTTAGACATGATGCTTCCAATAGAAAACACCAAGTAGAGAATGTACAAGAATACGGTCGCGCGCGCTGACAACATGTTACTGGCTTTTAAGAAGGCCATAGATGTCGCTAAGGTCATAAGCCAGGTACCCCTTTTTTCTAAGTTCACTTTTGTCTTCTACGTTTCTGGCAATTATTCCATATATCTTCTCCCCTACCTCCAGCTCTACGGCTTTCCGTTCAAGACTCGCAAGGAGACTTTTTGCCTCCCGCATGCCTAAATCACTCCACTTAACCTCAAAGAGCAGTGCAGCACCTTCACTTTTAGACACAGCCACGATATCTATTTCCATGTCTCTGCTCCACCAGCCCCCAACAGCTTCGGGCCTCACAGGTAGCTCGCCTCGCCTCGTTGCCTGTACAACGAATTCGCGTGCTATGCGTTCAAAGACCCATCCTAGATAAGTGTTGAAGTTTTCCTGCTCCCTTTCCCAGACTTCGTGTTCAAGCCCAGCCTCGAGAGAACGCATGTTCGGCCATACAAACTTGAACCAGAACGAGAAGAAGGGGTCCCGTATCGTGTACCGAGAACGGCCTTTCCCCACTAGAGGCTTTTCCCTCTCGATTAGGCCGAGGAGCTCCAGGTAGGATAAGTACGTTGTAGCGTTTTCCCTCTTTAGGCCTGTGGCGCTGGCTATCTCGCTGAGAGTTGTCCTCCCATGGGCAATTGCGCCTAGAATGTCCATGTACCTTGCTGGAGCCCTAAGCTCCTCCATCAGGAGGTATACCGGCTCCTCGTGTAGGGCACCACGCTTGCTGAGGACTAGCTTAACAGCATTCTCCTCTGGGCTCTCATTCTCGTCGACAAGCTCGAGGTATGCCGGGGTCCCGCCAAAAACGCCATATATCTTCACGGCATCTACCGGGCTCAGCCTGTCAAACCACTCTAGAACCCCTCCGAATCCGAGGGGCTCAAGCTTGATGACAGCCGTCCTCCTGCCATAGAGCGGGGCATCCCCACGCAGAGCAACGCGAACAATTGTGCCTATAGCCGAGCCCGAAAGTATAAGGGCTGAACCTGTCCGAGACAGCTTCTCGTCCCAGTACCTCTGCAGAAGGGAAAGCGCCCCCTCAACCTCTCCAAGCCTCTGAAACTCATCTATAACGACAAGGTAGCCCTGCTCCATCTTGGTAGCGAGGTATTCGAGGAAAGAGTGGAAGCTTGGAAACCTAAACCCCTTAAAGAACTCGCCCTCTACACTGCGCGAAAACTCTTCAAGTATAGTCTCAGAGCCTCCCCTGGGGACATAGAAGTACAGCCCCCTCCTCTTGCGAAGGAGCTCCAGTAGTAGCCTAGTCTTGCCCACTCTTCGCCTCCCATAAACAATGACAAGCTGGGACTTTCCACTTGAGCACAGCTCCCCTAGTTGCTCTAATTCCTCTCTCCTATCAACAAATCTTACAATCATAATTGTTACAATCTAGATTGTAACAATTTAAATGTTACTACAAACAAGTAAACAGCGTTGCTCGCACGGTTTAACTCTGCGGAAGAGCCAAAAGCTTATAACTATGCTAAGTAGAGAATCATTCTTGAGAGAGCTTGGACAAACGACGCCTAAAGGAGCCCTACCAAAGCCTGCTAGAGGAACTAGTTAAGGCCCTACACGAGAAGCTTGGAGACGACCTAGTATCTGTCGTTGTCTATGGGTCTGTGGCGAGGGGGGAGGCTAGGCAAGACAGCGACATCGACATTCTCGTCGTAGCCAGGAATCTGCCTAAAAGTAGGCTTGCGAGGCAAGACCTCTTCATAGAGGTTGAAGAAAAAATCAAGGAAAAAATAGCAGTAGTCGAGCAACAGGGATACCTAGTCGACTTCTCGCCCATAATCCTTACCCCAGAAGAAGCAGAAAAAACTAGACCACTCTACCTAGACATGGTCTACGACGCCATAATACTCTACGACAAGAACAACTTCTTCACTGAAGTACTCGAGAGGCTAGAGTCGAGGCTCAAGGAACTAGGCGCCGAGCGGGTTAAGAAGGGGAAGCTCTGGTACTGGATACTCAAAAAGAACTTCAAGTGGGGAGAGGTCATAGAGATATGAACAATCTAGAAATGGCAAAGTCCTACGAGCGGCAGGCACAGGAAAGGCTGAAACATGCAAGGGAAGCACTAGGGGAAGGCAACTATCCATATGTGATCCGACATCCCAGGAAGCCGTCGAGCTACTTTTGAAAGCCGCGCTTAGAGCCGCTGGAATAGAGCCTCCCAAATGGCACGACGTGGGACCTGTACTAAGGACAAATGCTGAAAGATTCCCTGAATGGTTTCAAAAAGAAATACCTAGGCTTGCTAGAATATCCAGGCGGCTTAGACGTGAACGAGAACCCTCTGTCTACGGCGACGAAGAAATGGGAGTCCCCCCAGACGAGCTTTATTTTAGGGAGGATGCAGAGGAAGCCCTAGAAATGGCGGAATACACATATGAGGTTGTTTCCAAACTCATTTCTGAGTATGAATCAGTTTCAAGTCATAGAGAAAATCCCTAAGTTTCTATGCAATTTTTCAAAAACTTTTTAACCTACATAATAATAAAACTTAAGGCGGAAAGAATGTCCAGTGAACAAGGAGTGGACGCACGCCTCGATAATCTTTATGAAATATTCCCTTGGCCTGAAGACCCCTATAAGCCTGAAGGTCGTGAGAGATACGAATCTGCGTTAAAATACTTCAGGGAATTATTGGCACACAAGTTCCTCGAGGATATACTCGAGAAGAAAGAGGTAAGCATCCTCGATGTCTGTGGAGGCACTGGTATAGGCGGAGTAGCCCTCTCAAAGGCGCTGTCAGAAAAGGGTGCAAAGGTTCAGTTAACAGTCCTAGACCTGCGCGAAGCGGCGTTACATATGGCTGAAAAATTCAGCGCTGAAGAGCTGGGCTCTCCCGCAAAAACCTGCACAATTGATGCAAGACTCGTACACACGTTAGGCGAGAGATACGACGTTGCACTCCTTTACGGCTTTACAACCCCACACTTTGATGATTTTTCCCTGATTCAGCTCTTAGCTTCTATAGCCTCTAGCCTAGTACCCAACGGCGTGTTCCTATTAGAGGAAGGTGATAGGTTCTACTCCCTAACCATTCTCGGAAGGTATAGAGACATCTACTACGAGGGAGACGAGAACAAAGGCTTGATTTCTCTCCAAGTTAGCTACAATCCTCTACGAGGAGTTGTTAAACGTTTATATCTTGACCCTTTCACAGGGAAACGGGCAGTGATCGAGATGCGTTACTGGAACCTCTCAGCTTCACTATCTCTAACATGGGTCTTCTTTGAGGAAATAGACTTTTTCAAGTATACAGGGAGAAATGACAGGGGAATCATAGTGGCAAAGAAGCCACGCAACAAGCTGAAGCCAGAAGAACTCAAACCTCCAAGCTTCCTCAATACTTAAGAACATCTTGCACGAAATTGCTCTGTGTCTCTTTGATTGTAGTTGCGTGTCTTATACCTTTGAACCAAAAAGTGTCCATTGTAGTAATTACGAATAAGTATCAAGGAGCTGGCTGGTCTTCTTGCTCCTCTTTACCTCTCTCAGCAACACCTTATCATAAGTGACAAGAACAGCGTCAAGCCTCTTGGCCAGAGCAACATAAATCGAGTCTCAGACAGTTTTTCCCTTGACTTCTCCTCTACAAGAAACCACTTCGCCAATGCACTTGCATCAAGCACGACCCTCATTGAGCCACCCTCCCCCGAGACTCTCTAAACTCTCTTATCACTTCATCAGAGGGCTTCTCCAATTTAGCCCTACGAGAAATATCATCCATGACACTGACAGCCCATTCCAGCTCTCTGCGCCTAACCTCTTCCTCGAGAGCCCTCCGCAAAACCTGACTAACGTTCACATTGTATCTCCTAGCCTTCTCCAACAATTCTCTTTTCACCTTAGTAGACACAGTAACGTAGCCCACATTTTTATTACCTAAAAAGGTAGAATAAAAATACGACTCCAATTCCAATTCAAACGCTTGTTGAAAAATTCCTGTTAAAAGCCTAGTACCCTAGACATTAGCTGGACGCCTAGCCTAAAGGGCGGACAGACTCAGCTGAAAACCCGAGCCCAATTTCGTCACGGATAAAGCTAGCTCTAACTATTTAATTAGAGGCGGCAAAATCCTAGAAGATACAAAGCCACACTGTGAAAGACAACCCCTAGAAGGCTGAAAAGTATATAAGATACCTAGGGGCTCTATAAAGTGAAGGGGATGCAGTCGATTACTGCCGAGGATGTTGTCAGGCTCTTCGAGGCCGACGCTAGGGCTAGGAAGAGGCTGGCAGAGCTCCTCGTAGGCGAGCCGGACGTCAGGCTGGCAATGATAAACGCCGTCCTGAGGGACGTAGCTACAAAGAGCGACATAAAAGATCTCGAGAAGTCTCTCCGAGAAGACTTTGAAGCCCACAGAAAGGAGACTAGGGAAAGCATAGAGGCCTTGAGGAGCGAGGTCCTAGCCAGGATATCAGTGCTAGAAGACAGGGTCACAGGCCTCACAGAGAGAGTCTCGAGGCTCGAGGGCGCATTCACACAACTCGTAGAGAGAATAGGAGACCTAGACAAGAGAATA